>Ga0172371_10004372_pt1 | contig 21451 bp, 19 predicted proteins | sample Lak12m_FD_114543 | JGI IMG/M metagenome (GOLD analysis project Ga0172371, IMG submission 114543) | Freshwater microbial communities from Kabuno Bay, South-Kivu, Congo - kab_022012_12m | ecosystem: Environmental > Aquatic > Freshwater > Lake | place: Democratic Republic of the Congo: South-Kivu... | reverse complement strand
TCTTTCAGCAGCCGGCCGATGGCAGAAGCGGTCAGGCCTTTTCCGACGGAGCTGATCACGCCGCCGGTAAAAAAAATAAACTTTGATCGGATGTCTGGTCTGGGGTTGGTCATCTGAATAAATCCTTTATGGCTTTTTAAGAGAAGCGGGGAGGGTTGTTGGATAAACCCTCCCCGAATGGACGAGTGAATGTTTTATTTTTCTTTGGATGCCGGTAAATGCTCACTATGCTCCTCGAAAAATGATAAGAGTAGTGTACCACAATAAAAATCCCCCGCGTCCAGGCGGGGGATTTGAAAGACCTTAAATAATCAGGCGCGCTGATTCAGCGTGCGGGAGAGAATATCTTCCTGTTGGGATGAGCCCTTTTTACCCTTCTTTGATTTCATGATCTTGGCGGGGGCATCCAGGCCAGCTTTTTCCATAGCCTCGCGCATGGCGATTTCCATGAAGGTGGGTTCCGGTTCGGCGGGCGTTTCGGCTGCTTCAAGTTCAACTTCCTTGCGGGGAGCGGCTTTCTTTTTCCTGCGGCCGCTATGGGCGGGGGTGATCTTCACACCTTCGATTTCGTCCAAACCAGGCTGCAGGGCTTTCATGCTCAATTTGATTTGTTTGCGGCGGCGGTTGAAATCCAGGATCTTGACTTCCACTTCGTCGCCAACGCTGACCACTTCCGAGGCATTCTTGACATATCCCTGGGTGAGTTCGCTGATGTGCACCAGCCCGGGACGTTCGGCACCGATATCGACGAAAGCGCCGAATTTCTCCAGCTCGACCACTTTCCCTTTCAGTACCATGTCTTTTTCAATTTCGCGCCATTCCAACAGCAGCGGTTTGAACATGGAGACTTCGATACGGTCGTCACGCACGTTGCGAACGTAAACATCCACTTCCTGGCCTTCCTTGAGGGAGTCTTCGACGCGCAGGATGGGTTGTTTACTGTCTGTCACGATCTGTGAAACGTGCAATAAAGCTGGTTTTTCGACACCGATATCAATGATGGCACCCGCTTTGGTTGCTTTAATAACCTTGCCTTTCAGGTGCATTTTCCTTTCCAGTTGATTCATCGATGTGATTCCAGTAGAAACGTCCGAAGTCATTAAGCTGTTCTCCTATCCGTTGGACTTTAGCAGTCGTTGATTATACTTGCGGGGAAATAACCTGTCAATTTGGATTTTCATTCTCCGATAAAGCAATTTCAGCCTGGCGCAGGTAATCGAGCGCCGCCTGCAGCTGCACATCGTTGCCAGCCGCGATATCCCCTTCGCTGAATTCAACCAGGATATCCGGGGTAAGCCCATTTCCCTGGATTTGCTGTTCTTTGGGCGTCAACCAACGCGCGATTGTTACACGGATCGCGCCATTCTCCCCGACCAGGGGGATCCAGTTTTGGATCAGCCCCTTGCCGTAACTGGTCGTGCCAACCAATTTCGCGCGCCCATAATCCTGCAGCGCGCCGGCCATGATCTCGGAAGCAGATGCGGAACCGCCATCCATGAGAATGACCAACGGGATATCGGCCGCCAGCGGATTTTGATCAGCTTCATACTCGTTGCGCGTGCCATCGCCCCATTCCTCGATCAACACCGTACCGGATTCCAGGAAATCGGAAGTGATATCCACTGCGGATTCCACGAATCTGCCCGTGTTACTGCGTAAATCCACAATCAGGCTGCCAGCACCGGCATCCAGCAGCTCTGTCAGGGAGCTTTCAAATTCACCAGCCGTATGTGTGCCGAAAGAATAGATGCGGATGTACCCGACCTGGCCTGCCAGCATTTCGCTCTCGATTGAGGGAATCGTGATCACGGCGCGTTCAATTTCAAATTCAATCCGCCCGGATTGCCCCTCACGCTCCACAACGATTTTTACAGTCGTTCCGGCGGGTCCGAGTATCTTTTTCAACACCAGCGAAGGTTGGACGCCGGTCATATCTTCGCCGTCGATCATCACCACCCGGTCACCGGCTTTGATACCGGCGGCTTCGGCAGGCGAACCCGGCATGGGGCTGATGAAGATCAACGCGTCGCCTGAGGTATCCACGTAAGCGCCAATGCCGGTGTATTCACCCAGTAAAGGAGCATTTTCCTGTTCGAATTCATCAGGGGTCATGTAAGCCGTATAAGGATCGCCCAGGCTGTCCATCATGCCCTTGATCGCTCCCTGCAACAAGGCGACATCATCCACCGGCTGTTCCAGATATTGTTCATGCACGATGTTCCAGGCCTGGTAAAAAGGCTGGAAGAGTTCATCGAATGCGGCAGTCTCTGAATCGACCAGGTTGATGCGCAGGAAAAAGCCGCAAAAAGCGCCGATGCTGAATATCAATATGGCGATTAAAACCTTTTTTAAGACAGCGAATGTTCTACTGAATTTTGGATTTTGCATTTTCTTATCCTTGACTCGGGATGTTTTCCAGAAAAGCGGGCAGAGCATACAGGTCTGATAGGCAATACGGGAAATCGGTAGTGTGGTTTTGCCCGACCAAGATGCTGAAAAAACCGGCTTCCCTGGCTCCCGTCACGTTGGGCAGGTAATCATCCAAAAAGGCGCAGCCTTCGGCTGAGGTCAACCCGGCCAATTCCAGCGCCTTCTTGTAAGATTCAATTTCAGGCTTGACGTGCGGATGCAGTTTATTTACATCGATGATCGACTCGAAGCAGTGCTCGATTCCCAGGTAGCGCAGAACGTTGCGGGAGTGATTTTCATCGGAGTTGGTAAGGATGATCTTGCGCTGCGGCAGGGATTCGATCAGGTTGATCAACCTGTCATCTTTGTCCAGGTATTTTGAAAGATCGACGGTATGCACGTATCTCAGGTAATGCTGTTCGTCGATTTGATACAGGTTCTTCAATCCTTGCAGGGTCGTGCCGAAATTTTCGCGGCAGTAAATGCGAAAAGCGGCAATATCCTCCACCTGCATTTGCATCACTTCGGTTAGAAATGATTCAATCCTTAAGCCAATTGCTTCCCACAATCCGCAGTCCGGCGGGTAGAGAGTGTTATCCAGGTCAAAAAAAAGTGTGTGGAACATACGCAGGCAAGTATAACTTTAAAACCGTTCTTTATATATAATTCCATTGATACCATGACCATTAAAGTCCTTTCCCAAAATGTCGCTTCAAAAATCGCCGCCGGTGAAGTGGTTGAACGGCCGCTTTCGGTGGTTAAAGAGTTGATGGAAAACGCTATTGACGCGGGAGCTGATGAAATACGCATCCAGATTGAAAATGCTGGACAGCGTTTGATCCAGGTGGAGGATAACGGTTCAGGCATCTCAAACGTCGAAGCCGGCCTGGCGCTGCAGCGTTATGCCACCAGCAAGATCAGCCGCATCGAAGACCTGGAGCACATCAGAACGCTGGGCTTCCGCGGTGAAGCCCTGGCTTCCATTGCCGCTGTCTCCCGCTTTAAATTGTTTTCTCGCACAGAATCAGAAGATATCGGTGTGCAGCTCAGCACAGAGGGCGGCGAGGGAATGCAGCAATCCCCCGCTGGTTTGAAAAAGGGCACGCGCATTATCGTCGAAGATTTATTTTTCAATGTCCCGGCGCGCAGAAAATTCCTCAAAGCCGAGACCACCGAACGCCGCAGCATCAATGACCTGGTGGCGCGCTATTCCTTGTTCTATGCCGCGATCCGTTTTCATTTGCAGATGGAAGGAAAGGAAACCCTCTCCACCAGCGGCAGCGGCGACCGCCGCGAGGTGCTATCCGGCATATATGACCTGAAAACCGCCCGCGCCATGTTGGATTTAAAGGTGGTGGATGATTACTTGGGAATCGAGGGATTCATCAGCCCGCTGGGTATTTCGCGCTCCAACCGCAAGGAAATCTTCTTTTTCATCAACGGGCGATTGGTCGCCGACCCCGCTTTGGGGACGGCTGTCACGCAAGCCTACCAGAATTTGCTGATGATCGGGCGTTACCCCATGGCTGCGGTTTTCCTGGCAATGGATCCGGCTGAGCTGGATGTCAATGTCCACCCGACCAAGGCGGAAGTCCGTTTCCGCGAGCCTAACCGCATTTTCAGCCTGGTGCACAGCGCCGTGCGCAAGACCGTTTCAGCGTTTTCAGATGTACCGCGTCTCTCTCCCACATTCTGGCAGGGCGGCCAGAACTTCCCACCGGCAGTCGATCCCGCCTGGTCTTTCATCTCCCAACCACCGCGAGAAATGACCGAATTTCAGGAGGCGCAGGGCAGCACTTTCCCGGATGCAGGCCATACGGCGGAAGAACCGGTGTTGATCAAAGTACCACTGCTGCGTCTGGTCGGGCAGATCGGGCGCACATACTTGGTGGCGGAAGGACCGGACGGTTTGTATTTAATTGACCAGCATGCCGCGCACGAACGAATTTTGTTTGAAAAGTTCCTGTCCCGGCAAACGCAGCATGACTCACAATACTTGCTGGAACCGGTGGCGGTGGAGATTCCCGGCAGGTTGGGAAAAGACCTGGCAGCCCAAATCGAGACCCTGAATCAGGTCGGTTTTAAAATTGAGGATTTCGGACCGGGAGCCTACCGCATCCATGCCATACCTGTAGTGATCAGCCACATGGATGCGCGCCAGGCATTTCTCAGCGCCCTTGAGGAAGATGAAGAAGATGGTTCGCTGGTGGCGGAAGCGCTGGAGCACAAGTTGATCTCCCGTATCTGCAAGCGGGCTGCCATCAAAGGCGGCCAGGTTTTATCCATCGAGGAGCAGGAGAAATTGATCCGCAGCCTGGAAGCCTGCCAGTCGCCGCGCACCTGCCCGCACGGCCGGCCAACCATGATCCACTTATCAGTGGATATGCTGGAGCGCCAGTTCGGGCGGCGCGGCAGCCGTTGATATTACTTTCCCAAAACCAGACGGCAGATCTGTGGTACAGCCTGGATCAGGTCGGTGTGGATGACTACATCGGCCAACCTGTCCATGTGCGTATTGGTGATGGTGTTGATGATCAGCTTTGCCCCGTGCCGCAGGGCGATTTCAGGCAGGGAATTGGCCGGGTAAACCTCCAGCGAGGAACCAACCACCAGAACCAGGTCGGTGCTTTCGCACATCCGCTGGGCTTCGCTCCAGGCATCGACCGGCAGCATTTCTTCAAACAAGACCACATCCGGTTTTAATATTCCGCCGCAGTCCGCGCAGCGCGGGTAAATACCTTTCTCCAATAAATCCTCAAAAAGCCAATCGTTTTCATAATGTTTTCCGCAGGCCTGGCATGTGGCGGTTCGCGCACTGCCATGCAACTCGATCACCTTGCTTGAACCGGCTTTCTGATGCAGGCAGTCGATGTTCTGGGTAATGACTGCTTCAAACTTGCCGGCTTTTTCCATTTCGGCCAGGCAGGTATGCGCCAGGTTGGGCTGCGCGGCCTTGGCGGCGGCCGCCAACGGGCTGATCCAGGCATAGAACTTTTCAGGATGTTGGCGGAAAGCGCTGAGAGAAGCCACTTCGAAAGGATCGTAGCGCTCCCATAAACCGGAATTGGGTGAGCGGAAATCGGGTATGCCTGAAGGAGTGGAAATACCCGCACCGGTGAACACAACCGCCCGGCGGGAGCTTTTAATCAAGACTGCCGCTTGCTGAAATAGATCTTCGGACATCACGCTCTCCTTGGTAAAACACCGCATGGGTATGACCGCGATGCTATAATTTTCGCATGCTTTTGGAAAAAGTGAAAGTAAAGCTGCTGGATGAGTGCCACCTGCAACCCTCCGCTTTGATCGTGCTGGGTGTCTCAGGCGGCGCGGATTCGATGGCGCTGCTGCATATCCTGATCAAATGTGGTTTTCGACCTTTGGCGGCTCATTTTAATCACCAGATCAGGCCTTCTGCGCAGGAGGACGCTGATTTCGTCCAAAGAGCCGCTGAACGTTATGGGCTGGATTTCATTCTGGGCAGCCAGGATGTTCCGGGTCTGGCTGAACGGGAAGGACAATCGCTGGAGGAGGCTGCTCGCAATGCGCGTTACCGCTTTCTGTTCAGCCTGGCCAATGAGCGAAAAGCAGCCGCCGTGGCCGTGGCGCACCAGGCGGATGACCAGGTGGAAACCATCCTGATGAACCTTCTGCGCGGCAGCGGGTTGAATGGGTTGGGCGGCATGCGCCTGGCAAGCATCAGCGCCTATCATCCCGCGATTCCGTTGATCCGGCCATTTTTGGATTGCTGGCGTGAAGAGATCATTGAATACTGCCGACAGGAGGGCCTGGAATATGTCAGCGACGAGACCAATCAGGACTCCGCTTACCGGCGCAACCGCATCCGCCTGGAGCTTCTGCCGCAATTGGAAACCTACAATCCCCAAATTAAAAATTCCCTGCTGCAATTGAGCAAACTGGCCGCTGCCGACCTGGATTTACTGGATGGCATTATTGAGGATGCTAAAAGCGCATGCGCTTTGAAATTGGAGAGAGGCTACGCGGCAATCGACCTGACCGCTTTCCGAAAACAATCGGCAGCTACCCAGCGCTACCTGATCAGAAATTTTCTGGAAACTTGCTTCCCGGATGAGCGCGATTTCGGCAGTTGGCATTTTGAAAAAGCCCGCCGAATTTTCGCGCGCGAAGCAAGGTCATTGAATTTGAAACTTAATGGTAATGTCCTCTTGCGCGTGGAGCAGGGGAAGGGTATCGTGATGTCGCCTGAACGCGCGCAAAAACCGGAGGCGGAATGGCCGCAGATCATGGGCAGGTTGAAAATCGAAACGCAAACCGCCGAGATCAAGCTGGCCGCCGGCTGGAAACTGGGCATCGCGCTGCTCGAAAGGGATGCGGTTGGCGAAGATTACCGCAACAATCAAGATCTCTACCAGGCTTACCTGGATGCCGGCAAGTTAGCCGGAGAATTGACCGTGCGCGCCTGGAAAGCGGGCGACCGATACCAACCGCTGGGCATGGGCGGCGCAAGCCAGAAGATCTCGGATATCTGGATCAACAAAAAAATCCCGCTGCGCGCCAAAAAATTCTGGCCGCTGCTTTGTTCATCCAATGAAATCGTCTGGATACCAGGCAGCCCGCCAGCTGAATCCGTCAAGATCAGCGCGGCAACAACGAGGATTTTTTATTTACGCGTTTACCGCGCTTAACTTTCAGGTGCCTCGTAAACCTTTGGCAGCTCTTTCAGCTTCAAATTGATTTCGCGCCATTGGATCTTCGAAATTCCCAATTTCTGGCGAATGGCATCTTGCTCCATGCCGCTACGGCGGTCTTGCAGCGCGCAGTTCCAGCGGCACATGGAGAATGACAGATGTTTTTCAAGGCCGGCAGCCTTGCCGATATCCTCCAGGATGTATTCAAGACGGCGCGGCGACCAGGGGAATACCGCGTCTTCGGGTTTATATTGCTGCAAGTAATTTTGGTAAGACTCCATCCATGCCTGGGTAACCGCGATTTTTCTTTCCTTGTTGCGGTCTTTCTGGTCGGGGTAGCGCACGAACAGGTAATTTCCGGATTCCTCGCTGAACACATGCGCCAGCTTCAAATTCAGGCATTCGCTTTTCTTGATACCGGTTTCCAATAGCAGTTTCAACAAAGCCAGCGGGCGGTGATCAGCTTGGCCGCCCTGGGCGATTTTTTGGGCGGCATCCAAAACAATGTCCGTCTCGCGCATGGTCAGAACTTCCGGCAGGGGGCTGATGACGGAATGCTGCAGGATGGCTTCCGCCGGATCGAACGCGATGCGTCCGTGCTCGGCCAGCCAGCGGAAGAAAGATTTCAGCGTGGTCACGCGCCGCGCCAGGCTTTTGGGACTACAGGGGATGTACCTGCCGCGCCCGCTTTCCAGCCATTCGATGAAATGGGTAAGGTCGTTGGTGGGGATGCTGCCGATCGTTTTATCGGCCGGTAAGTATTTGGTTAACAGGCGGATATCACCGCGGAATGATTTCAGGGTATATTCCGAACGTCCCTGATCCAGCAGGTACATTTCCCAGATATCCATGGCAGCCAGAATGGAGGACTGGCTGTCGATGTGCGCATGTTGATTGGCGGTTTGATCCATAGCTAACTCCCATATTTCGTATAGGTTAATGGGAGTTTAAAGGATTTGGCGGATAATGTCAAGCAGTTTTATGGATTGTAAACTGCTTCCTGCACCACTTCCCAGATCGCGTCATAATCCGGCAGCAAGACGTAAGCACCCGAAGAGGGAATGGTGTAGGGGGTTACGTGGGCTGTGCCGATGGCATATTGCTGGATACGGTCGCGGTCAGAGAATAACGCGGGAGCTACGTTCAGGATTGCCAGGAAATCGCTCAGGGACATATCTGTTTCCACGGCGCTGATGAATTCGTTATAGATTTCGGGGGCGTTGGAGACAGCGTCAAAAGTCATCAACTTCTTGAATAATGCAATCAGCACCTCCTGCGCACGGCGCGTGCGGTCGAAATCGCTGGAAGTGTAGCGGGAGCGCACGTACCAAAGCGCCAGTTCGCCATCAAGTGTTTCTTCACCCGGCCCGACAGAGCACCAGGAACCGTGGGCGTAGGAAAGATCGCAGCGGTCAGCAGTGTTTTGCGACGCGTCAACTTCAATACCGCCCAGCGTATCCACGATGTTGCGAAAGCCCTGGAAGTTGGTCATGATGTAATGATCCATATGAATAGCGAAATTATGCTCGAAAGTGTCAGCCAGCAGCGCGAACCCGCCGTACCCCATGGCGGTATTGATGCGTTCTTCCTGCAATCCGGGGATTTCAACGAACAGGTCGCGCGGGAAAGAAAGCAGGCTGACCTTGTTTTCCTTGGTATAAACCGAGACAAGCAGCACCACATCCGTGCGATAACCGCTGTTTGGACGCAAGTCTGAACCCAGCACCAGGATATTGATCTGGCCGTCCGGCGGGAGCAAGCCTGGATTGGGCACCAGCGCATCCATGATCGGCTGGGCGGCGTTGGTGGGGGTGGCAGTGTAATAAAACGGTTGAAATGCAGTGGGCTCACCCGCGCTGTCCTTTAGGGCATCCGCCAACAGCTGGATGCCTCCATCCGCCTGTTTCGACAGGTCCAACCAGGGAATGGTACAGGCAATGGTTAAGCTGATCAATAGCGCTGCCGCCATGATCAGATTGCTTGGATTCATGCGTTTATTCATTCGTCAATTCCTGACAAATCATCCACAAAATACATCTAACTGTATCATGCAAGAAAAGTGCCATAAAAAAGATTTTTGCATTATAGCACGAAGGGCAAATTGCCTTAAAAACCAACGCGGCTGTTGACAAACTGCCCCTTTTTGATAGAATTGCAGCATCGTTGAGCCGGAGTGGCGGAATTGGCAGACGCGCTACGTTCAGGGCGTAGTGAGCGTTACGCTCATGTGGGTTCAAATCCCACCTTCGGCACTTACCCTGTGTGAACAGGGTATTTTTTTTTAATTGAAAACCTTTTTTATATGGGGTAATATTGGTGTATGCCGAAGGTTAAAACATTCTGGAAACGTTGGATTTTCTTTGGCTTGATCGTTATCCTGTTTTTCATGGTAATGGGATTGAACTCAAGCCTTTCCGAGTATTTCCAGCTCACTGAACAGCGCAGCCAAATGCAAGACCGCATCAAGAATTTGGAAGCCACCCAATATGCCCTGGAAACCCAAATTGCCTATGCCAAATCTGATAAAGCCGTGGAAGAATGGGCCAGGACATACCAGCGCAACATCCAGCCGGGAGACCAGGTGATCATCCCGCTCTCTCCGCAAGAAGCAACCCCGGAAATCAACTATCTGCAGATCCCCACGCCCAGCCAGGAAGAAAACTGGCAGATTTGGTGGGAGTTATTCTTCGGCGATTGACCCCAGCTTCGACTTGCATTATCGGTTAGAATAAATCTATTGGCCGAAATAGCTGTTTGTTGAGATTCGTGAATTCAGAGAAAAGGATAAAAAATGCTAGGAAGGCAATCTCCTCAAAATGTAATCGATTCTTACCGGAAAAGAAAACCATTTCTGCCAGTTTTTCTGGCAATCATGTCCATCGTCCTGGTTGTTCTCGGGGTGGTGATCATCATCATGGGGATTACCGGCGGCGGGATGAAATTCAACCTGTTCAGCAAGGAACCTACTCCCACAAGCACCATGCCGCCTACGCCAGTTATGTCTCCGACTGCCACGTTCCCACCCACAGAGCAAGTCACTCCTACTGTAACCATTTCCCCTACGGCTTCAGGCCCGACGGAATACGAAGTGCAGGAAGGCGATACCTGCTACGATATCGCTGTAAAATTTGACGTGGATCTTGAGGCAATGCTGGCGTTAAACAACTTCCCCAATGGCACCTGCCCGATCATCCCGGGAGAAAAGATCAAGGTGCCGGCGCCCGGTCAAACCCTGCCAACGGTGACCCCCATCCCGCCGGATACAGAAGCGGGCACCAAGATCACTTACAAGGTACAGACGGGCGATTCGCTGGCAATCATCGCCGAGAAATTCAATTCCACGGTGGATGATATCATCGCCCAGAACAAAGATAAATTTAACGATGATACCAACAATATTTCCGTGGGTTTGGAACTCATCGTGCGCGTAAACATCGTCACTCCCACGCCCACCTTTGCCCCGACCAGCACCCTGGCGAATTAAACGCTTTCGTGTTTTGACAGGAGCTTAATCCGCTCCCAAAACACGCTGGGAGACAGAATATCAGACAGGCATCCTAACGATGCCTGTTTTGCATTCTATTAGGGTCAGAGAAAGATTATTATAGCTTGCCGATGACCGAAAACCTTAAAAAGTATTGACTTTATTTTGCGCCCGTGTCATAATACCAATAACGATACCGGTAACCATACCGGAAACGTTATAGGAAAATCCTTTCATTATTATGGACCAAGACAGGCGCTCAGTCACCATCCGTGATGTTGCCAAAAAGGCGGGAGTTTCGGTTTCCACCGTCTCCCGCGTGCTGAATGGCCGGGTTGACGTTGCCAAGGAGACAAAACAAGCCATCCTGACGGTGATCGATGACCTGGGGTATGCCACCAATCTGGCAGCGCGCAGCATGCGCAGCAATAAAAAGAACCTGATCGGCCTGATCATGCCGGATATTGCTTATCCTTTTGCCATCGAGGTTATGAAAGGGGTGAACCGCGCTATTGCGCAATCCGAATTTGACTTGCTGGTTTACACCTCTGGCGACGTTCGTAAAAGCGGGCGCATTTCCTCCGAACAAAAATATATCTCCCTATTGGCCAAATCCCTTTCTGATGGCGTCATTGTGGTTGCGCCGGTCGCCTCTGAATACCATTACGACAAACCGATTGTATGCATTGACCCTGTGATGAGTAACCCGAGTTACCCCTCAGTGCATGCCACCAACTACCAGGGTTCGCTGGACGCCATGCATTACCTGGTTGGATTGGGGCATAAACGAATCGGTTACATCAGCGGGCGCGCAGAACTTGAAAGCGCCAACCGCCGCCTGAAGGGTTACCGTGATGCGCTGGAGGATGCCGGTATTCCATTCGATGAAAAGCTGGTCGCTTCCGGTGATTACACCACCGAAACCGGCATGCAATGCGGGCGCGCTTTATTGGCGCTCACCAATCGACCCACGGCTATATTCGCATCCAATGACCAGATGGCCATGGGTGTGTATCAGGTAGCCGCGCAGATGGGAATTCGTATCCCGGAGGATCTCTCGATGGTCGGTTTCGATAACATCCCGGAATCGAAATACCTGGGATTGACTACAGTCGATCAATTCATTTCAGATATGGGGTATACCGCAACCCAAATGCTGATCAGGATCATTAATGATTTTCCTTTGGAAGATCAAACCAGTAAAGTGCAAACGCAACTGGTCATTCGGAATTCATGCCGCGAATATCACGGAAATCGCCAGAACGAGTAAATGCAATCGGATTAACGAAAGGCGTATTTCAGGAAAAATTATGGTGAAGGGAGGTGAACACAATCGAATATCTCAATTAAATGCAGGCCTTCTCTTCAACCTTTGATCGTTTTGAGAAGACCTGCGAGGGTGTGTGGAGGTGTCTCCGCACGTTCCTATTATATCTTGTTGACATCTAAATTGGAGGAGATCTATGTCTCGTAAAATTTTCATCTTAATGAGTGCTTTACTTGCCGTGGCTTTTGTCATGTCCGCATGCAGCCCGGCGGCACCTGCGGAAGTGGCTGCGGAAGTTCCTGCAGAAGAAGAAGCGGAGGCGCCAGCTGAAGCTCCCGCTGAAAAAGTGACCGTCACCTGGTGGCATATTTCAACCAAAGATCCGGCTCTGTCCGATTGGCAAAAAATGGCCGATGATTACATGGCCGCGCATCCAAATGTTGAAATCGAGATCACTGTACTCGAAAACGAAGCATTCAAGACCAAACTGACCACCGTTATGCAGTCCGGCGAAGTACCGGATATCTTCCAGAGCTGGGGCGGCGGAACGTTAAAAGAGCAGATCGACGCGGGTTTGTTGAAGGATATCACCGCGGATCTCGACGCGGATGGCGGAGCCTGGCGCGATACATTCGCCCCCGGCGCGCTGGCTGTGTTCAGCTCGGGCGGCAAGAATTACGGCGTGCCGTGGGATATGGGCATGGTCGGCTGGTGGTACAACAAAGACCTGTTCGAGCAGGCTGGCATCACCGAAACGCCCAAGACCTGGGCCGAATTCCTGACCGACGTCCAGAAACTGAAAGATGCCGGCATCACACCCATTTCCGTGGGTGAAGGCGATACCTGGACCGGTATGCACATCTGGTCATATTTGGCCACGCGCATCGGCGGCGAAGCCGCTTTCACAGCTGCTGCTGATCGCTCGGGTTCATTTGCCGATCCGGCGTTTGTACAGGCGGGTGTTGAGCTCAAGAAGTTGATCGATATGGAACCTTTCCAGGATGGTTTCCTTGGAGCGAACCATGACGAAATGCAAGCAACCTTCGGCAACGGCAAAGCTGCCATGGAACTCTCCGGTCAATGGGCCCCCTCAGTGCAAAGGGCTAACAGCGCTGACGGGGTGGGCGTCGCAAACCTGGGAATGTTCAATTTCCCCGCAGTTGAGGGCGGTGCTGGTGATGTGTCCGATGTGATCGGCGGCGGCAACGGCTTCGCTATCGGGAAAGATGCTGAACCGGAAGCAATCGACTTCGTCAAGTACCTGACCAACATGGAGAACCAGACCATCATCGCGGCGTCCGGAACAGGCATACCGGTGGTGAAGGGCGCTGAAGCCGGTTTGACAGACCCGAATCTGCTCCTGGTGCAGGAAAGCTTTGCTGCGGCGAAGTATTTCCAGCTGTACTATGATCAATTGCTGCCTTCGGCAATGGGCGGCATCATCAACGACTCGGTGCAGAAATTGTTCGCCGGAACTGCCACTCCTGAAGAAGTGGCGGCTGAAATTGAAGCCGGCGCGGTAGAACAGTTCTAGTTTGCCGATGTGAACGGGGCAGGTGCGGTGATGGTAAAAAAGAGCCAACCCGCACCTGTCTCTCATTCAATGGCTGGTTAAGATTTTTATTACCATTAAGATTCTAAAGTCAGATCGCAAAGCGAACATGTGATGATCAATCTTCGAAGATCTATCCGGCATCAACCTGAATCAAGGATTGGCTAAAAAATGCAATGGCTGCCTGTCGCTCGCAATAAATTCAGTCGCAAAGATGCAAATGGTTTCCCCCGGCGATTCCAGGATCGTTTGGTTATTGCGCTTTTCCTCTTGCCTGCCCTGACACTTTTTATCCTTTTCGTGATCTACCCCATCTTCCGGTCGGTTTATTTCAGTACTTTTGACTGGAAAGGATTTGGACCAGCGGTCGATTACATCCGGCTGGATAATTATAAAAAAATCCTGACGGATGCGGTCTTTTTAAAGGCTATAAAAAATGTCCTCATCATCATTGCGCTTTCCCTGGGATTGCAGCTCCCTCTGGCTTTACTCCTGGCGGTGATGGTTGGGCGCGATCTGCCAGGTCGATCCCTCTTCCGCACGATTTTTTTTCTTCCTTACGTGCTTTCCGAGGTCAACACAGCGATTATGTGGATGCTGCTTTATAATCCCGACCCGGAAAGGGGGTTCCTCAACGCGGTGATCCAGTTGTTCGGTTTCCAGTCAGTGGCCTGGCTGGCGGATATGAATATTGTCATTTTCGCGATTTTTGTAACCCTGACCTGGAAATATTTCGGCTTCCATATGTTGTTGTATCTGACCGGGCTGCAAAACATCCCCAGAGAAATTGAAGAGGCCGCGCGCATAGATGGCGCCAGTTCAATCCAAAATTTCTTTCTGATCACATTGCCGCTGCTGGGGAGCACGCTGAAAACATCCGTGTATATGTCAGTTCTGGGATCGATCCAGCAATTCATCCTGGTGTGGGTGATGACCCGCGGCGGACCGGTCAACGCCAGCGAGACCATGGCAACCTATATGTACCGCTTCGGTTTCGTGAGGTTCCAGTTGGGTTACGGCTCCGCGGTGGCCATTATCATGTTCCTGCTCTGCATGATCTTTTCACTGGTATATCAGGGATTGACGCGCAAGCCCGATTACCTGACTGGTTTATAAAGGATTCGTTATGAAAAAACAACATGCCTCGCCGCGTTGGATACGCAAAGCCTTTCCCAGGCTGATCGTTTATATTTTCTTGATCACGGCCTCCATTTTGATCTTCATACCCATTGTGATTCTGTTATTCGGCAGCGTGAAAACGACCGGCCAGATGTATTCACATCCGTATGCAATCCCCAACCCGCCCAACTGGAGCAACATTATTTTGATTCTATCCACTCCCAGTTTTTGGGGCATGCTTAAGAACAGTTTGACCGTGATGCTGGCGACCACGATCGGGGCTGTTACCATCTGCGCTCTGGCGGCGTTTGTATTCGCCCGCATGCAGTTTCGCGGGAAAAATTTTTTCTTCAATTTGCTGACTGCCGGCCTGATGTTCCCGATCAACGTGGCGATCTTGCCAGTCTATTTCGTGCTGCGGCAGTTGGAGCAGATCGGCATTCCCATGATTGACAGGTTATGGGGAGTGGTTCTGGTGCAAATCGCTTTCCAGCTTTCCGGGAACATCATGATCCTGCGCGGTTTCTTTACGGCTGTACCCTCTGAGCTTCAGGACGCCGCTTACATCGACGGCTGCACCAACTTTGATTTCTTTCGGCGCATCATGCTCCCGCTGGTAAAACCTTCACTGGCTGCCGTGGCAGCCCTGATCATGATCGTCAGTTGGAATGACCTGCTAGTTCCCCTGGTAGTTCTGAATAGCAATCAGCTTTGGACCCTCCCATTGGGGACCATGCAATTTCAGGGGCAATATGGCCAGGATCTGGCGTTAGTTTCGGCATTTGTCGCCTTGTCTGCCATACCAACGATCATTTTCTACTTCTTCGCAGAACGTCAGATCGTATCTGGATTGACAGCCGGCGCAGTGAAAGGATGAGCTTGATGGAAGCGGTCTTCCCGCCTGCGGGTTCGCTGATGATCCAGACCTTTTTTCCGGCTCCCGGCCTGCAAAACGCAGAACTATGCCAGCGATGAACGAACTACGTAAGTTTGAATTAGTGAAATTGACCAACAAACAGGGGAATAACAACCCTGAAGATTGAGATTATTAAGCAATACCTGAGAAAAGCATTAATAAATTTAGAGAATTATCGAGGTGTATGTATGAACGTAACCGGAATACCGGAAAAACAATCCTATCTGGATACCTCGCTTTCATTCACTGAAAGAGCGCAGGATCTGGTTGAGCGCTTGAATTTGGACGAAAAAGTTGGGCTGATGAGCCATCCCGCCAAAGGCATCTCGCGCTTGAACATCCCAGCTTATAACTACTGGAGCGAAGCGTTGCATGGCGTAGCCCGCAATGGCCGCGCGAGCGTTTTCCCACAGGCCATCGGCATGGCTGCCACCTGGGACAAGGAATTGATCCTGCAGGTGGCTGACGCGATCAGCGACGAGGGACGCGCCAAGTATCATGCCGCGCTGAAACGGAATGGATACACCGACCAATATCAGGGACTGCATTTTTGGTCGCCGAATATCAATATCTTCCGGGATCCGCGCTGGGGGCGCGGGCAGGAAACCTGGGGCGAGGACCCGCTGCTGACCGGTGAGATGGGCACCGCTTTTGTCAGAGGCTTGCAGGGCGATCATCCAAAATATTTGAAAACCGCCGCCTGCGCCAAGCATTTCGCGGTTCACTCCGGCCCGGAACGGGAGCGGCATACTTTCAACGCAGTGGTGACCTTGCGCGAATTGTACGATACCTACCTGCCGGCATTTAAAAAACTGGTTCAGGAAGCGGATGTGGAAGCGGTCATGGGGGCCTATAACCGCACGCTGGGGGAGGCTTGCTGCGCCAGCAAACTCTTGATCGAAGATATCCTGCGCGAGGAGTGGGGCTTTAAAGGACATTTTGTTTCGGATTGCTGGGCACTTTCGGATTTTCACCTCAGCCACAAGATCACGAATGACGCGGCCGAATCGGCAGCCTTGGCGCTCAAACATGGCTGCGACCTGGGCTGCGATCACGTTTTCGATGAAATTCCTGAGGCGATCCAGCGTGGATTGATCAGCGAAGCAGACGTGGATCGCGCGCTGGAACGTTCTTTGTTATCGCGCTTCAAACTTGGTATGTTCGACCCGCCGGAAGAAGTTCCTTTCACCTCCATCCCGGCTGAAGTGGTGGGCTGCGAGAAACACCGCAAATTGGCCCATCAGACCGCGCTTGAATCGATGGTGCTGTTGAAAAACAAGGATCAAATTCTGCCTATCAAACCTTCGACGAAAAAAATCTTCGTTACCGGCCCGAACGCGACCAGCACCGAGGTGCTGCTCGGCAATTACTATGGATTCAATAACCAGATGGTAACGTTCCTGGAAGGCTTGACCGGCCGCATTCCCGAGGGAATGGGTATGGAATACCACACCGGCGCGATGCTGAAGCATCCCCGCGAGATCGCAGAAACCTGGGCGCCCGGAATGGCGCAATCTTCCGATCTGGCGATTGTGTGCGGCGGTTTCTCGTCATTCCTCGAAGGCGAGGAGGGTGAATCGCTGCTATCCCCGCAAAACGGCGATCGCAATGGCATTTCGCTGCCTGCCAGCCAGGTGAGCTATATCAAGGAACTCGCGCTCTACGGCACACGCATCGTGCTGGTGCTGACCGGCGGCAGTCCGATTGCTTTGGGCGAGGTTGAAGACATGGTGGATGCCATCATCTTCGCGTGGTATCCGGGCATGGAGGGCGGCCGGGCGTTGGCCGATCTGCTTTTTGGGGATGTCTCGCCATCAGGAAAGCTGCCTTTGACTTTCCCCAAATCGCTTGCCCAGCTCCCGCCTTTTGATGATTATGCCATGGCAGGGCGAACCTACCGCTATATGACCGAAGAACCCTTGTACCCCTTCGGCTTTGGCTTGAGCTACAGCGAATTCGAATATTCCGATCTGCGGTTGGAAAATGAAAAGATCCAAGTAGGCGAGTCACTCAAAATCAGCCTGACGCTGCGTAACAAGGGTAACCGGTCAGCCGCTGAAGTGGCCCAGTTTTATCTGACCGACTTGAAAGCTTCGACAATTATCCCACTGCATCACCTGATCGGTTTTCAAAGGGTCATGCTGCGTGATGGAGAAAGCCGTGAATTGACGTTCACCATAACGCCCGAGATGATGTCATTTTATAATGACGAAGGAAAGATGACACTTGAACCGGGAGAATTCAGGCTGGAAGTGGGCGGCTGTTCACCCGGCAGGCGTGGACTGGCTTTGGGAGCGCCGGAGCCGGTGGCGGCGGTTTTTGAATTAAGCTGATCGAAAGGACTAAGTCCTGATTTCTTTATAACCAGTAAGAGATTTCATCTATTACGCGGGCGTCCTGCTCTACCTTTTTGGCCTTGCGCAGCAACTGGCTGGATCGGGCAGCGCCGATTCGGCCAATGGCCCAGGCAGCATGCAGACGCAGCAGCCAGGCCGGGTCATTCAGCAGCACATTCTCCAAGGCGGGGAGATATTCTGTTGAGCGGGTGTTGCCTATGGCAACCAGCAGGTTGCGCTTGAAGCCTGCATAAGTGGCTCGCAAAACCGGTGTTTTCGCGTATCGATCAGTGAAAGATTCCGGGGTCAGCCGCAGTTCGCTCATCAGGTCAACGAGCGGGTCGATCAGCGGGGTCTGCACCCCCTTTCCCGCCGAAACTGAAACCTTGCGATTATGCGGACAAACGCTTTGGCATTCATCACAGCCGAACACGTGGTTGCCGATGGCTTCGCGTAAATGGCGCGGAATAATGCCTTTATTTTCAATTGTCAGGTAAGCGATACATTCGTCTGCCCGCAGGATGCGGCCGTCAGCGAGGCAGCCAGTCGGGCAGGCATCCAGGCACTTCCGGCAAACGCCGCATAAATCTTCCTGGTAAGGTTGATCCGCCGGTATTTCCAGGTCCGTCAGGATGCAGCAAATGAATTGGCAGGAACCGCTTTCCGGTGTGAGCAGCAGGGTATTCTTGCCAATCCAGCCCGCCCCGGCCATGAACGCGCTGTCTTTCTCCATAACAAAGGATGAATCGACATATACGCGGTAACCATTGCTGCTGTCAGTGATCTGATCGATTCTACGGGTCAGTTCAGCCGCTTTTTTTCTGAGGGTTTTATGGTAATCGGGATACAGCGCGTAGGCAGCAATCAAACCGTGCGCATGACAAGCTGATTTCCGATCGGACTTTTTCCAAAATGTAGGTTGGTAAGGAAAACCAAGTACGAGCAATGATTTGGCATTGGGGAGCAAGCCGGCGGGATTTTTACGGGACGTGACGGCGCGCGAGTTGGTGAGATAAACCATTTCCCCCGCATATCCGCGCGCGACCCAGTCCAGGTATTGTTGGTAATGAATCGGGCGGCCGGGATGGGTGATGGCTGCAAAAGAAAAGCCAAGGCGGACAGCCTCGGCTTTGATCATTTCCTTCAGATGTATCTTCACAGAGCGTTTCGCTCGATTCAATTACCCGGCAGGTGTGGCGGTCTTTTGAGCATCGGGATCCACATCGATGTACACGTACAATTCCTGCCCGAATAATAGACCATTGGGGTTCATCAGGAACCAGCGCGAGAAATGTTCACCGAAAGCTTTGGGAGAGCGGAAAGCGATTTTCAGCTCAACTTCCTGGCCGGGGGTGACAGATACAGTCAGTGGAATAACGGCTTTGGCACCCCAGGTATTGTCATCGATATTCACCAGGCTATAGGAGCTATCCCAGGTGGTCGCGCCGGTGTTTTTCACTTTCCAGACCTTGGTGAAGGATTCATTCAGGTAGAAATTTGTGCCGTCCGGTACGGTTACGTCCGCGACCCAGGCGGAATTATCCTGGCTGGTTACGGGTTGGGTGGCTGCGGGGGTGCCTGCGGCAGGGGCGGTTATCGCTGCCGCGGGTGTGGTGCCGGCGGCTGGCGCCGTCAGTGCCACAGTCGGGACGACTGGCAGGGTTGGCGTGGGAGCCAACGTGGCAGTCGGCGAGGGGGTTAATAGCGCTGCCTGGGTGATTTCAGCCGCGACTGTCTGCGCGACCTGAGTCATCACTGCGTTGGGGTCGAGCGTGGGCGTGGGTTCGACACTTGGGCCGCACGCCGCGCTGATTAGGGCGATTGCGAAGATCATGCATCCAAAAACAAGGTTTCTCTTTTTCATAGCTTGTCTACCTTTACGCTTTAGTTCTGCGCCGAGAGCAGAATCATCGGATCGAACAACTCGAACAGGTTGCTGACCCGCCAGACACAATAATTATACCTTTCTGCTTCGGTTGATTGGACTGTATAATATGCCATACTTTCAAATCTTGCGCCAGACGGCCCCACGCGCGTTTCAAAATGCAGGTGGGCATTCGAAGATTGGCCGGTATTTCCCACTATCCCAAGTTTTTGTCTGCAAGCTACCTGGCTGCCTACCTGCACCAACGGCGTTTCTTTCATATGGCCGTAAAACGTGTAGATCGAACGGCTAGTCTGGCTCAAGGTGAAGGTCAATTCGCCGCTGGCAGGGCAATTGACGCGCGGATCGGGGACGACAGTGGGCTGCACTTCAGGCAGTTCAAACGCAGCGATGAGCGCGGGATCGAGCGCATCCAGAGGCGTCTCGACGATTACCGCGTAGCCGTAGGGATTTCTATCCTGAATGACGGTCACTACCTCGCCTTCCAGGGCGGCATTGATTGGCATGCCCTCGATTCCGATGATATCGTTGAAGCGATAGAAGGCAAAATCGACGCCATGATGACCATCGTCATTCTTCGGATGCGGTGTTTTATAGGGCTGGGTGATCACGCTGGTTAATTCATCCAGGCTGATGCCTTCCAACGGTGAGCATATTTCATTTATAAAATTCGGTGTAGGCGTGGGGGGCACCGGGGTCTCGCTCGGCATGAGCGTGGCGGTGGACGCGGGAGGCGCTTGCGTGTCAGTGGGGAGCTGCGATTCCTGCGCGGCTGTGGATGTTTCCGCGCAGCCGGTTATCAAGAGCGCAGCCAGGATAAGGGTATAAATTTTTTGTATTGGCTGGGTCATGATGTTTGAATTCTGCGGCATTCCAGGTAAAAACGCTTTTCGTTGGCCTCGCCCATTGAAAAAGTCTTGCGTGGAAGTTCACCCTCCTTGATGACAGCTTCGAAAAGACGTGATTTTGCCAGCGCCGGCAGGAAAATGGCCGCATTGCCCTTTTGTGATCCCAATTTCAGGATGGCTTCATCGCCATGCACATAGTCGATTTCTTCAAACTTGTTTTGAGAGCGCAGCTGGTCCAGAAAGTCCTGCGCGCTGCCGACTGTCAGGGAATGTTTGGATTCCCGCAGGGTTACCAGTTTGAAACAGTCTTGTTCGATGAGCCCAAATTTTTGGTTCCCGTCGCTTTGGGATAATACATTCCCTTTCAATTCAGAAAAATCTGCCTGTTTTACGATATCCAAAGCGTCCTGCCAATAAGCTTGCATCGCTGCCGCTAAATCGCAGCTAATGTTCTTGAGCAAGCGATGGATCGGCTCGAAAATAATGCCGGCGTCGTGGATATTCACCAATTCCACCAACGCGAAACGGGCGGGGTGCTCCGCGCTCACGCGATTTTTGATTTCTTCCCAGATCGATTTGGCTGTAGCCAGGGAGTGATTGCCATCCCCAACCGCGTACAGGAAAGGCGCTTTTTTTCCGGTCAGGTGATAGCGCTGGGCTGATGCCTGCGGATCAGCCAGCTTTCCCAGGGCGGTAATGATCTGGTTTTCAATCTCGGGCTTATCGACCAGGAATCCGCTCAGATGGCCGCCGTTTTGCATCAGGTCGAAATCATACAGCGCTGGCATGCGGTTTTTATTTTCAGCCAGCGGCTCGATGACGGTCATATTCGGATCGTCAATCAGCACCAGGATATGTGGAATTTCCAGAAGAGCGCTTTTGCGGATCTTGATGCGCGGCGGCAGACGTTCGATGATGGTGCCCTCGGTGGCGCGGATCAACGATTGGGATCCCCGCTGGAAGCTGTA
>Ga0172371_10004371_pt1 | contig 21453 bp, 21 predicted proteins | sample Lak12m_FD_114543 | JGI IMG/M metagenome (GOLD analysis project Ga0172371, IMG submission 114543) | Freshwater microbial communities from Kabuno Bay, South-Kivu, Congo - kab_022012_12m | ecosystem: Environmental > Aquatic > Freshwater > Lake | place: Democratic Republic of the Congo: South-Kivu... | reverse complement strand
CTCATGATGATAAATGCGATAAAAAGGGAAAAAAGGAGATCTTTCATCGTCCAGACGAGCCAAAGGAGAAGAAGGACGCCGATGGTGAAGAGTATGGTGCGCGCGGATATTTCTATTTTCTGGATGGGCCTGTCGTTCATGCTTACATAATATCAACACAGCTATCCCTTGGCAAGCGCAAAAACCGCGACAAACGGCGCCCCGGCAACCTTCAGGGCCCGCGCCGCATCTCCCGCGGTTGCTCCGCTTGTAACAACATCGTCTACTATCAACACCTTCTTGCCGATGTCGTCGACACACGCCCGCATGGAATGGGCAACATTCCTGCGCCTGAGTCCTTTTGTCTTCTGCTCTGCCTGGGGGGTGGTATTTTTTATTCTCTCAAGGAGCTTTCCCTGGGGGATGCGGGTCGCCCGGCTGATAAACCCCCCAATGATTTCCGCCTGGTTGAATCCTCTTCGCGCCTGCTTGGATGCATGCAAGGGAACGGGCTGGATAATTCCCCCGGCGCACAGCTTGAATACCGGAAGGGCCCTTTCCATGATCATTATCCCCGTCCCGGCGAGAAAGTCTCCCATCCCTTCTTTTGCCCCGCGGTATTTGATTGATTTGATAATCTTCTGGATCGTCGCGTTATATTTGTAAACCGCCACAAACGCATCTACTCCGTTCCTGCGCCTGCACCCCGGGTGAGTAAGGCCCATAGCACTCCTTTTCCCGCAATAGAAACAGGTGTCGTCCGCGACAAGAACAAGCTTCTTTACACAGGAGGGGCAGACATAGCACCCGAGGAATCCGCAACCGAAGCAAAACCGGGGAAAAATCACGTCGAGGAGAGACATATAAACATCATACGGATTTTGCCCTTGAAAATACATGTGTAAATGTTTATTATTTGTGGATAACTTATCCACAAACAATGAACAGGTCTTTATCACAGCCTCTTTGGAACGACTTCGTTGCCCGTTTCGAAGAAACCAACAAGAACTCCCCGGTCGTCGCCTCAGTCCTGCGCCAGACCTCCCTTCTTGAGGTTGCGGAAGATGTCTTCGTGCTTGGTTGCGATAATGCAGGCATGAAACAGTATCTCGAGAGAAAGAAGACCGACCTTGAGAGGGAGGCGGGTTCTTTTTTTCAGAAACCCGTCTCTTTTACATTCCTGGTTAAAGAAAAAAAAGGGAAAGCGGAAGCGCCGCTTTTGGGGTTTAGGCCAACCCTGGATGATGTATATGTAAGGGCCGGCCTCAATCCCAAATACAGCTTCAATAATTTTGCCGTGTCCACGACCAACAGTGTCGCCTTTGCCGCGGCGCAGGCGGTCGCCGGCTCCCCGGGAGCATCGTATAACCCGCTGTTTTTCTACGGAGGGGTGGGGGTCGGCAAGACACACCTTGCCCAGGCGGTTGTGCGTTTCATTCTCGAAAAAAACCCGGAGCGGAAGGCTCTGTTTTGTCCGGGAGACCGTTTCACAAACGAGTTCATTGAGTCGCTTCAGGACAAGAGCGCGCCCCGGTTCCGCCGCAGGTTCCGCAGCATGGACGTGCTGGTCCTTGATGACGTCCAGTTCATCGCAGGCAAACAGGCGGTGCAAGAAGAGGTGTTTCATACATTCAACTCCATCGTCTCCGCGGGTGGACAAATCATCCTCACATCCGACCGTCCCCCGTCCGACATAAAAAACCTCGAAGACCGCCTGAGGTCCCGTTTCTCCGGCGGGCTCATCGTCGACTTCCAACCACCTGATTTCGAACTGCGGTCCGCCATCATCCTCATCAAGGCGAGGGAGCGAGGGATAGGGATTACGGTGGATGCGGCAAAGATCGTGGCGGAGCAGGTCACCGATTCGCGAGCCCTTGAGGGGGCCCTTCTCTCCGTGTTTGCCCGCGTCCTCGGAAAAAAAGAGGGGATTGACCTTGAGGATGTCGACCAGTTCTTCCAGCAAAAAGCCGTGGTAAAACAAGCCCGCATGACCGCAAACGACATCATTCACGCCGTTTGCTCGTATTACAATGTAAAACCGTCCCACATTAGGAGCCCGGTCCGCGCCGAACACATCGCCTTCCCGCGGCAGGTAATCATGTATCTTCTCCGGAGGGAGCTCCGCCTTAAATATGAGGAGATTGCCTTCCTGCTGAAAAGAAAGGACCACACCACCGTCATGCACGGCTACGACAAGATCGGGGGGCGGTCAATGAAGGACCCCGCCTTCCGCCTCGAGCTTGATAGGATAATCAATTCCCTCACTTCATCCCCATGATGTACACACGGCTCCCACACGGTTTTTTGGGGATTTGAGCCGTCTTGAAAATACGCGCGCGGTTTTATACACTTATACACGTCTTCTACTAGTACTAATTTATATATAAGAAAATAAATCCATGAAAATCACCGTTAAGAAAAGCGTGTTCGAGGAAAGGATGGGCCTCGCCACCAAGTTTACCTCTTCCCGCATGGGATCGAGCCCCGTTCTCCAGGGAGTTCTCCTGAAAGGAGAGAACGGCAAGTTCGACCTGTATTCGACCAACCTTTCCTCATACTTTCACGCAACGCTTCCCGCAAAAGGGGAGGGTTCCCTCAAAAATATCATAGACACCCGGCGCGTCCTGGAGTTTGTCAATCTGCTCGACGAAGGGGACGTGGAAATTGAGTTTGGAGAGAAACAGACAAGCATACGCCAGGGGAAGACGCACGGGACCTTTCCCGTGCTCCCGCAGGAGGACTTTCCCCTTCCTCCCGTCCTGAAAGAAGAAGAACAAAAGGTGGGGGCTGATTTTTTTCTCAAGAACATTCCCCTCGTCCTTTTCTCTGCGTCCAAAGACGAATCCCGGCCCGTTTTGAGCGGCATAAACTTCATCAATACGGACGAGGATCTGTTTGTGGTTTCGACGGACGGATTTCGCCTTTCTCTTCTTAAGATGGCGAAAAACAGCGCAATCCAACACATGCTTCTGCCCGCACAGTTTCTTGCGGAGGTCCTTCATCAGGTAAAAGGGGAAAAAGAAGTGGGGTTGACCTTCTCGGAAGAAGAGAAGATGGCCCGCCTTCGGGTCGGGGAAAACGAATTCATGACCCGCCTCATCGAGGGAGACTTTCCGCCGTATGAGAGGGTTATACCGACAGAGACAAAAACAACCGTCCTCGTGGACCGCGAGGAGTTCATGAAAAAAATTAAGCTCGTTGCCGTCTTTGCGCGTGAATTCTCAAACATCGTCATCTGCGAGGTGGGGAAAAAGGAGGTCTTCCTGCGTCCGAAGACGGAGGGGGCGGGGGACAATAACACCCAGATAGACGCGGAAATAAAAGGGGACACCCAAAAAGTTGCATTCAACTACAAATTTCTCGTGGACTTCTTAAATACGGCAACGACAAAACAAATCCTTATCGAGATATTGAGGTCGGACGCCCCCGTTGTCTTTAAGGAAGAAGGACGGAAGGACTACCTTCATATAATCATGCCGGTCCGCATACAGGAGTAATCACCTGCCGAGGGCTTTTTTGACGAGCGCATCCGCGGCCGCATTCTTTTCGCGCGGAACATATGTATACGTGACGGTGGCGGGGATGGATGACGCTATCGATTTAACCTTCGCGGCAAGGACACGCATGTCCGGATGCTTTATCTTATAAACTCCCCTGAGTTGGTTTATCATGAGTGAAGAGTCCGCATAACAATGTATATGTCGCAGGCTCATCGTGGAAGCGAGCTTGGAAGCTTCGGCGAGAGCCATGATAAGGGCGGTATATTCTGCAACGTTGTTGCTGGCTTCTCCGATTGCAAGCGCTGAGGATGAGATGAGAAAGCTTCCCCGGTAGATGAGATAGGCGCTTGCCGCGGGCCCCGGATTATTAAGGGAGCCCCCGTCAGTATAAATGGTTAGGTCCATACTCCATTATAGCTCACCGAGCTTTTCTTTCCGCGTCGCTTCTTCCTTGACGAGACTGAGGAAGCGCTCGGTCGAGGAAAGGCGCCGGTGTCCGACTATCTTGGCGATATATTCTAGAGAGGCGCCGTTCAAAAGCTGTTGGGCAATGAAGGTGTTGCGGAGGTCGTTTACCGTTGCCCCCTCAATTTCCACCTCGCGGAAGCAGCGGTTGATGATCTGTCGGATGTTCCGAATAAGGATTGGTTTTCCACTTCTTGTTATAAACAAATGGTCTTCCGGAACTCCTTCGCCCCGGACCTTGATGTATTCGCCAATCGCGCGCTTAACCGATTTGTTGAGGGGAACTTCCCGCGCCGGGCTCTTGCCGTAGGAGCGGATAGTGAGGGCATTCTCTTTTACGTCCGAAAGACAGATGCCGGCGAGTTCGCCGATCTTTATACCTGTTTGCAGCAGGACCTCAATAAGGGCGTAGGTGCGCAAATCATCCTTTGCAAAATCCCTGAGGGCGTGGAATTCGAGCTTGCTCAGGATGCGGGGTGGTGTCTGGGTGTATTTCGGATGGGAAACGTCCAGGGACGGATTCTGGTCGATGGTGTTGTTGTTTTTCAAAAAACGGAAAAACGTGCGGATAGAATTGAGCTTGCGTGAGGCAGACTTCTTGGTGTAATTGTCCGTCAGGAGCTTCTGGAGGAATCCCTCCACGTCTTCCCGTTTGGCTTCGCGGATGTCTGTTTTTTCCTTTGCAGACAAATAGCCGACAAATTGTTCAAGGTCTTTTTTATAGGCAACCACCGTGAAGGCGGATTTGCTTTGGTTCTTGAGGTGGGTGACGAACTCCTCGATGAGGGTTCTGGGTAGATATGTATCCATGTGTCCTATAATATATCATATAGGTACAAAGAAAGCAAGGGCAATGTGAGATTTTAGTATTTCTCGAAGACTACGTTCTCCTTGGGAACACCGAGGCTGGCCAGGCTCAATTTTTGGGCGTCCACAACGGTGCGGCCCCCGCAAATATAATATTCGCATTCAGGAGCCCTCTCTGTAGTAAAAAAGTGCCCCATATAGTAGTCTAAGGCGCGATCTATGTGGCCAAGGAATAAAAACGGACGGTGCAGATGCTCCGCCGGGGGAAGTGCGACCTCCTTCGAAAGGCAAATGTGGAAGTCGAAGAAGGGGTTGGAAAGCGAATAAGAGGCCCAGTCATCGATAAAATATGTATCTTGGATTGTTCTAACGCCCCAAAACAAAGACATACGGAAGGGAAGCGGTGTTTTTTGGGAAAGGATGAGGCTGCGCATGGGAGCGAGACCCGTGCCCGTGGCAAGGAGAATCTTGTGGTTTGTGGTTTTCTTGAGCCCAAACACGCCGGCCGGCCCCGAAAATGAAACGGGAGCTCCTATCCCGAGCCCGGCAAGGTAGTTCGTGCCTACGCCGTCCGGAACAAGATGGATGAGGAGCTCGAGCTCCTTTGTGCCTGAGGATGAGCTTGCGATGGAATAAAGCCGTTTCACGGGTCCTTTCGGAGAGGGAACATCCACGATGACATATTGGCCCGCCACGAAAGAGATGTCCGGGGGTGATTCGAGGCCCAGACGAAGCAGGAAAACTCCGGGGGCAACTGTTTTCTTGTCAGTTATGCGCGCGGCATAGTTTTGGATCATAAGTGTGAGCGTTGGGTAATTTCGGCCTCAACAAGCTCTTTTGGACGCCCGTATTTGAGGCGCGACAACTGGATGATTGCCTGGGCTATTTTTTCGTTGCCGGCCGCCTTGAGTTGTTTCATATCCTTGGTCATGTCGATGGAGAAAGGGGGAACGGGGTCATTGCGCACGATGGTTTTCATGTAGGCGTGGAAGCGTTCGATGTTGATGATGTCGGATTCGCCGAAAACAGGCTGGAATTCACGCTGTACGTAAGCGGCGTCCGTCACACCCACCCGGAAGGAGATGAGGGTTCCTACATTGCCAAAAACAGCGTTTTTGACCTCTTCATCCATCTGGCCGATGAACTGGTTTGCCACGGTAAGCCCGAGGTGATACTTGCGCGCCTCAGACAGGATGACCGCGAAGTCGGGCGTGGCAAAATTCTGGAACTCATCGACATACAGATAGAAATCGCGGCGTTCGTCCTCCGGCATTTCCTGGCGGCTCATCGCCGACATGAGGATTTTCGGGATGATGACGAGCCCGAGGAAGCTCGAGTTCTCCTCGCCGAGCCGGCCCTTGGACAGGTTGATGAGGAGGATTTTGCCCGTATCCATGACGTTTCGGAAATCAAAAGCCGACTTGGACTGGCCGATGATGTTGCGCATGGTCTTGTTGGTGACGAACCGGCCAAACTTGGAGACGATATAATCCAGGACCTCCGATTTGTGGAAGTCGGACGTCTGCGCTATCTGGTCGGTCCAGTACCGGCGCACAATAGGATCCTGTACCTTGGGAAGAAGTTCCTGCACGTATTTCTGGTCGGTGAGGATGCGGACTATCTCGATAAACGTGGCCCCGGGTTCACACATGATGGTGAGCATGGCGTTGCGGACCGCGTGCTCGAAACGGGGCCCGATGATGCCGGTGCGCTGGGGGTCGTAGAGTTTATACATGAGATTGATGATGGCGGTCGTGATGAAGTGCTTCTGCTCTTCTGTTTTTGCCTCGAGGAGGTTGAGGCCCATGGGGCGCTCGGTGTCGGACGGATCAAAGAAGATGACGTCCTCCGCCCGCTCGGGGGGAATGAAGCGGAGCGTGTCGTCGATAAGATCTCCGTGAGGGTCGATGACACAGACGCCGTACCCGGCCCGGATGTCCTGCTTGATCATTTCCTTGAGAAGCTCCGACTTACCCACGCCCGTTTTCCCGATGATGTACGTGTGGCGCATGCGGTCGACCGGCCGGATATGGACAGGGCGGCGCGTTCCGCGGTAATGACCCATCCCCATGAGGGTGCCGCCATCAACCGGGACATCGGCTGAGACGGGCGCTGTTTTTGCCTTGAGCCATTGGATGTGCGGCGTCTCTATGGTCTTGTTGGGAAAGTGGAAAAGAGTCGCGAGCTCGTCTGCGGTAAAAATGGACGAGGAACGGAAGAACCCCGGCTCAACAACAGGGAAGAACTTGTAGATGAAATTGATCATGAACCCACCCTGAAAGAGCGTGTGCGGTTTCTTGAGGGAGTTGAGATCTGAATTGAATTGATTGAAGGCAGAGCCGATGTTGCGGGAGTGGACTCCCGCCACGTCCTTGTTTTGGGCACACACAACCCACCGAATGGCCACCTCAAACCCGGTGCGGGAGGATTTGTCGTCTATTTTTTCGAGGACCTTGGGGTCAGTTTTGAAGGTTGCCTTTTCCGGGTTCGCCTCGTTTTTCTTCGTGGTGGAGACATAAGATTTACCGAGTTTTTTCCATTTTTGATCGGCTGGCCGGATGAGGAACTGCACGACCGCTCCCTCGTTTTCACCCATCTTCGACAGGGCCGATGTGATGCTTGCGAGGGGGTCTGTCGGGAGGTCTTTGTATGTTTTTATCGGGAGATAGACAGAGTCTTTTTGAACGAGCGATCCGAAGGCGATCTTGCCGTCCTCGGTAAAGATATTGGGCTCGTCCACGCGGCGGATGTCGGCGGCAGAATAGTAGCCATAGATGGTTTTTTCGACCAGGTCGACGATCTTAGCGGGTACAGATACGTAGAAATGGATTTCCGCATGGCGCCCGACGATTTCAAAGGCGATAACGTCATCGACATCCAGGAAGGAAAAGAAGCCGCCCTTTTTGAGGGATGAGAATGAGGCGAACATCTGTTCGGCTGCATCGATTTTGATCTCGTTGTCTTTTTGGAGTTTTATCTCGAGGGTGATCATCTCCAGAGACATCTGCTCCCGCCGCTTGAGGCGGAAGTAGACAGTGAGAAGATACAGGATGACTACCGTGATAAGCCCGGCAATAAGAGATGCCGCCGTCGCGAGTCCAAGCGTGATGAGGCGGTCAAAAAACGACTGGGGGATAGCGAGGTCCATAAAAAAAGTATATACTATAATAAGGTTTGATTGCGCTCCAAATACAGATGAAAAAGAAAAACAAACAAGGCGCGGCCCACCCCGTCCCGACAATTGCTTTTTGCCTATGTTCCATTGTGGGGGCGGTGTTGGTTGTGGCAAACATGGCTGGTTCGCAGGTTGTGCCCGAGCTGTACCCGCGGTTTATAGAGAACGAACGGGGAACGGTTGTCGAGTATCTGACCGGTATAAAAAAACTTCCGCTCTTCACGACCGAATACCTCACGTTCAAAAACAAATATGGACAAACCCTCGATGAGGGCGTCATGAAGGACGAAAGGGCAAACAACAAAGAGGCGCAGCAGCTGGAGGAGCTTCTCAAAACCTCACCCGGATCCCCGGAGATATTGATGCGGCTTTCTGGCTTATACCAAAGGTCGGGAAACATCACTCTTGCGGGGGATTACGCGGCGCGGGCGGTTGACCTCGACCCCAATGTCATTACAAAAATTACCCCCTCCTTATGAAACAAGTGCATCTTTATATAAAAGGGGACGTCATCGGGGTGGGGTTCCGCGCATGGACAAAAATCCAGGCAAAAATCCATGGAGCGTCGGGCTGGGTGCGCAACAACCACGAGAACGCGCACATATTCGGAAAGGGAGGGGGGGTTGAGGCACTCTTCCAAGGCGACGAGAAAACAATCCAAACAATGATAGGTCTTGTAAAAGAAGGGCCGCCCGTTTCGCGGGTTGACGACGTGGAGCTCTTTTGGCAGGAGCCGAAAGAGATATTCGAAGGTTTCGAGATCCGAAAGTGATTTGGGTGGACCCGACCGGATTTGAACCGGTGATCTCCTGACTGCCAGCCAGGCATTCTAGCCGCTGAACTACGGGCCCAGACACACTGTATTATAAAGTATCCTTGCGTCAAATGACAGTCAAAACATGGGAAAATTATTAAACCATCTATGGGTGGTCGGGGCGGTGATACGGGCAATAGAGAAAGATATGGTCGCTTACGGGCCCCAGCGCGCAGTCGACCTTGCCCTGAAAAAAACCGGCACCAAGCTCGTTGTTGAAGCCGCGGAGCAAACAACCAAGGCCCTGCAAAAAGCACCGGTCCTGCTCCTGGCAAATCATCCGAACGAGGCCGATGTCCCTGCTCTTATCGCATCTACTCCTCCGCGGAAAGACGCGTCCATCATCGTCAATTCCCACATCATGGGGATAAGCGCGGAGTTCGACAAATACCTCATCCCGGTTTATGTGAAGCACCGGATGGAAACGGCGACGAAGCTGAATCTGAGGCTCAAGATTCTCCGATACCTGCACCGGACCAAGATGTATCACCGGGACGAGGCGCACCAAAAAAACATCCAAAATATCGCGGAGGCCAGTCGCCGGATAAACGCGGGCGGGCTTGTGGCGATGTTCCCGGGGGCGGGAGAGGACGGTGGGGTGTGGTTACGCGGGGTCGGGCACCTCATTGCGGCACTGAAGCATAAAGACGCGCTTATCGTCATGGCACACATACAGGGAACGTCCGATCTCGACTATCTGCGCCTTATTCCCGGTACGGCGCGCTTCTTTGGACCGTTCCGTGTATCATTCCACTCGCCTATTCCGGCGCAGACATTTGCCGCCAAGACTCCGCGCGAAACAACGGCGCTTCTTAATACGGAGTTCCGCGCATGGACAAAGGGTCAGCTCACGAAGTAACCCCGGACGAAAAGAGCCAGACCAATGACATGGAAGACAAGAAACAGAGCCGCCAGGAACCATCGCACCCACGGTTTCTTTATTTCGGCCAGATAAAAATACACAGACAAAGAGAGCCATGCATAACGGGGCACGGAAGAAAAAGTTCCGGTCAGCGTGGGGAGTAGGACGTTGAAGAACGAGAAGAGGCCAAGGCCGAGACGGAACGGTTTCCGGTAGTTTTTGACCAGGTCGAGGATGACGACGGAGAAAACACCGAAGAAAAATACAAACTCCGCCACGGAAAGGGCATATTGATAGTTGGGAGCCGCCGTGACAAATATCTTCAGATAACGGTATACGACCTGCGGCAGTAGGATGACGGAAGAAGACCTATGTGCGCCGAACGCGGGTTGGGCGTGGATAAAAAAAAGCGGATCCCCCGTTGTTTTCCATAGATATGCCATATAGGAAATCAAGCCCAAGAAGGGAATAGATAATAAAATCCCCTTTGTGAAACGATGGAATTTTTTCTGCCGGATGACGGCAATAAAAAGAGGTATGATGAGGAAAATGCCGATAAGACGGGTCGCGGAGGCAAGACAGGCAAAGAGGGCCGCGGTAGCGAAGCGCTTGTTTCTCAGCGATAGGAAAAATCCGATGATGAGCAGGAAAAAGAGTCCTTCCGTATAAACAGCTCCCGCAAAAAACGACGTTGGAAACAAAAAAAGAAACGCAAGCGACCACAGCGAAACGTTCCTGACGGGGAGCTCTTTGTTCGCGAGCCGCCAGAACAAGAGTACGCCGGCAAGGAAGGATAGGTTAGACAGGAAGAGCGCCGCAACAAGTATGTTCCCCCCGGTCACTACAGAAACCGCACGCGTCAACAAGGGATAGATAGGGAAAAATGCCTGCTCGTATTGGGAGTACCCGCTTTTTGCAATGAGGAGATAGTGGATTCCGTCGAAGTTGGCGAGCGAGTAGAAAAGAGGCGGGAGACGGAACTCGGGCAAGAGTTCTCCATAAGGGAAAAATCCCGCATATGGCAGAAACCGCTGGGCAAGGGCGATGATGGCAAATCCAATTCCCCGCCACGCGGCAAACATCAAGAGTGGAAACATCATTGTTACATTATAACCGAAAGCATTATTCCCACTCCATGGTCGCGGGCGGCTTTGTCGTTATGTCATATACAACCCGCGAAACACCAGAAACTTCATTGACGATGCGGGATGAAATCCGTTGCAAGAGCTCATAAGGAAGCTTCGCCCAGTCCGTCGACATGATGTCGTTTGACTCGATGATGCGGAGTCCTACAACCTCCATGAAAGCACGCCCATCCCCTTTGACTGCGGTGCTTTTCGTGCCGGTCATGATGGGAAAGCTCATATATACTTTCTCATAGAACCCTGCTTTGGAGATTTCTTCCAGCACGATCTGGTCGGCCTGTTGTTGCATGGCGAGACGTTCCCTCGTGACTTCTCCGATGATACGGATTGCTTGGCCGGGGCCGGGAAAAACCTGCTTCTGGACCATATGTTTCGGGAGTCCTATCTTGGTTCCGATGAGCCTAACCTGGTCCTTGTAATAATTGCGCAAAGGTTCAAGGAGCTTGAGGTTCATTTTTTCCGGAAGGCCACCGACGTTATGATGTGATTTGATTTTTGCGGCATTCTTGGTTCCCTTGCTTTCGATGACGTCCGAATAAATCGTCCCCTGGGCTAGATACTTGATGCCTTTCAATTTCTTCATTTCCCTTTCGAAAAGCTCGATATACAAGCCGCCGATTATTTTGCGTTTTTCCTCAGGACTGGTTATCCCCTTAAGACGGGAGAGAAAAAGCTCCTGTGCTTCGACGATGATAGGGCTTATTTTGAGATGTTTCTTAAAATTGGACAATACCTCCTCCCGGGCTCCGGTTCGCATGAGGCCGCTTTCGATGTAGACAGGATAAAGATTCTTGCCTATAGCCCGTCCCACGAGACTTGCGACAACGGTAGAATCGACGCCCCCAGAGACCGCACAAATAACTCTATCCTTCCCCACTTCCTTTTTGATGGAGTCGATGATGAGACCGATGTCGATTTCTTTTTTTGATATTCGTGCCCTGCATATTCGTTCCGCGAAGTTCTTGAGGATTTCGTTTCCGAAAACCGTGTGTTCTATTTCTGGATGGAACTGGATGCCGTATATGTTGCGCGTAAAGTCGCCAACTGCGGCTGACTTGACGCTTGCGGTTTTGGCCATCTGCACGAAACCAGGGGGATCGGCGACGACACTATCGCCGTGGCTCATCCACACCTTGCAGTAGCTTTCGACGCTACGAAACAGAGGTTCCTGAAGCTCTATCTCAAGATTCGCGGGTCCATACTCCTTTTTCCCCGATATTACTTTTCCTCCCAGGAGGTGGGAGATGAGTTGCCACCCGTAGCAAATACCAAGGATGGGCATGTTGAGGGTGAATATTTTTTTGTCTATGGTGGGAGAGCCTTCTTCGTAAACGGAGGAAGGGCCGCCGGAAAAAATAATACCTCTCGGCGGAGTTTTGCGTACCTCGCTCATGGCTTGTTCGGGAAGGACTATCTTTGTCTTTATTCCCATGTCTTCCAGGCGTCGAGAGATAAGGTGGGTGGTTTGCGAACCGAAATCAACGATGAGGATCATATGATGATTGGAATGTAAGGGCTTGGTTTATGCCCGAAATTTTAATCCACGGGACAGGGTTAAGGCCAATGTCGTCAATACCTATCCCCGAAAAAACCGGAACACCCAGTGTTTGACGGATAGCCTGTCCCGCGCCCGTGTATGTTTTTTCCATGAGAGCGACGGCGCCCGCGAGTTCTATGGAAACGCCCGCTTCCCGGAGTTGCCCGACCAAGGAGTGGACCGCCTGCGTCATCGCGCCGGTGTCGATGATTTCATCAACCGCGATCGCGCGTGCGCCGCCAAGATGAGGGATGGCGGAGAGAATGCCGCGGGTATCCAGGGTGAGCGTGTCCCGCTCGCCTCCGGTATAGGAATCTACTTGTGCGCTTACAAATCCCGGACGGACTGTGGGACCATTTTTTTTCACCTTGATGACCGGAACTTCAAGGAGTCCTCCCAACATGGCGGCAGGAATGATGGCAGAGTGCTCCGGTGCCACGAGCACATTTACACCAAGATCGCTCACTTGCTGCGCAAGCTCGCGGATGGCTGGCATCGCAGCCGGCGTATCGAATGTGTTTTTGAAAACTCGGTCATAGTCGATGCCAAGGCCGCCCGGGAATTGTACAATCCCGCCATGTTCGAGAAGCCCCATCGTGATACCCGCTTGTCCTCTTGTTATGGCGCGTTGCTCAAGGGCTTCGCCGATACAGGCAACCGAACGATCAAACGAAAGGGGTGGGTCATATTCGGCCAGCCGGCCCGGAGGTTGGATGGTGCTCCTGCTAAAATAATGCTCAGCCGGCATACTTCTTATTTATAATTTTCTCCAGGATTGGTAATGAGAACATCGTGCGGGTGGCTTTCCTTGAGCGACGCCTGGGTAATTTTAAGAAATCGTGCATGCTCCTGCAAGTGCGAGATGGTCGGGGAACCTACATAATACATCCCGGACTTGATGCCGCCGACCGCCTGCGCGACAAGGGTGGAAACGCTTCCGCGGACCGGCACCAATCCCTCCACTCCCTCGGCGACCATAACGCGATCCTTGTATGACTTGCCATGGAACTCATCCTCGGACTTGACGCGGGCACCCTGCTTCATGGCGCCGACAGAGCCCATGCCCCGGTACGCCTTGAAACGGTACAGTTCCTGATTTTTCGTAAAGATGCTTTTGAAACGCGCGGGTACCTGTTCCTTGGTAAGTTCCATGACATCTCCCGGCGCCTCTTCACAGGATGCAAAGTATCCGCCCATCATGACGGTCGAGGCGCCCGCGGCGATTGCCTTCACCATATCGCCCGAATACTTGATGCCGCCGTCGGCGATAACCGGGACACCTGTTTTGTTTCCTGCGGCAACCGTTTCGAAAAGAGCCGTGATTTGGGGGACGCCCATGCCGGAAATGATGCGCGTCGTACAAATGGCGCCCGGTCCCATCCCGACACGCAGTCCGTCGACGCCCGCATCGATGAGCGCCATGGCGCCTTCGTATGTCGCGATGTTGCCGCCGATAACGTCGATGCCGGGAAATGTTTTTTTGATGTATGCAATCGCCGCGATGACTGTTTCGGAATACCCATGAGCCGAATCAACGACGACAACATCGGCCCCGGCCTTTACGAGTACGCCGACCCTTTCTTCAAATCCCTTGTTTGCGCCAATGGCGGCACCGACGAGGAGTTTTTCCTTTTTCACCCGGGCAACTTCTTCCGCCTGATTCCCCGCCGTCATGTTGCGATGAATGATGCCGATGCCCCCGAGTTTTGCAAGTGCGATGGCGAGGGTGCTTTCGGTGACAGTGTCCATGGGGGAGGATACGAGGGGGAGTTTTAACGTTATTCGTTTCGTCAGCTTGGACGAAAGATCTATATCATCCCGGCGGAAATCGCTGCGGCCGGGCCGGAGAAGGACGTCGTCGAATGTCAACCCCTCGCCGGGAATGATTTTTTTATCAGAGATAGATGTTTTCATGGTGGTGGGGTAAATTAATAAATGATGCTTCGAAAGCCCATTTGACCGTTTGTTCGATTTGTTTTTCGTCAAGTATGCCCGCTCTCCTGACGATGTCTATTTCGTTGCGGAGGTTTGTCTTCAACATGGAGGGGTTGTCGGTGTTGAAGCAAAACTTAACTCCTTCTTTCCAGAGGGTTTGGACGATTGACTTGAGGTGGTCAACATCTTTAACGAAGCCGACCTTGAGATTCGATGACGGACACAAACAAAGGGTGAGGTTCTTGTCCCGGAGTTTTTTCATGAGCCGCTTCGAGCCGACCGCCTTGATGCCGTGATTGATGCGTTCGACCGGCAGGCACTCGACGATATGCTCCATTTCCTCCGTGGTGCCGTCCTCGCCCGCATGTACCGTCGTGTGGATCCCTGATTCCTGCGCCTCGCGGAACAATTTCGCATAATCGCGATAATGGAATCCCTCCTTGTGGGGTCCGGCTATGTCGATGCCGACGACGCCGCGGCGGGAATATTTCATTGCCTTCTGCACTATTATCTTGTTTTTTTCGAAAGGAAGACGGCGGTCCAGCATGAAGATGATACCCGCCCGCACCTGCGGGAATTCTACAAGCGCCTTTTCCATGCCGGTCAGGGCGGCGAGGATGATTTGATCAAGGTCCTGCTCTCCCTTGCGGTTGCGGAACATGGGGCAGAAACCCGGCTCCATGAGGGTGATGTTGTTGACGCGGTATGCGCCGCTTACTGTTTCGTAAACCGACCTTTCCATGGCAAGGGGCGAGGACTGGATGAGTTCTGTCCAGGTGAACAGCTTGTGATAATCTTCCCACGTGACATGCTTCTTGTTAAGCGTTATCATGTCGTGGAAATCCCAGTAGTCTTTGGTCGGAAGTTTGATGCCCTGCGCATGAGCGATGCTCCATAAAATAGCGGGTTCGACCGATTGGCCGAGATGAAAGTGCAGTTCCGCGAGTTTTGGTCTGCTTCTTCCGTGGGGCTCCATAGTAAATAATAGCAGAAAACCTGCGGAACGCAAGGGATTATGCCGACACGATGCCGGAAAGGAGGGTGGTCATGCGGCCGGATGCGGCATTCGCCTGCGCCACGACCTCGGTATGATCATGCTTGACGAATGCAAGATTGGTGACGAACGCCAGGCCGAGGATACGGAGACCGAGCAGGCGCCCGGCAAGCACTTCGGGAACGATGCTCATCCCGCATACATCAGCCCCGAGCGTACGCAGGGCGCGCTTGTCGGCGGGCGTCTCGTAGTTGGGGCCCGGATAATATACATATATCCCCTCATGATGAGGGATGTTGTGTTCCGTTGCTGTTTGCTTCGCCTGTCGGGTCATATCACTATCAAACACACGGGACACATCGATGAATTGAGGACCGACCAAGGGATTGTTGCGGAGGAATAAGGTCGTCATGTCGGAGAGGATGACAAAGTCGCCGACCCGATAAGAGGGGTTGAGTGCGCCGCATGCAGCCGTCAGGACGAGACTCTTGACGCCGAGCGACGCGAAGGCGCGGATAGGGAGGGTGACCTCTTCGCCGGTATACCCTTCATACAAATGAAAACGCCCCACCATGCAGGCAATCCGCTTCTTTCCCATCCGTACGACAACAAGTTTTCCGTCATGGCCCGGCACCGATGTGGAACGGCCAAACATGTCCGCATATGAGAGCTCGGTTTCTACCGTTTTGCCGGCAAGGAATTTGTTCCATCCCGACCCCAACACACAAAGCGTTTCGGGAAACGAAGGAATGGATTTGCGGATGATTGCGGCCGTAGTTTCGAGTGAATTCATGTGAGGTATGTCCGGATGTATTGCGGGGCAATCTTGAGGCCCTTCAATATATTGGTAATTTCCTCTTTGGATTTTCCTTCCCTGGAAAGTTTGCTGTTAAGAGCCTCGATGGTCTCGCGTATGTCATAGGGAAACATAATCCACTCCTTGACCTCTGCGACATGATGATCCGGAAGAAAGGTCGTCCACGGTTTGGTGAAAACGGCGGCAGTCGTGATGTGTTCGGCGCCGAGGTCTCTCAGGTATGCCATTCCCCTGACGAACGTCTTGCCGGTGTCCGAGACGTCATCAACAAGAAGGATATTCCTCTTATGCAGTTTGTCGCCGAGGTTGAGCGTGATTTTCGGGACGGACTGCTGCTTAAGGTCCTTGTAGCTGCTGATGGTGAATGTCGTTATGGGAAGATGGAGGAAGTCTGACAGGATATGGGCTATCGTGACGCCGCCGCGCGCGATGGCGACGATGAGGTCGGGCTTGCGGGACTCGGCCCCTACCTTCTTGGCAAGGAGGAATGTTTTTTCCTGAAGGTCAGTCCAGCTGACGGATAAAAAATCCATGCAACCATTATATCAGGATGTGGAATCCGACCATCGGGAAATGGCGGGATAGAGTTCTCCGGCAAGATACAAAGAGCCCGTCACGACGACAGAATCCCCCTCGCTGAAAGCCGCGGCGAATGCTTTGTTTGTATCGGGGATTATTGCGAAAGAAGAGAACCCGGTTTGACGGGCTATTTCGGAAAGGGCCGTCGGCTTCTCGGACATGTTCTGCACGTCCTGGTTGGTGAGAAAAAAAGAAGTGAATATGATTTTTTTGGCATGGGGGATGATGCGTCTGACCATGGGGGTTGTGTCCTTGCCTTCCTTGAAGGCGACGACGAAGATGTGCCGTTTGCCCGGCGCGAACAAAGACAGGCTCGTCATGAAGGCGGTCATCTTCTGGGGGTTGTGGGCACCGTCCACGATAACGGTTTTTGCTCCTTTCCGGAATATATCCATGCGTCCCGCGAACCGCGAAGATGAAAGAGTTTTTTGTATTACCGAGGGAGAGAGGGACAGGTTCGTTTGCCTGGCAAACCGGATGCATGAGGCGATGGCGAGAGTCGCATTTTCCGCCTGGTACCGGGCCGGGGTAGGGAGCGTGATATCCGGAACCGAGAGGTTGCTGTCCCGGTAAGAAAACCTGCAAAAGCCGGGTGACGCCGGGAGAGGTTTGGAAACAGGAGCCCATTCTATGCGTGCCATGCGTTTTTTTGCGATTTGTCCGATGACCGACTCCGCCTCCTTGGTCTGGGGTGAAACAACAACGAAAGAACGGGGGAGGATTATCCCGGATTTTTGTCTTGCGATGGCTCCGATGGTTTTGCCGAGAATCTGGGTGTGATCCAAGCCGATCCGGGTAAGGACGGAAATCTTGTCGGGCGATGAGATGGTATTCGTTCCGTCGTGCAGCCCTCCCATGCCGGTCTCGATGACGGCGGCACCGACCTTGTGTCCGGAGAAAACCGTGAATGCGAGCGCGATGAGCACTTCGAAGTATGTGGGTTTGCCGAAGTGTGAAACGGATGTTCTTTCAATCGCGGGAATAATCATATCAAGGTAACGGAGCATGTCCGGGACCGGTATCAGCGTTCCGTTTATCTGGAACCGCTCGCGGACATCAAGGAGATGGGGAGAAACATGGAGGCCGGTCCTCAGCCCGTGTGCGTGAAGGATGCGGCTGATGTAAAAAGAAGTCGACCCTTTTCCGGATGTGCCCGCGACGTGGAGGACCGGTATCCGGTCCTGGGGATTCCCGAGCTGTCCGAGGAGAAAGCGCGCCCGGTCAAGGCCAAATTGACCCGCATACAGTTGTGCTTTCTTCGGGATGAAAGAAGCAAAAAAGGAAACAGCCTCCCGGTATGTCATTATCTTCATCGGTGGGACGCGCAATAACTAAATAATCTGTTTTCTACGTGCATTATAGCTAAATGCCTTGGCATTTGGTAGAATAGAGCAGGCAGGAAAACGGAGTGTAGTTCAGATGGCTAGAACGTACGCATGGGGTGCGTAAGGTCGGCGGTTCAAGTCCGCCCACTCCGACACGACGGTATTAGAATGGTGTTATGAAACGAGTCATTATCGGTATTGCAATCATTCTTCTTTTTCTCTGCGGAATCGCGGTTGGGTATGGCGTTGCCCGGACAACCGATACCCACGGCCCATCCCTTTCAGTTGAGCGTTCCGGCAGTCATAACCAATACCGCCTCATCAATCCCCTCATAGATGTCGACTTGACCGAACAGGCGTCCGAAGGCGATTTGCTTACTCTCAAAAAAAACATAAGCGATTATGCCGCGGCCCACACAGAGGACGCATTCCAGGTATCGGTCTATTTCCGCGACCTGAATAACGGCCCGTGGTTTGGCATCAATGAGGACGCGGAATTTTCGCCGGCAAGCCTGCTCAAGGTTCCTCTTCTCATCAGCATCCTGAAGTATGCCGATCAGAAAGACGGATTTTTAGACAAAAAAATACCCTATAGGGACATAAACGACGGGGTCACCCAGGATATCGTTCCCACGCGCAAATACGAAGTGGGGCAGGAATATATGATACGAGATCTTTTGGAGGCGATGATTGTCTACTCTGACAACCGGGCGAAAAACACTCTCCTGGTTACGCTCTCGGACGTCAACATGGACGAAGTATATAACGATCTGGGTATCGAGGTGCCGGGAATTGTCCGGCGGGAGGACTTCATGAAAGTCCGCCGGTATGCGACTTTTTTCCGTATCCTGTACAATGCGTCCTATCTTGACCGAGAGAACTCCCAATGGGCGCTTGACCTTTTGACGCGGGTTGAGTACCGCGCAGGACTGGTTGCGGGCGTCCCGGGCGACGTGAAGGTGGCGCACAAATTCGGCGAGCGCGTCTATGACGGAGGGACCAAACAACTCCATGACTGCGGCATCGTGTATTACGTCAAACGACCTTATTTGCTTTGTGTGATGACGCGCGGATACGACTGGGGCGCACTTCAACGCACCATCGCTTACATTTCTTCAACGACATACAAAACGATATCCTCCGCGGACAGAAGATGAGGGGTATAATACAGTATGAGCATTCAACCCGACTCCTGGATTGCCCGCATGGCCAAAGAACATCGCATGATCGAGCCCTTTATCAACGGACTTGTGCGCGACGGAAAGGTTTCGTACGGTCTTTCTTCATATGGATATGACCTGCGCGCAGCCGAGGAATTCAATATCTTCACGAATGTCTATTCGACCGTTGTCGATCCGAAGAGGTTCGATGAAAAATCATTGGTATCGGTCAAGGGAAAAGAATGTATCATCCCTCCGAACTCATTCGCATTGACAAAAAGCGTGGAATATTTCCGTATGCCGAAAGATGTTCTGGGGCTTTGCATAGGCAAATCCACATATGCACGATGTGGCATCATCGTGAATGTGACGCCGCTTCAACCGGAATGGGAGGGCCAGCTTATCATCGAGATTTCAAACACGACCCCGTTGCCGGCGAAGATCTATGCGGGTGAGGGGATAGCTGAGATTCTCTTTTTCAAAGCGGACGAACAGTGTGACAAGACCTACAAGGACCTTGCGGGTATCTATTCGCATCAGCGGACCATCGTGTTGCCGAAGGTGTGAGTTCTCCTGCGCCACATTGAAGAAATACAAATAATGAAACGCACAGTCATATTCATCATCTTGTTGTTCGCCGTTATTCTCGTTCCCGTTGAAGCGGGGGAACGGCTCCCCAACAACAAGGTCGGGATATCTCTTCTGCAACCGACGCCGGATGACATAAAAGCGGCGGCACGTATGGTGAATGGGGGTGGCGGCGATTGGGGATATGCCACGCTGGTCATACAGGAAAACGACCGGAACAAGGTGAAATGGCAGGGACTGCTCGACGAGCTTCGGGAAGCGCGGCTCATCCCGATAATCCGTCTTGCCACACGACCCGAAGGGGAAGTGTGGAGACGGCCGACTCCCGAGGAAGCGGGCGGATGGGCGGAGTTTCTTAATTCGCTGAACTGGGTTGTCAAAGAAAGATATGTCGTTCTTTTCAATGAGCCGAACCATGCGAGCGAATGGGGAGGAGAGACGGACCCGGAGGGGTATGGAAAGGTTGCGCTTGCGTTTGCAAAAAGACTAAAGGAAGTTAACGCCGATTTCTTCATCATGCTTGCAGGATTTGATGCATCGGCCCCGTCGTACCCCACACAATACGAAGATGAGGGTGTCTTTCTGAGACGCATCGTCAACGATGAACTTTTCCGCTATGTTGACGCATGGGCATCGCACTCATATCCCAATCCCGCCTTTTCCGGCAAACCGTGGGACGCGGGGAGAAAGACGATAACGGGATACCGATGGGAGCTCGCGTTGCTTGCGGAGCTCGGGGTAACCAAGGAGCTCCCAGTTTTCATAACTGAGACCGGGTGGGATGACCGAAATCTCGACAGGGAGACCATGGCGCGCAACTATGTGTTCGCGTTTGAGAATGTATGGCTCAGTGATGCGCGGGTCCGGGCGGTAACACCCTTTGTATTCGATTATCAGAGTTCTCCCTTTTTGGGGTTCTCGTGGAAAAAGCAAGGAACCAATGAGTATTATCCGCAATATGAAGCCGTTTTACGCATGGAAAAGGAGGCGGGAAGACCGGAGATACGCGAGAAAGGGCAGCTCGGTATAGATCTGTTTTCGGACCTCGTCGCCGACTCCAGTTACCGGTTCACGCTCATCCTGCGTAACGCCGGACAGGCAATCTGGGACAAGGAGGACGGGTACAAGCTTGCCCTTAGCATCGACGGGGACATCCCCTTCGAATACATGTTCTCGGACATTAAAAGAGTAAAACCGCAGGAGGAGACAGACCTTACGCTGTTCGTGAAGACGGGAAAAACCGCCGGCCTCCATACGGCGCGGATCTCGCTTATGAAAAACGGTGATGCCGTCGCGACCGGAGCCCAGTGGCAATTCGAAATAGTTCCCCTCCCGGCAATCAGGGTAAGCGTCTCTCTCTTTCCCAAGCTCATAAGCAGCGGGGACGGGTTTGAGCTGCAGATATTTGACGACAAAGAGGGTATCGTGTATAAGAAGGGCGGGCTTGCGCTAAAAAATGGCGTCATCGATGCCGACAGCATACAGAATATTGTCCTCGGGAAAAAATACCGCATTGTCATCCTCAGGCCTTACTATCTACCGCGTCAGACATATGTCGTATTCAAGCGAGAAAATAACATTGCCCAGTTCAAAAACATGTATCCGTTGGACTTCAACCGTGACGGCAAGTTCGGGGGAGACGATCTGTGGGCTGCCATAACCAAACCCGGGCTTCTTCTCAAGCTTCTTCCGTGATTGCCGCAAGGGTCTTGGCGGCGCGGGCAAGATCCGGCGCTCGCGTCAGGTAGCTTCCGGGACAAATGGTGTCCGG
>Ga0172371_10004368_pt1 | contig 21458 bp, 18 predicted proteins | sample Lak12m_FD_114543 | JGI IMG/M metagenome (GOLD analysis project Ga0172371, IMG submission 114543) | Freshwater microbial communities from Kabuno Bay, South-Kivu, Congo - kab_022012_12m | ecosystem: Environmental > Aquatic > Freshwater > Lake | place: Democratic Republic of the Congo: South-Kivu... | reverse complement strand
TTTTCAGCTACTTCCCGCAGCTTGTGGAAATGCTCTATACATTCGGCCTTATGTTTTCCAATGATTACTCCAGCCACCTGATACATTTTTACTTCGGGATACTCGCGGCGCTGGCTATTTTTCTATTCGTGCGGCGCATCTCTAATTCTGAGGCGGCATTATTCAGCGCGCTCGCTTTCTACTCGCTCCCCTTGGTATCACAGCTGTCAACATGGGCATACGTAGACCTTGCCCTGTGTTTCTTTACAGCGCTTGCGCTCTATTTCTTTTTGCGCGCGCTGGAAGATGCAAATTGGGCCCTATTAAAACTATCCGCTGTCTTATTTGGTTTTGCCTTTTCCATAAAATATTTAGCCTCCATTTCCCTGTATATAGTCTTAATTATTTCTATGCTGCATTTTCTAAATACAAAATCCGAGAAGCGCGCTGCATTCATAAAAGAAATCATTTATTTTCTGATTATACTGACAGTTGTGGCGCTGCCGTGGTATCTGCGCAATGCTTTATTGACCGGCAACCCCATCTATCCTTTCTTTTATTCGATATTCAAAGGGCCTTATTGGGATATGGAAAGAGCGAAATTATATAGTATTCTCCTCGGGCTTTACGGGATGGGGCGCTCTTTGCTTGATTACATTATGTTGCCCTGGCGCATGGCAGTATACGGAGGTCTCGACGGGCCTTTTGACGCGGAAATAGGTTTAACCTATCTCGTGCTTGCGCCGCTTCTCGTATTTTTCAAACCAAGGCATAAATCCGCCAACTGCCTACTTATATACGGCGCAGCGTTCTTCTTAATGTGGACAACACTAAGCCAGCAGGTCCGCTTCTTGCTGCCGGCATTCGCGGCATTAAGTATATGCCTATACTCTGTATTCGAGTGCGCATTTAAAGGAAGCATTGTAAACAGGCGTTCCATACTGATTCTTGCCATAGGATTAATAAGCTACAACTTAATTTTGAGCTGGCAGTGTTTTCAAAAACAGAAACCCTTGGAATTTATTATAGGCAAGACTTCCCGACAGCAGTATTTGATTAAATACCTTAAAGACTATCCGGCTATAAACTATATGAATAATAACCTGTCAGATAAATCCAAAACCTATATGGTTTCTATCGGAAACGTAGGCTATTACTGCCAAAAAGATTTTATACAAGAAAGCGTATTTGACTATAGTTTCGTAAAAATTCTGAAAGAGGCTGGCTCCCCGCAAGAAATATTGTCCTGGCTCAAGAATCAGGGCGCCAGCCATGTCCTTATTAACGAAGTAACGGCAAGCCGCTATATTTATTCCGACCTCGAACTGCCCCAGCTGCAGACATATAACACATTCCGCAAAAACCACCTCAGCCTTATCTATACTAACGGCATATTATTCCTGTATCAAATTGTCTAAGGCACAACTCAAAGATATATTGCCGATTGGCAAAAAAGAATGTAGAATAAATACAAACCGTAACAATAAAAGGGGGTTGCATGCCTAAAAATCCTTTTATCTCCATTATCATACCAGTCAAAAACTTCGAGCGCACGCTGGATAAAACATTCGAATACCTGATGAATATAGACTATCCGCGCGAGTCTATGGAAATAGTCATCGCCGACGGCGGAAGCAACGACGGCACTGTGCCTCTGATTAAAGAATACCAAAAGACATACCCTTTTATAAAACTTGTGGAAATACCCAATTGCCCTACGCCCGCCTATGCGCGCAATAAAGCACTTAATGAGGCAAAAGGGGAATTCCTGTTTTTTACCGACGGAGACTGCGCTCCCTGCAAAGAATGGGTTTATGAAATGTTGAAACACTTCCAGCGCGATGAGAAAATAGGAATCGTGGGCGGTGAAATTTATACCTTAAGGGTGGAAAAAGATAATCTGGTAGAGGCTTGGTGCGAGCATTTTTGTTTTAATATGGTCTCGCCGCGCTACGGTTTTATCAAAGAAGGATACTTCCCTCTTCTCTCAGACAAGCATCCGAGCCAAATCGCAGGCCACCGCGCATACTTCTTTGTTACCGCCAACGTTGCCTACAGAAAAAAAGCCATAGAGCAATCCGGCGCAAAATTTTGGGAGAATGCCACCGGCGAAGACATTGACTTCTGTTACAAAGTGCAAAGCGCCGGATGGAAATTATATTTCAGCCCCAAGGCAAAAGTAGACCACATGCACCGCGCAAACCTCGCGCAGTTATTAAAAGTATGGATAAGCTACGGCGCGGCACACCCGCCGCTCTTGGCTAAATACAGCAAAAACAGGTTAGAAATAATACTGCAGCTGCAGAAAACCAAACCGACAATAAGCTTCCCCTTCCCGATAAAAGGTTTTATCTACCTGGGGAATTTCCACCTCTTCCAGATATTCGGCCTGTCGTCGCTGGCGCTGTTGATTGCGCTGATAAATAATCCCGCTTCGCTGGCTCTCAAAATATCGCTGGCAATATCAGCAATTTTATTTGCCTATTTTAGCTATCAGTTTGTTAAGTGGTGTATACCTATGGAACCACGCAGGAATTTCTGGGACTGGTGCAGGATGAAATACCTGACTAATCTCTACTTTATTAAAGGTGGGCTGAAAGGAAGTTTAAAATACAAAACCTTCTGTATTGAACCTAGCTTCTGATTCTGGAATTGGATCTTTTTTGCCGCCAGCATAAGAATAAAGCCAAAATTATCGGTATCGGCAAAACCTTCGTCAAAACAAACTCTCCTGTATTTCTAAATACCCCCAGCGCATTTACTACGAATACGCTAAACCAGATTAATTTCCTTATGATGTGCAGTTTAAACCCGTCGCAAAAAGTAAACCCCATAAACCACACATATAGGCTTAACACAATAAGCTGAAGCAGTAAATTATCCATAACTAACCTTTGATCAAAGATAGGGCTTCTGACCTTGTCTTGGGATTTTCTTTGAATATTCCGCGCACGGCGCTGGTTACCGTCGATGCCCCGGGTTTTTTCACTCCGCGCATAGACATACAAAGGTGCTCTGCTTCCAAAACCACCATAACCCCGAGCGGCTTCAATTTAGACATAATCACATCGGCGATTTGCGTAGTAAGTCTCTCCTGGACCTGCGGGCGCTTTGAAAGGATATCCACTACGCGGGCAATCTTGCTTAAGCCTGTCACGCGCCCGCCCTTGGGGATATAAGCGACGTTGGCTTTGCCGATGAAAGGAAGCAGATGGTGTTCGCACACAGAATATAAAGGTATGCCCTTAAGCAGAACTATCTCGTGGTGCTTCTGCTCTAACACAACCTCCAGTTCCTTTTTGGCGTCCTGCTTAATCCCAGAAAAAATCTCCTCATACATATCAGCGACTCTTCCCGGAGTAGCCAAAAGGTCTTTTCTTTTTGGATTTTCGCCTATCGCCTCTAAAATGTCTACCACCGCTTTCTTAATTTTGTTTTTATCCATCTTTCCTCCTCAAATGAGCAGACAATTTATGGAGCGCAAACGACATAAATTGTAGCCCTATATTTTCAACTGCTGGGCGTCTGCGAATTTGACCCAGCACCTTTTGCATATTCAAAGACTTTAAAGAATTAATGGTTAAAATCATTTAATACTAAAAAGGTTCTAGGTAAGTTCAGCCAAACGACTTATTTGCCTATACAAAACTCCGAAAATATCTTATCTAATATGGCGTCATCTACTGTCTCGCCGGTAATCCTGCCTAAACAATCTAAGGCAATCTTTAAATCCAAGGCGACAAATTCCAAAGATGCTTTATCGATATAGCTGCTTTTTGCCTCATCCAATAAACACCTGGCTTGTTTTATCTCTTCTATATGGCGCGCATTTGCGGTAATCAACCCGTAGCCAGAAACAACCTTGCCCTTATAAACAAAACTCTTAATCTTATCCTCTAATTTATCCAGATTGGTCTGTTTAAGCGAAGAGATTAAGACAACAGCCTTAAATTCTTTTTTTATCTTATACTCCTCTATACGTTTTGGCAAATCAATTTTATTCAAGACAGCGATGACATCCTTACCCTTTAGTTCCCTGATAAGTTGATAGTCTCTTTTTGCCAACTTCTGGCTTGCGTCAAACACAAGCAACACTATATCGCTTAAGGCAATAGAATCTTTGGCAAGGCGTATTGCGCGGTGTTCTATTAAATCCTTGGGCTTAACCATGCCTGCTGTATCAACCAACCTTATGCCCAACCCGCCTATATTCACAAATTCCTCGATTATGTCGCGAGTAGTCCCTGCTATTGGAGTAACTATTGCCCTTTCTTTCTTTAATAAGGCGTTTAACAGCGATGATTTACCCACATTGGGCCTTCCGCATATTGTAACTTTTATACCTTCACGTAGGAAACTTGCCCTACCGGCATCCGAGATAATAATATCCAGTTGCTTGATAATACCGTTAATTTCATTAAGCAGGTTCCTTCTGGAACCAGTCTCTATATCTTCATCGCAGAAATCAATATCCGCTTCTATGTTGGCTAATACATCAATGAGCCGACGGCGTAAATTGCGTATCCTCTCGGACAAACCTCCGGATAACTGCTCAATGCCCAATTTCAACGCCGTATCTGTCTTGGCGCGGATAATGTCCAAAACCGCTTCTGCTTTGGCTAAATCTATACGTCCGTTTAGAAACGCCCTTTTGGTAAATTCGCCCGGCTCAGCCAGTTTCACTCCACATTCCAAAATCAACTCCAAGATTTTACGCAGCGCCACAGCTCCGCCATGACAGCTAATCTCAACTATATTTTCCTTAGTATAAGTTTTAGGCGCGCGCATCACCGTTAGCAAAACTTCGTCTATAATATTGCGATGCTCGATACTCGATGCTCGATACTCGGTTTCCCTATTCTTCCGGTTTCTGGTTGCTGGTAATTGGTTGCTTTTGACAATCCAGCCATACCTGACAGTATGCGATTTAAATTTCGAAGGCAAAACTCCGTCCTTTCCCTTAAAAACCTTATCGGCTATTTTCAAGGAATCTTTCCCGCTCATCCTGACAATCCCGATCGCTGCTTCGCCGACGGGAGTGGATATCGCTACAATTGTATCATCTACTTGGGAACCCATTTTCTCTGGCTCTTTATCTTATCTCCCTGTAGCTGCTTTTTTTCCCGCAGTAACCTCGATATATTCTTCTGCCTTCTGGTGATACGTTCCTGAGACATTGCTATCTCCTGTTTATCTGTTCTCTTATTTCTCCACACAAATATAACGACCCTGTGACTAAGATGATATCTTCTTTTTTTGCTCTGATTTTAGCAACCTTTAATGCCTCTCTTGAATCTTTAACCGCAATTAAAGAATCTGCCTTAAAATATTTCAACAAATCGCATGGCTCGGCTGCGCGGGGATTATCCGACCTAGTTAAAATTATATTACGCGTTATTTTTTCTGCCTGGCGGCAGGTATCCCTTAACTCCTTATCGCTGGCTATTCCAAAAACCAACCAGATTTTTCTGCCTGGAAAATTTTCTTTTACAGCCTGATGCAGCGCCTGCATTGACGCGCTGTTCTGCGCACCGTCTATAATAACTGTCGGATTCCTGGAAATAATCTCAAACCTTGCCGGCCAGACACACTTGCTTAAGCCGCGCCTGACTGCTTCCTGCTTTACTTTGATATTATGGTACTGCAAAGCCTCAACGCTGGCAATGGCTAAAGCGGCATTGGCTGCCTGGTGCCTGCCTAGTAAATTTATCCCTAAATGTTCTAAATTCCCCTCTCCTCTATAATCAAAAGCATTATCCTTTTTGATTCTGAATCCAAAATCTTTGCCTTCTTTTAATAAAATTGATTTATTCTCACAAGCTGCCCTTTCTATTACCTTCATTGCGCTCTTGTCCTGGGCAGATGACACGGCAATTTTCCTGCCGTTTATGGCAGTTTTATTCTCTTTTTTTATAATCGAGGCTTTTTCAAAAGCGATTCTACCCACGCTGCTACCCAATAGATACGTATGCTCTAAACTTATCGGCGTAATCACGGATACTAGCGAACTGCAGACATTTGTCGCATCCAACCTGCCGCCCAAACCTGTTTCTAAAACCGCGAAATCAACTTTATTATTCTTAAAGTATTGAAACGCTATCGCTGTATAAACCTCAAACAAAGTCAAATTATTGTATCTATATTTTCTATTAAATTTATCTATAGCTGGTTTTAATCTGGAAACCAAGCTGCAAATATCATTTTTAGGAATCATCCCTTCAAATACCAAACTCTTGGCTCTTGTATTATGAACTATGAGCTTTGGGCTATGGGCTAATACCCTGATTCTCTCCCTAAAATCATTCAGGTGCGGAGAAGTATATAAGCCGACTTTGAAACCGGCCTCTTTTAAAATATAAGATATAAAGGCGCACGTCGAACCCTTGCCTTTTGAACCGGCAATATGGATAACATTTAACTCTTTCTGGGGGTTGCCGATATATTCAAGGAATTTCCTGAATCTTCCTAATTCAAAAGACGCGTTATAACAATATCCGGACAGCCTTTCGTAGTTAATGAAAGAATTTAAATACTTTATGACTTGAGGATAAATCATAGGAAAGACAAATTTGGAATTAGGCGGCAAAACTTTAATGTTTGAAATGGCGGCAGCCCGTAAAGACCATGGCGATGCCGTGTTTATCCGCTTCCTTAATTACTTTCTCGTCGGCAATCGAACCGCCGGGCTGGATTATGGCTTTGATTTTCGCCTTTGCGGCAAGCTTTATGTTGTCTTCTTTGGGGAAGAAGGCATCCGAGGCAAGGACGCAGCCTTTAGATCTCTTGCCCGCTCTTTTGGCGCACAGCATAATGCTGTCTACTCTGTTAACCTGGCCCATGCCGATGCCGATTGTCTGGTCGTTCTTGGCAAACACTATGGCATTGGACTTGACGTGCTTTACGACTTTCCAGCCAAACAGTAAATCCTGCCACTCTCTCTTTGTGGGTTTTCTCTTTGTGACTACTTTCAGATTATTTTTATCGAGGTCAAACAAATCCTTTTCCTGGATGACAACCCCGCCGTCGATGTTTTTGATATCAAGCCCCTGCGCGGGTTTATTTATTTTCAACCTTAATACGCGGAAATTTTTCTTCTGTATAAGAAGCTCCAGCGCATCCTTGTCGTAATCAGGAGCAACGACGCACTCCAGAAATCCGCTGGCATTAATTTTTTTGGCAGTGTCTAAATCCACCTTCTTGTTTAAACCCACAATTCCGCCGAAGGCTGACAACTTATCCGCTGACCATGCGCAAAGGTAAGCCGTCTTTATGTCTTTGGCAACCGCAACGCCCGTAGGGTTGAGATGCTTTATAATCACGGCTGCGGGCTCGTCAAATTCACGGACGATATCCCATGCCGCGTTTAAATCCAGAAAGTTATTGAAGGATAATTCCTTTCCGCTCAACTTTTCTGCCTTTGCCAAAGAGTCAACTGTTACCTGCAAATCCTGGTAAAGCGCAGCCTTTTGATGCGGGTTCTCTCCGTAACGCAAATCCTGAATCTTTGAGAATTTCAGATTAATGTCCTTGGGGAATAACTCGTCTTTATCGGCTTGGGCCAGCTTCTGCGAAAGGTATTCATATATCTTGCCGTCATAGTAAGAAGTCATCTTAAAAACGTTTAAGCCTAATTCCTTTAAAAGCCCGTCGGATATTGCGCCTTTGTTCTGCTTCAAATCCTGGATAATACGGGGGTAATATTTTGCGTCTGACACAACCGCAACAGAGCGGTAATTCTTTGCCGCAGAACGCAACATAGAAGGTCCGCCTATGTCTATATTTTCTATGGCCTCTTCCAAAGTCACATTGGGTTTTTTAATGGTAGCTTCGAAAGGATACAGATTCACCACTACCATATCTATGGGCTCGATATTGTTCTCTTTAATCTGCTGCATGTGCTGCGGATTGTCGCGCAGGGCAAGCAGCCCGCCGTGGATTTTCGGATGTAGGGTCTTGACTCTGCCGTCGAGCATCTCGGGAAAACCTGTATACTCGGAAATCTCTTTTACATCTACGCCGGAATTCTTTAATAATTTGGCTGTACCTCCTGTTGAAATTATATCAACGCCTAATTTTGATAATTCTTTAGCCAAGTCGACTATCCCTGTCTTGTCTGATACGCTGATTAACGCACGCTTAATCTTAACCATTTGAAACCCCTCCGTTGTTATTTATTGGCTCTAAATAAAATCAAATCGCCGTCTTTTATTATGTAATCCTTGTTTTCTAACCTGATTTTCCCTTCGTTACGCAGTTGATTATAGTGCCCTGCTTGAAACAATTCATCCAAAGTCGTCACCTCGGCGCGGATAAATCCCTGTTGGATATCAGAGTGGATACAGCCAGCTGCCTCAACCGCTGTTTCGCCGTTGTGTATCGACCAGGCGCGCGCCTCTTTTTCCCCGGCGGTAAAGAAACAAATCCTGCCCGAGGCGTAATAAATCTTTTTAAAGACATCTTTTTCGTTTAAGTCTTCCTCACTCTTTATTAGATACACAGGCAAAGTCGTAAACAAGGGAAAACCTTTGAGGATCTTTAACTCTTCCTTATTTAAACGCTGTGATAGAAATTCTTCTTTTTCCAATATTTCCTTTGCCCTTAGAAAAAGATTTTTCTCCTCGGCGGGGATTTCTTTGGAGAGCCTGTCCTGGATATAATCCAAATCCGACAATATCAAATCCGCCTTCTGTTCTTCTTTGGAGAACAAGACCTCTGCGTCTTTAATATCTTCTATTGGGACAAATTCAATCTGTACGGCGGTACTCTTCTTGGAATTAGAAATTTCCTGCAGGCGGGTTAGTCTTTCATCAGATACATTTTTCTTGCCGAATGTAAAACCTTCTAAACCAAATACAGCGACCTTCATTATTCTTCCTGTTTCTTCGTCTGCTGATACTTTGCAATAATATCCTGCGCGATCTTAGGCGGAACTATTTCATAATGCGAGAAACTCATGGAATACATCCCTCTACCGCCGGTCATCGATCTTAAGTCCGCAGCATAGGTAAACATTTCTGCTAAGGGAACTTTCGCTTTAAGAATCTGATATTTTGCGCGCGAATCCATACCCATAACCCTTCCCCTGCGCGAATTGATATCTCCTGAAATCTGGCCCATAAACTCTTCTGTAATTACCACTTCTACGTTCATAATAGGCTCGAGCAAAACCGGTCCTGCCTCTAAAACAGCTTTACGAAAAGCCATTCTTCCGGCAATCTGAAAGGCGATATCGGAAGAATCGACTTCGTGGAAAGAACCGTCGAATAAAGTTACCCTCACATCCACAAACGGATAACCAGCAACCACGCCTTCAAGCATGGCATTCTTTACGCCCTTTTCCACCGAAGGAATGTAATTCCTGGGTATTGCGCCGCCTACTATTTTATCCACAAATTCAAAATCTCCGCCGCGCGCCAAAGGAGCAACTTCCAGCCAGACATCGCCATACTGTCCGCGGCCGCCGGACTGCTTTTTATATTTCCCCTGGGTCTTGACTATCTTAGTCAAAGTTTCTTTATAGGGAACCTTCGGAGTCCCCAGATCTACTCCTACGTTAAATCTTTTCTTCATACGCTCAACCATTACGCTAAGATGCTGGTCGCCCATACCGGAAATAATCATTTCCTTGGTCTGGGTATCGCGTGTTACCTTAAAAGTAAGGTCTTCGCCGGTAATCTTTGCCAAAGTCACTGAAATTTTGTCTTCATCCTGGCGCGTCTTCGGTTTTATGGAAGCCGAGTATATCGGATCCGGGAAAACAATAGGATTAAACACAAGCGGGTCTGTTTCAACGCCTATGCTGTCGTTTGTCTGCGTATCTTTTAACTTGGCAATCGCGATTATGTCTCCGCAAGACGCTTCATTTATAGACCTCTGCTCCTTGCCCTGCAGGCAATAAATCTGGCTGAAGCGCTCTTTAGACGACTTGGTAATATTATAAAAAGATGTATTGGTCTGCAATTTGCCGGAGAATATCTTTATCAGGGAAAGCTGTCCGACGTATGGATCGGCTACTGTCTTAAATACAAAACCGGAAAGTGAAGCAGATTCGCTTAGCGTTATTTCTTTATCCTCATTACTCTTTGGGTCTTTGGCTATTACTTTTTGCCTCTCGACAGGGCTGGGTAAATACTCAATGATTACATCAAGCAATTCTTTTATGCCTTTGTCAGTCAGGGCCGAACCGCTAAACACCGGGTATATCTTGGCTTGGGACACAGCCTGTTTCAACGCGCCTTTCAATTCTTCCTGAGAAATCTCCTTGCCTTCCAGGTATTTTTCCAGTAAAACATCGCTGCTCTCGGCAATGGTCTCGATATTTTCCGAAGACAATGGATTTTGTATTAAAATGACTTTCTTAGAAAGATTATCCTTTAGTTCCGCTAAAGATTTGTTCAGGTCGGTGTTCTCTTTATCCAACTTATTAATAAATATCAATCTCGGCAGATTAATATTATCCAGCATCTCCCATATGCGTTCTGTGCCCACCTCTATGCCGCTGAAAGCATCTATTACCACTATCGCCGCATCGGCAGCGTGTATGGAAGAGACCGCCTCGCCGATGAAATCGGCATATCCCGGAGTATCTATCATCTGGATAAAATTGCCCTTGTGTTTGAAATTCATAAAACTGGCGGAAATAGAAATCTTGCGCGCTTTTTCTTCTTCTGTATAGTCGCTTACGGTATTGCCTTCAGCAACAGAACCTTTACGGCTTACAGCGCCGGCTGCCGCCAGTAAGGCTTCGGCAAGAGTGGTCTTTCCGGCCTGGGCGTGCGATAATAAGACAAAATTTCTTTTTTTATCGGGTGAAAATCCCTCCATAACAAACAATCTCCTTTCCAGCTAAAAAACCATCTAATCGATACAAGGACTTACCTAAATATATAAGGGAGGAACGCGTTAGAGGGTTTATTATATTAGAAAAGCAAAGGCCAGTCAAGAAAACTTAATTTTTTATAAGATAAATTGGAAAGATATTAATAAGGGGAAGCTATTCTTCGTTTGTCTCTACGTAGGTATAGATCTTTTTCTTGTAATTCCTGAAGGTATACCTGTCTTTTGCCTCTGAAATAAGGTAATTCGGCCCTACTGGAATTTTCCCGCCGCCGCCCGGGGCATCCACTACATAAGTAGGCACAGCGTAACCGCTGGTGTAGCCTCTTAACTTTTCTATAATATTTATACCTGTGGCTATGGGGGTGCGAAAATGCGAAGTGCCCTTAACCGGGTCGCACTGGTAGATATAATAAGGACGCACACGTATCTTCAGGAGTTCGTGCATCAGTCTCTTCATTATATAAGGCCGGTCATTTATCCCTTTGAGAAGCACTGTCTGGCTGCCTAATGGAAAACCGTTATCAGCCAGCATATCGCAGGCGAACTTGCAGCGCTTGGTTATCTCTCTGGGGTGGTTAACATGAATGCTGATCCATATAGGTGCATATTTCTTAAGCATAGCGACTAAATCATTGGTAATCCTCTGCGGCAATGTTACCGGGGCGCGGGTGCCGATGCGCAGAAACTCAATCTGCGAGACAGCGCGCAGCTTCTTTATTATTTCTTCCAGGACGTCGTCTTCTATCATAAATGGGTCTCCGCCGGAAATCAAAACGTCCCTTATCTTGCGGTCGGAGCGGATATAATCTATAGCTTTATCGATATTTTTCAAATCCAGAATATTTTTATTCTCGCCAACCATACGGCGCCTGGTGCAGTGGCGGCAGTATGAAAAACACATCTCTGTCACCAAAAGCAAAACCCTATCAGGGTAGCGATGTACCAAACCCGGGACAGGAGAATCCCTGTCTTCGGCGCAAGGGTCTGTCATCTCATGGGGAGAGGTTTTTAATTCGAAGTTCGTGGGGACTGCCTGCTTGCGTATGGGGCAATTCTGGTCATCGGGATCTATAAGAATAGCCCAATATGGAGTAATTGCCGCAGAGAGCCGGCCGTGCGACCTCCTGATCCCCTCTTCCTCTTCGGGAGTAATCTTTATAATGTGAGAAATTTCTTCTTTGGTATGGATACGATTTTTTACCTGCCAGTGCCAATCCTCCCATTCAAGCTCAGAAACATCCTTCCACAAATCAATGCGATGATAATCGCCGATTACGCTCTTCTTTAATAAAGCCGGATCTATGAATATCTTCTGTGTTTCTACCGAGCTATTGGATGCCGCCAATCATTGCCTCCTTTTTTGACTTATCCGTTTCATATCTTTTAAACGCCGCATCAATTATTTTGCTTATGGCTTTATTGTAATCATAACCGGCTGCATTGGGAGATAAATTAAATGCGTCCTCCGGCGAAAGCGAGGGCAGAGGATTGATTTCCAATACATAAGGATTGTTGTTGCGGTCTACCCGAAAATCCACCCTGCCGAAATCGCGGCAGCCGACAGCCTTATAGGTGCGCAGCGCCAAATCCATCATCTTATCTTCCAACGCCTTGTCTATTTTTGAAGGACACAGATAAACCACGCCCGGATCGTATACTAAATCGAATGTATAAATTGCCTCACCCAAATCTACTGTATTGTTAATGGAAACCTGAACTGATGGAAGCGCCTCTACCGGGTCGTTGCCTATAAGCGGCACGGTAAATTCCATTCCGGAAATCAATTCTTCCGCCAATAACGGCTGCCTGCCGTATTTTGAAAATAAATCTTTAACCTGCGCCTTTAATTCTTTGCGGCTGCGGACTATTGATTTGTTGGAAAGTCCTTTTGATGTGCCCTCGTGGCGCAGTTTTACAATCATAGGAAAATCCATATGATCTAAATTAACAAGGTCATCAAGGCTGTCTATTTCTATATAACGCGGCGTAGGGATTTTTTCCGCGATAAAAATTTTTTTAGCCATTATTTTATCCAACGTCAGACTCATGGTTAATCCGTCTGAGCCAACATAAGGAATGCCGAACATTTCTAAAATAATCGGCACCTGAGCTTCGCGGTTTCTTGAACCCAAGCCTTCGCAGAGATTAAAAACTATATCAACTTTCAAATTAGGCAACATCTTAAATAAATTATTTACATTGCCAATATGTATGACTTTATACCCTGCAGCTTCAATCGCAGCCTGCACAAAATCAATCGTGCTCTGGCTGTCAAATTCGGCATGCACATCGGAAAGAGGCATTCCTTGCGTCGGAGAATCAACCGCTACATCATATGTAAAACCTATTATTTTGGGCATGGCTATAAAAAAATAGGGACTCCGTCCTTAGAAGTCCCTTCACAAAATTATGTTATTTAATTTTATTCTCCTTATTTTAACCGATAAAATTAAATTTATTGTCTTATAAAAAAATTATCACACTAAAATTACATTGTCAAGATTTTTTTAGATATATTTCGCTAAAATTTTATTTTTTATCTAAAAAAATTATCTATGATGCTTAACCAACCTCTTTGGACAATAAAAAGATACCTTACAGATGCTGCATAGTGGACTTACAGGCTTGCATATATTCTGCCCAAACGCTACTAACAAGTCGTTATACTCTATCCAGAACTTTTTCGGTAGTATTTTCCTTAAACGCATCTCTGTCTGGAAAGCATTTTTTGTCTTGACTATACCCCAGCGGTTGGAAATTCTGTGCACATGGGTATCAACGCATATTCCCGGCTTGTTAAAGCCTAAAGTTAATACAAGATTGGCTGTTTTTCTGCCTACTCCTTTCAGAGAAAGCAAGTCCTCCATATCGTCCGGCACCTTCCCATGGAAACGCGTAAGCAAATCTTGGGCTATTAGCCTGATATTTTTAGCCTTGGTGCGATAAAAACCTACCGGATAAATAATTTTCTCAAGTTTTTTAGGCGAAATTCTTAAAATATCCGACGGATTTGATACTAATTTAAACAATCTGCCGCTCGCCGACATTGTAACGCTGTCCTTCGTCCTTAGCGACAGCGCGCAGCTTATTAATACGAAAAACGGCTTATTGTATTTATGGGAGACTTCAGTAACGGAAGGAGTTTTAAAATTAAGGTAATAACTTCTAAGTATCTTTATAACTTTATTAAGGTTAAATGTCATTGAGTTTATCTTGGACGGCTGAATTTAAGACAGCTTAACACATGGACGGCGGCAATAAACAATATCGTATGCATAAGAATGGGGAAATAATTAATTTCCAGTTCGAATATGCCCAGCATATTCATAGAGACGCCGAACAACAGGTTTATCTTAGGCACCAACTCTGTGCCTATTTTCGCCAGGAGGAAAAAATACGGCGGGAAGTGCAAAAAATATTCCCTGGATAAAGAAACCCCGAACCCTGCTATTATGATAAAAATAGTGAGTATGCCACTTATGGCGTTGGGAATTATCGTATAAAAGAATATCAGCGTGGATAAATAAATCATAACCAGAAATAAACTAATGCCCATGCCCAGCCATATGTCCGGGCTAAACTGTTGTATGTGAAAATATATTATCATCCAAAGACTTGATACCATAATCAGCCAATTCAAAAAAAGCACCTTGAATAACCCGAAGAATACGCCTTCCAGCACCTGCCATCTCTTTACAGGCTTGGAGAATAACATAGCGAGGTTCTCCTCGGAGAAAACGTCCTGTAGAACGCTTAAACCTATAAATACGCTGGTAAGCATAAGGAATATATTTATGCCCATAAAACCGATTTGTATGGAGGCGATTTTCGCGGGCAGTCCTTCAAATAAACGGGGATCGTTAATGAAGAATGGCACGTTCGCCAAAAGAACAAACAGCAAAGACAGAACCAAAAATCCGTACATAAGCCTCTCGCGCGACGCCTGCCTGAATACGTCCTTTGAAATCACTCTGATTAATCTTAAAGATTCCAGCAAATTAGACATTCCCCTGAACCTTTCTCAGGAATTCTTCCTCAAGGCTTACGCGTTTTATAGTTTCTGCGGTTAAACCTTCCTCGATAATCCTGCCGTTTTTAATGATGGCAAACCTATCGGATATTTTCTCGGCCTCAGATAAAATATGCGAGGACATAAATATAGTTACGCCTTTATTTTTTAATTTTAGCAGTAGTTTCCTTACCTTATCTATTACTACGGGGTCTAAATATACCGTAGGCTCATCCAAAAGCAGGAGCTCGGGTTCGTTAATTAAAGCTACCGCCAAACCAAGGCATCTTCTCTGCCCCATGGACAAATTCTTAACCCACGCCTTACGCTGCTGCGAGATACCGACTTCATCCAGCAGTCGCTCGGTAGTGCTGTTATGTTTTGATTTTGGGATGCGGAATATTTCATAATAAAACCCCAGCAGTTCATACACGCGGTAGTAATCCGCAAGATGGGTATTTTCGGAAAGGTAACCTATGCGTTTCTTGACAGCAGTATCCCTACAGCTAAAATCCTCTCCAAATAATTTAACCTGACCGGCATTAGGCCTAAGGACACCTATAAGCATTTTAATAGTGGTGGTCTTGCCGGCGCCGTTAGGACCTAAAAAGGCGAAAATTTCGCCCCTGTCGACTCTTAAGCTCAGATTATCGACGGCATTGAGTTTATTCCTTATGAAGATATTGCGCTGCCTGAACTGTTTGGTAAGATTATTTGCCTCTAATATTGTCATTGGCGCCTATCCAGTGCTAAATCCAATTTTATATTCCGCTTATTCAACTCTTCCGCAAACGAATCTGTAGACTGAAACACAAACGCATCGATTGCCAATTTTCTGGCAGCATCTATTAATTCAGGGCGGTCGTCAGCATAAACGATATTCTTGGCAGGTAATTTTATGTAGTCAATTATCTGCTCGTAAATTCTTTTATCTGGTTTGCGCAGCCCTAATTCGTAGGATAAAAAAATGTAGCTGAAATATTTGAAGCAATCGCTGAATTTATCCTCAAGGTATTTGAAATGCATCTCATTTATATTTGATACCATGTAAAGAGGATAATTATCTTTCAGCGACTCTACGACTTCAATCATTCCGGGATGGGGCGTAAATATTTCATTCCAGATAGGGACGAATTGCTTATATTCCATATCTGCGTTGAGCATCTTTTTTACTTCCTGGAAAAAATCAAAAGGCGCAATAACGCCTCTTTCGAATTTATCAGTAATATCTGAATCAAAGAATAAATTATAAATACTCTTCTCATCCAACCCGCAAAAAGGCTTTATTTTGCGCACGGCGATGCTATGGTCAAAATCAATCAAGACCTTGCCTAAATCAAACAATATTACGCGTTCGCTCGTCATAAGTATTCCTTTAAAATAAGTTTATCCAAACCAACGCGCCTGGACTGAGATTTTTTATCTGAATAACCCAAGGCCACTGCCGCCATCAATTCATAACGCGGTTTTATATTCAGCAGTTTATTCACTTTTGCCTTTTGGTTCAATATCTCTCCCATCCAACAGCTGCATATGCCTAATTCCGTAGCGCGCAGAAGCATGTTCTGTATACAGGCGCCTATTGCCTCTGCGTCTTTCAGGCGGTTATAGCTGTTTCTTTTATCCAGGAAAACTAAAATTACTACATTGGCTTTTTTGATTATAGAAGAGTATTTTGTCAGGCTTGAGACCCGAGCCTTGAGAGACTTGTCTTTTACAATAACGAATCTCCACGGCTGATTATTTAAACCCGACGGAGACCAGCGGCCGGCATCTAAAATTTTTTCTATATTACGGCGGAGAACATTTTTGTTCGAAAACGACCGTATGCTCCTTCTTCTCCTGATAAGGCTATACGTCGACATTGGAAATAATTTAGAATTTAATTGTTTTTCTTTTCCGGTTTTCTGAAGAGATCAAGGAACCTGTCTTCATATTCCTTGTATATGCTCCAGCGGTCTAATTCCTTCTTAAGCTCGTTTGCCTGCGATATATCGTTGCGCGCATCCTCGAATAATTTCTCGATATTCTTCTTAACTGAATCTGGAATCTTGGTATAGGCGCTCAGGGTCTCCTTTATATTTTCTATTTCATCCACTCCTATGGGCTTCTCTTGCGACTCCGGATCCTTCAAGAAACTGATAAATTTATCTATCTCCTGGTTTATTAATTCAGCGTGGTCCTCTAATTCCTTATAATCTATTTTTACGTTAATTATCTTTGCCAAGACATCCAGCACCGCCAGAGAAGACATGGGATTTTCTATCTGTATGGTATAAAAAGGTATCTCGCCCAATAAACATATCCCCGGAATGCCTTCTTCTTTGGCTGCCCCCAACAAAAGGCCGTTCATTCCGCTTATGTGACCAGTAGGCATAATCCGCACGGAAAGTTTCTTCATTTTATCTATTAAATCTTTATGCGTGGCAACTGCCCAGACGCCGGGATTCTTCAAATGTTCTATAGGCGAAGGAAGCGCGGCAAAAGTAAATACCGTGCTTACCTTAAATTCCCGCGCAAAAGAAACTATCTGCTTCGCATACTCATACGTTTTATCGAGCACCGGCTGGGCATCGCTGATAAAAATAATTAAATCATTTTTGGACAACTTGTTCTTAAGAAAATAAAATTTCCCTTCGGGAAGCTTTGCGGTGGCAACAATCTGCTCGTGGATATCCACTCCCTGCGGCTGAAAGAAGCTTTCCGGTTTAAAAACGGCGAATTCTTCCGCCTTTAACTTATCTTTCAAGAACGAGGCTGCTTTTAAGGCTACATCGCCCATGCCCGGCCAGGCAGATATAAAAAAAGGGCTCCTCAGCTTGGGTTTCTTAAGCAATACTATATTCTTATTCATTTATTACATATCCTTTATTAAATCGTCTACCGCTTCGGATATTAAATCCCATTTTTCCATGGTGTGTATGGTGAATTTCTGCTTTCTGTGCCAACGGCCGTCCTTTTTCCTCTGCCAGAGGTAAATACCTATGTTGCGCTTATTCCAGGACTCTACCAGCACCACAGCCAGCCACCAGCCTGAGCCTTTTTTTATGGTGCGGTAATCGATTACCTTTAACGGGCTTACTATGGGCAGAGAATCCAACTTCTTAACTCCCTCAGCCATAAAACACCTCCTTTGACGAACACATCGATTAGCGAACGAAGTGAAGCTAAACGATAAGTGTGAGTTAAACCCAGCACCTTTTACATATTCAAAGGCTTTAAAGAATTAATCATTAAAATCATCTAATACTAAAAAGGTGCTGGGTTAAATTCGGACAGAGACTTACCTCGCCTACGCTCCGTAAGCCTCGTCCTCATTTAATTATCTCATACATACCTATCAAAGATAAACAAAAAATTCTTAAGCATGCTGTAGCCTTTGACAAGGTTGCTTATCTTTACGTATTCATTGCTGGTATGCGCGCACTTAGAGCTGCCGAAACCGACAGCCACCGCCGGAATGTTATGTTTATCAAAAAATGTCATAACCGTAGCGCCTTCGCTTCCTTTGAGCATATATTTTTTGACCGCGGATATCGACGCCTCTTTTAATGAACGCACCAGAATATGGTCTGCATCTGTTTCAGAGGGATCCTGTATAGCAAGAATCTGAAATTTAAATTTCTTGGCTACTGAGCCTACGGCGTTTTTTACCAGCCTTATGACTTTATATTTATCCATACCAGGCAAAAACCTTATATCCAGCTCAAACTCGCACCAGTCTGCCACCATATTAACCTTATCCCCGCCGCAAATCGTGCCCACGTTTACCGTCGGAGGCTTAAGCAAACCGTGTTTCTTATAGGAAAATTTAATCTTTTTTACCCTGCGTATCGCCTCTGCGGCAATATCTATAGCGTTAACGCCTCTGTCGGGATATGCGCCGTGGGCCTTTTTGCCGGCAATTCCTATTTTGACATGAAGCAGGCCTTTCTGCGCAACAATGATATTAAAATCATCCGCGTCTAATATTAAAGCGTAATCCGGTCTTATTATTTTTCTCTCAAGCAGCGGTATCAACCCGTGATAACTGCCAGCTTCTTCGTCTGCCGTCGCCGAGAAGATTATGTCGTAATTAAAACATGCTTTTTCTTCCTTTAGCGACCTTAATACTTCAAGACCAACCGCCAGATTGCCTTTGCAGTCTGTCGTGCCGCGGCCATAAATTTTATTTTTATAGATAGCGGCTGACAATGGAAGAAATTTCCAATTCCTGCCTACCGGAACAGTATCCGAATGCGGAGTTACAAGCAGAGACTTTTTGCTATTTTTGCCTTTAAGAACCGTGATTGTGTTAAACCTGTTTTTGCCGATTTCTACCAGGCGGGTCGATAAACCGCTTTTAGAAAGCAGGTCTTTGATAAAGAACGCTATTTTTTTCTCGTCTCCGGGAGGATTCTGTGAATCAATCCTGACTAAATCCTGAGTTAACTTTATTAATCTCCTGGGATTAAACATCCAAACTCCTCAATCCTAAAACGCATGGTTAATGCCAAACCATATTCGCGAATCTTTGTCGTCGCCGTCCAAAGGCCTGGCAAAATCTATGCGCAGGATAAATTGCTCGATGGGCACCAGCACATTAAAATAAAAACACAGGCCCACTCCTACGTCTTTTTTGAAACCGGTCTCGTCAAAACTATTATACCACGCTTTACCGGCATCAAAGAAAGTTACTCCCTGTATCCTGTTTAAATTAAAAACATTGCCGAACATCGGCCAGTTTATATCCCTGCTTAAAGGAAACCTGTATTCTGCGCTGCCCATTAATATAGAGCTGCCTTTTATGTCTTTATATCTGTATCCGCGCAAATCTTTGTCAGAACCCAGATAAAACAAATACTTGTCTTTTGGGTAGCCTCCGCCTGTCTTGACGCGCAGGGCTATTTTATTTTGAGGGAATATCTCAAAATATTTATCAAACTCAAGGCTTCCCCGTTCAAAGGATTCTTCTCCGCCGAGAAAATGCCCGGAGAATTCCTGGTTCAACCTGAATGCATGCCCTATTTTCGGGTCAGGAAGCGGCCCGGCGTCGGATACGTAACAAGACCAGCCTACGATTGATTCGCGGCTCTGCCTGTAGCGCAGGCTGGCTGCGTCGTCTTTTGAAAAAAACATCCCTGACCTGCCGAACCTCTGGTTATGCACCAGATATAAGGTAATGTTATTTCCTTCTTCAAAGAAACTGCTCGCGGCAGAAAGAAGGTCTTTCCTTAAATAAAGCTTGTAAGAACGCAAATCGTCGTCTTCCTCTCCTCTTGAATCCCTATTTAAAAATTCAGCGCCCCAGCTTATTTCTTTGTTAAAAATATGTCTTCGCTCAAAACCCAGAAGAGAATTAATATTTTCTGCGCTGCTGTCATAATATGAAGCCGCGTAAACTATATAATCGTCGGGTTTCTGGAAACTCGATTTTAATCCGAAGCCATAATCAGAAAAAGCCGGGCCTGTAATCCAACTATATGAATCCTCCCGCAAAAATACCGACACCTCATATATAGGGTAATACAAAGGCACTAATTTTATATCCACGCTTCTCGGGAAACGATTATTTACTTTGTCGTAATCAAGAACTGCTCCATTAAAATCCACATAGGCTGATTTCAGCATCGGCTCTTTGGAGATATCTATTGTTTTGGATTTGCCGTTCCCGTCCCAGTAATCTATTTTTTGTTTTCCGCCCTCGAATTCCAATTTCGTCTCAACAGGCATAGAAATATTGCCTTCTTTGGCTATAACAACTTTATCGCTGCCGGACTTTTTAACGCTGTAATCACAGGTATCTGAAGTATAAAGCCACTGGTTAAAAAACCACGCCAGGTCTTTTCCCGCAGTATCATTACAAATTTTAATAAAATCTTTTATGGCGGCATTCTTAAAACTGAATTTCTCAAAGTAGCTCTTCATCGCCTTAAGCGTATTCTCCTCGCCTATCAGAGACTCGAGCATAAAAAGAACTCCCGCGCCTTTTCCGTAGGCTATGGCGAATATATCACCCGGCGCATAGAAATCAGGCAATTCCTGCACGACAGAAGAATCCATGCTGCGCCTGGTAATGTAATAGTAGCGCGAAAACCTCGTCTGCTCGAAATACAAATTAGGCACAAGCACTTCCAGCCACTGCGGTATATCCAAGACTTTTGCCTCGGGCCCGTATTTATCCTGGACATATTTGGACAACCAGTAGACATTTATGCCTTCATCCAGCCAAATCTCCTTATATTTATTGTTGCCTACGACGTTATACCACCACTGATGGCCTGTCTCATGCGAAACTATATAATCAAAATAACGTATTAAAAATTTAGGAAGGCTGTATAGCCTTGTATCTATAAAAATCATACTCGAGCACTGGTTGCCGCCGTAGCCCAAACAAACAGGCGCTATGGTAAACTGACGGTATGGATATGACCCGAACTTACTTGAATAATATTCTATGAGCGAACGCGCGAATTCAGCAGCCTTTTTGGCGCTGAATCCGCTCCCCTTCAGATAGAATGAATTAATGGTTAATCCGCCTGAATCAGAAACGAATTTCTCGTAATCGCGGCTTATGGCAACAGAAAATCCCCTCAGCGGGACGCTCGTCTCTATAAAAAGCGTCTTGGTGCCGTCTGTGTTGGATTCTTCT
>Ga0172371_10004365_pt1 | contig 21468 bp, 23 predicted proteins | sample Lak12m_FD_114543 | JGI IMG/M metagenome (GOLD analysis project Ga0172371, IMG submission 114543) | Freshwater microbial communities from Kabuno Bay, South-Kivu, Congo - kab_022012_12m | ecosystem: Environmental > Aquatic > Freshwater > Lake | place: Democratic Republic of the Congo: South-Kivu... | reverse complement strand
GCACTGCCCCTAAGCGTGCTATTTTTAAGTGTTTTCAGAATTGCCCTTGTAGCTCAATTGGTAGAGCAGTGGCCTCTTAAGCCATTGGTTCCAGGTTCGAGTCCTGGCGGGGGCACATAAGATCAAAAATGGAAATATCACTCATACCCGAAACAATCGGACACATCTATAGTTTATTGGTCACCAACACCCTGCTGACCAGCTGGGTGGTGATGGCAGCGTTAATCGGTCTGGCAATTTGGGCGGGTCATAAACCGCAGCTTAAGCCAGGCAAAAAACAGAATTTCTTCGAACTGGCACTTGAAACGGTGTTTAACTTTTTTGTGGAAGTGTGGGGCGACAAAGACAAGGTGCAGAAATTTTTCGCTTTTCTGGCGACTTTTTTCATATTTATCCTGCTCTCCAACTGGTTCGGACTGATTCCAGGGGTCGGCACAATCGGCTTTTATGAGCATATCGGCGGCCACGAAAAATTTGTCCCCTTTTTCCGCTCGTTGAACTCCGACCTTAACGCGACTATCGCTTGGGCGGTGATCTCCGTGGTTGTCACCCAGATCGCCGGAATGGTGGCTCTGGGGGTCGGGAAGCATATCGGGAAATTTATCAACCTGAAAAGCCCGATTGACTTCTTTGTGGGCATCCTGGAGCTCATCAGCGAGGTGTCCAAAATAATTTCATTTTCCTTCCGGCTTTTCGGCAACGTCTTCGCCGGAGAGGTGCTCCTGGTGGTGATGATGTTCCTGGTTCCCTATATTTTACCGCTGCCATTCTTTATGTTAGAAATGTTTGTGGGGTTCATTCAGGCCCTGGTATTTACGACTTTGACTTTGGTGTTTCTGAAAATGGCCACCGAAGCCCATGAAGCCCATTAATTTAATTAATAATTAATTTAATCAAAAAAATGGATTTAAAAGAAATCGCCAGTGCTATCGCAATCGGACTGGGCGCCATCGGACCGGGTGTGGGAATCGGACTTTTAGCCGGTAAGGCTTTGGAAGCCGTCGGGCGCAATCCGGAAGCTTCAGGAAAAATCCAATCAATGATGATTTTGGCTATCGCGTTTGCCGAAGCGATCGCCATTTACGCGTTGGTGGTGGCATTGATCATCAAATTCGTTTAAATTAAATAATGGAAATTTTAGGTAATTTGGGGATCAACGGCAAGATTTTTCTTGCCCAGATCGTAAATTTTTTCCTATTGATGTATCTTCTCAAGCGGTTCTTGTACCGGCCGTTGCTTGATATTATGCGGGAAAGGGAGAAACGGATAAAGGAAGGGCTCAAAAACGCCGACAAAGCCGAAGCGAGGATCCAAGAGATTGAAGCCAACTCCCAAAAACAGTTGGAAAAAGCCGCGCGGGAAGCCGATAAAATTTTGGAAAAGGCCCACGCGGAAGGAGAGGAACATAAAAAAGACTTGATGCGGGAGACCCAAGAGGAGATTACCCGGTTGCGGGAGGAAGCCAAAGAGAGCCTCAAAAAAGAAAAGGAGCGCCTGATTGAGGAAGTGCGCAAGGAAACCGGTGAAATCGCGGTGCAAATCGCCAAAAAGATTGTCCAGGAAAAAATTTCTTCCCCCGACAAACGTAAATTATTAAAAGAAGCGGAAGAAGCCATGGAGCAAGCCGCCTAATTTTCAGCTATGTTTACCTTGAACCAGTACGTAAATGCTTTGTTAGAGCTTGTTTTAGCGGAAAAAAGCCGCAGTAAGCGAAAAGTTATCGTTGCCGCTTGGGCAAGGACGCTCAAAAAACATCACCGGGAGCTGGAAGGGCAAAAAATATTAAAACTCCTGGACGGTAAAATCACGGAACTGACCCAAAAAGCCCAGGTGACCGTCTCGGACGAAAAAGAAGCCCGGGCAATCACGCAGTATTTTCAAAAAAGTGGGATTTCGGCCGAGGTGGAGGTTAAGCCGGAAATATTGGGAGGGACGAAAATAGTTTGGGACAATTTGTTGATCGACAACAGCGTTAACGACCAATTGGACAAGCTGAACAAAAAGTTGAGCCAATAACTAAATTAATTTAAATAAGATGCAAGCGAAGGACCAGATATTAAAAACCATCAAGAAAGAAGTCGAGGGTTTTTATCTTAAAACCGAAGTGCAGAAAATTGGTAAAGTGATTGAAGTTGGCGACGGAGTGGCCTTGATTTCCGGTTTGGATGAAGCGATGGCTTCCGAAATGATCGAAATCGGCGATGATGCCATCCGGGGAGTGATTTTGAACCTCAACGAAGACAACGTGGGAGCGGTGATTTTGGGGGATATCCGAAAAATCAAGGAAGGCGACATCGTGAAGTCAACCGGAAAAATTCTCTCGGTGCCGGTTGGCGACGATTTGATCGGCCGGATTGTGAACCCTTTGGGGGAGCCGTTGGATGGCGAAAAACCATTTAAGCCCAAAGCTTATTACCCAGTTGAAAAAATCGCCCCCCGGGTGATTACCCGAAAAGGAGTGGACACCCCGCTCGAAACCGGGATCAAATCTATCGACCTGATGATTCCTATCGGCCGGGGGCAGCGGGAGCTGATTATCGGCGACCGCCAGACCGGTAAAACCGCCATCGGCATTGACACAATCATCAACCAGAAAGGCAAAAACGTCATTTGCATCTACGTGGCCATCGGCCAGAAAAAGTCGAAAGTGGCCAAAATAGTCAGCAAACTGCAAGAAATGGGGGCGATGAAACACACCATCGTGGTTTTGGCCGGCTCTTCGGATCCGGCTGCCCTGTCGTTCCTGGCGCCTTATTCCGGCTGCGCCATGGGAGAATATTTTATGGACCAAGGGAAAGACGTGCTGGTGATTTACGACGACTTGAGCAAACATGCCTGGGCTTACCGCCAAGTTTCCTTGCTGCTGCGCCGCCCGCCCGGACGCGAAGCCTATCCTGGAGACATTTTCTATCTGCACTCCCGGTTGCTGGAACGGGCGGCCCGGATGAACGATGAAAATGGCGGAGGCTCTCTCACCGCCCTGCCAATCGTGGAAACCCAGGCCGGCGACGTGACGGCCTATATCCCGACTAACGTGATTTCAATTACCGACGGCCAGATTTACCTGGAAAATGAATTGTTCAACCAAGGAATCAAGCCCGCCTTGAATATCGGGTTATCCGTTTCCCGCGTGGGGTCGGCCGCCCAGACCAAAGCCATCAAAAAAGTGGCCGGCCAGATGCGCTTGAACCTGGCCCAATTCCGGGAACTGGCCGCTTTCGTGCAATTCGCCTCCGATCTCGACGAGGCTACCCGCAACCAAATTGAACGCGGCAAAAGACTGGTTGAAATTTCCAAACAAGACCAATACCAGCCGATGAAGATGTCCCAGCAGGTGGCGGTGGTTTTGGCGGTTAACGAAGGATTGTTTGACCAAATCCCGGTGGAAAAAGTGCGGGAAGCGGAAGCTTCGCTGCACTCCTATCTGGAAAAAACCGCTGCCGAAACATTGAAGGATATTGAGATCCATGGCGATCTTACCGACGAGCAAACCAAAAAATTGGTCCCTAAAATGGAATCGCACCTCAAGAAATTTTTTAAACAGCAAAAGTGACAATCCTGCTTATTGTTCTAATTGTTATCAACGTCCTGATCCTTTTGATATTGTTTACCAAAAAGGCGAGTGTTGATTCGGTGGGAATTGCCAACACGATTGACCGAAGCAATTCAAAAGTCGAGAAAGCCTTGCGGGAGGAAATGTCCATCAACCGCGCGGAATTGCGGCAGGGCAACAAGGACAACCGAATCGAAATATCCGGTTCGCTCAAAAATTTTGGCGACTCGGTGGACAAACGGATTGAAAAAATCAGGGAGACGGTTGAGTGGGAGCTGAAAAATATCCAAAAAGACAACAGCGAGAAGCTCGAGCGGATGAGGCAGACCGTGGACGAGAAACTGCACGCCACTTTGGAAAAAAGGCTGGGCGAGTCATTCAAACTGGTGAGCGACCGGCTGGAATTGGTGCACAAAGGACTGGGGGAGATGCAGTCCCTCGCCAGCGGAGTGGGCGACCTTAAGAAAGTCCTGCAGAACGTCAAAACTCGCGGTATTTTGGGGGAAGTCCAACTGGAGAATTTACTGGAACAGATTCTAACTGCCGAACAATACGAAAAAAACGTGGTAACTAAAAAAGGTTCCAACGAACGGGTGGAATTCGCCATAAAAATCCCCGCCAAAGATGAGAAAATCAATTACATTTTACTGCCGATCGACGCCAAGTTCCCGATGGAAGACTATCAATGCTTGCTTGACGCCCAGGATAAATGCGATTCGGCTATGATTGACAAATCCACCAAGTCGCTGGAGGCCAGGTTGAAGCTTGAAGCCCGAAAAATCAAAGACAAATACTTGAACCCGCCGTATACCACTGATTTTGCCATCCTTTATATTCCAATTGACGGCCTGTACGCCGAGATTTTGCGCAAACCGGGCTTGTTCGAACAAATTCAGCGGGAATTCAAAGTGACCATTACCGGGCCCACCACTATTTCCGCCCTATTGAACAGCCTCCAGATGGGTTTCCGCACTTTGGCGATAGCCAAAAGCACCAGCGAAGTCTGGGCGGTGCTGGGCGCCGTCAAGAGCGAATTTGGAAAATTCGGCGACATTCTGGATAAAACCCACAAGAAACTGCAGGAAGCCAGCAACAGCATCGAGCAGGCTTCCACCAAAAGCCGCACAATAGAGAGAAAGCTGAATAAAGTGCAGGAACTGCCTGCCGCCAAAAAAATCGACCCTCTCCAACTGGAAGAATAAAAAAAACTCGCATCGGATGATGCGAGAATGGAATTGCACTAGTGATAAAAGGAGGATAAATCCAAAAGGCTTGCGCCTTGCTCTCTTGCCAGGGTATGGTAGTTGCTGACATGAGAGGATAAGGAGAATTACCCCGAATAGAAATGGGGAAAATCCTGCTTTAGAAGCCGTATGAATTTCTGCCGCGACGAACGGAGGAATGCCTTGAAACGCACGAAAATTTTGCTTTTTCACGGCGTACTTTCCACTCTTTGCGCTTGCGAAACACGTGCACCTCCTTGTGCAAACGCTAAAGAACCGACATTTTCCATTGTATCCGATGATAACCTTTTGTCAAGGAGAATGGATTTTATCTAACTCATGTTTAAAGCGTTCCAGGCTTCTTCTTTTCTTTTTGTAGGGGTAGGAGTAAATTACCCAAAATAAACACACGGCCAAAATCCCGCCGACCGTTTCCCAGTCGGGTATTTTACCGGGCAATATCCGGTCGCCGAGAAGTTTAAACGCGCCCACAGAAAAGAAAACCAGGACGCCGCCGATGACCACCAGAATCCTGAACTTTCTCATAACGTTCTCCTTTCGCCATATATCCCAAGCTGTTAAGGTCCGTTTCGTTAATAAATAGAATTCTATTACTCGCTTGTCAACAAAAAAATAAGGCCTCGAGGGAACGAGGCCTTGTGAAAGGAGGTATGGATTCGGGTTAACGTTTTGGCAGCTCAATGGAGAGGGCTGCTATCCTCCATTTGAGCAACCCCATAACCCTATCATGAAGAAAAGTATACAGTATTAAGTATTGTTATGTCAAGCGTTCTAGCTGTTGACCATCAACAGGTTGAGCATGGCGACGGAAAGCGTGATCAGAAAAGCCAAAGAGGCTCCGGCTGGAAGGATGACAAACGGAGCGTATCTTTTTGAGAAAAACAAAACCAGCCCCAGGGCAAAATTGAATATCGATATCATCATGCCCAGCGCGAAGAACATAAAAAAACTGGTGTTGTCGCCGTATTGGTCAATCCCCAGATAAGAATTATAGTGGAGGACCAGCGGGGAGAAAAGGTAAAATTTGGCCCAAATCGCTGCTCCAAGAATAAATAGGTTGATCAGAATTGCCGCCAGCCAAAGTTCCTTGAGGTAGGGAATTCCCAAAAACCCTTCTCTGAATGCGCAGTATCGGGGATACCCCTGCTCCCTTTCACAAGTGATAATTCCCCGCGCTTCACGGTACTTTTCCCTCCAAAATGACGGTGCGAAGTAGCAGCGGACAAAGTAAAAGACTTTGTAAGGATAGCGGATGAGCCGCAGTAATAAATATTCCGTCGGCGGCTGATAAAGATGAAAATAGCGCGCTTCCGCAGCATAATAATGTTTTTTACGGCGGTAAATTGAAATTTTGCTCCCGCCCCGGAGATGCCCCACGGTGGCTTGAGGCAAAAAATATACCCGGCCCCCGGCTTCATTAACCCGGCGGCAAAAATCCACATCTTCGAAATAAAAAAAGAAATTGCCATCCAAACCCCTCAATTTCTGCCACCAGCCGTATTTAATCAACATGGCTCCACCTGAAACCCAGGCCACTTTGGTTGGTCCTTGCGATTGTGAAGGCTGGGAAAATCTTTTGTGGCTGAAAAACTTTAGGGTGGGATAAGCGGTGCTGTGGCCCCATTTTTCCGGCTGGCCTTTGGGGTTGGTCAGAGCCATTCCCGCAACCGAGGCGTCCGGATTTGAGTTCATGAAACCGACGGCCTGTTCCAAATTGTTCCAGTAAAGGACGGTGTCCGGGTTGAGCAGCAACACCAAATCAGAATCGTGCACCGCATATTCGGAGTTTTGTTCCTCTTTGAATAATTTAAATCCCAAGTTCACGTTGGCGGCAAAACCTTGATTGGGAATTTTGTAAAAATGAAAATGATTGCCCTTTTTGTCCTTAAACCGTCTTTTCATCTCCAGCCGCCAAGCTTGCTCGTTTTGGTCGGAAACATCTTCCGCGTCGGCAACCACCCAGTCAATCCATAATTTTGGGTGCGGCGGAAGGGAAGACAGAAAATTATTGATTAGGTCCTGGATAAATTCCAGGGTGCCGTAGTTGATTAGAATAATGATAAGCTTTTGCCTAGTCATTTTGCAGCTGGTTTACTCGCCGTTTAAAATTAAATTTTCTAATAATATTTCGCAATGCCCGGGGGAAATATATTTTTCTCATTCTAGCATAAATAGAAGTAAAAAGACAGGTTATAAGATTTTTCAATAAATTGGTCGCTTGGCGGTTGAGGGCTTGGGGATTGGTGAACCGGCCGAAAACCATGCTTCCCAGCATCCCGGTGCTTCTATACCGGGGGGAGAAAAAAATGCCGTCGCGCGCCGCTTTCCAGGGTCCCGGCAGGATGGTGGCGTCGTGAAACACCACCCAGGCGCCAGGATTCAATTTTTTTGACCATACGGTGAAGTCAGAATTTGCCTCTTCGTATGAGTGGCCGCCGTCGATAAACAATAAATCAATTTTTTCGCTGAATTCCTTCCCCGCTTCTTCAGAAGTTTTACGAATCAAGGTAACTGTTTCCACCAGCTTTGCCTTCCGGATATTTTTTTTAAATTCAGAATAGGTATCTTCTTTGTCACAGCCATTTTTTCTGTCGCCGTAGTGCGGGTCAATCGAAAATAATTTTGCCTCGGGATTGTTTCTGATGCCGTTCCCCAACCAAACGGTTGATTTGCCTTTCCAGGAGCCAATCTCCACTATCACGGCTTTCCGGGGCAAGCCGCGGGACAGCCGGTACAAAAAATAACCCTCTTGAACGCTTAGCCAACCGTCGATTTGTTTTGTGATTTTAATTATCCCGCTGATTTTACTCTTCTTGGGCTTTTTTACCATTTTTGAGCATTGAATTTAGTTTTTCGATGGGCTCTTTGCCCTCGTTTTCGACAAAAAATTGCTGCCATTCAGCCGGGAAAGAGGAAAGGTTTTCCCCCTCAATCAATATTTTGGCGAGGTTAAGCTGGGATTCCTTGATCCCCAATTGGTAGTCCTGGTCGATTTTTGGATCAAGGATTTTGTAATCATCCGGAACGGTTTTTTGCTCTTCGTCAACGGCAAAATTGAGGGACGGCTGGATGTCGGTGATGTCGGGGGCAAGATTTTGCTTAGCGTCAAAACGTTTTTTGAGGATGTTTTTTTGGCGGCGCAGCTTATTGGCCAAACGCTTTTTTTGGGCGTGATCTTTGTCTTCGCGGCTCCAGACCGCCGACGCGACCAGTAAAATCGCGATCAGCATGAGAATGCCGGATTCGAGCCCCTGCAGAAATAACACCAGGCTGACAGTGTAGCCGAAGGAAGTGATAAAAAACAAAACGGCAGCAAGCATTACCAATCCCCAAATGACTATTTGGGTGATTGCCGGCCGGTTCTTAAATTTTCTCTTTCCAAAACCACGATTATTCCTAGTAAAATTCCCCATAATATGCTTAGTAAACTAATTACGCTCCAACGGGGAGCTTGAAATTCTACACTAGAAGATGAATTTGTCAAACTGAAATAGGGCTTTCCGGTCTGATTAAACGAGGTTAAAAACTCATTTACCTTGTTTTTCAATGATTTTTCAATCAAACCGGCATCCCTGTCCGAACCGGTAAAAAAAGTGACTTCCACCAACTGCGGCGCCTTTTTCTTTACCGACCAGCCGTTATTCTCCCAAAAACCCCAGCTGGAACTGCGAAAATTGGCTTTGGAATCCGCTTGGGCGCCTTCCCTCACGGGGGGAGTTTTCAGCCATTCTTCCAGTGAATCGGTCAAGGTATCCGAAGCTTGCAAGGAATAATAATGCTCATAATTAAAGTCAGGACTTCCCTGTTCACCGGAAGGTGAAATCACCAGGGGCACCGTCGCCACCCAGTAAGGGCTGCGGGTTTTTTCCAAGAATAACCCCAAAGCCAAGCTGATCAAGGTGATAACCAGGATTATTTTCCGTCCCTCCCAGATGATTTGCCAGAGTCGGGATGATTTAATTAAGTCCATAAATGAGTTATTTTGGTGCCGAGGCCCGGACTCGAACCGGGGACACAAGGATTTTCAGTCCTTTGCTCTACCACCTGAGCTACCTCGGCATTTAATCGTAAATCGTAAATCTTAATACGGATTACTAAATTAAGATAACACAATTGTTTATAGAATCAAGAAACTCGCATATATTCATTCCAAGCCTCATACAACTTTTTTGTCGCCGTCAGGTCGTCCGAGTTGTATTTGGCGATATCGATATATTTTTTCTCTTTAAAAAGGGCAGCCACGCTGTTTCCGTCAACGCCTTTGCTTTTCGGGCTTTCAATGCCCAGCGCCCGGCACCAGAGGTGCAAACTTCTGCGGCTGGTCGCCCCGCAAAAAGTCAGCTGGTCAAGCAAGTCGACATGCAATGCCCCGAATTTTTGACTGTTTAAATAGCGGTTTGACATGAGGTCTTTGGTGATTTTAACCTTGTTTACCGCCGAACGGGCCACCAGAAAGGGCACATCAAATCCCCGCCCGTTGAAGCTGATAAATTCCTGATATTCCTTGGCGCCTTCCCAGAAATTTTCCAGCATTTCTTTTTCCGTTTGCGGTTTGAATTTGAAGTTTCCCTGCTCGAATTCGGCCAGTTTTTGTTCCGGAGCCTGAAAATAGACCACCCCTTTGTTTTGTTCGACATCGAGAATCCCGATAGCCACAATTTGGCCGGTAAGCGGGGAGAATCCAAGGCTGTCTTTTAAATCGGCGAGAAGCTTCTGGTACTTATTTTTGTCGGCCGCGTCATTTTTTATCCATTTTGTCAGCGACTCCTGGGTGGTCTTATCCATTTTATCAAAATCCTCCCCCACGGTTTCAATGTCAAAAACCAGCTTATTCATACGCAGTTTTAATTATTTAACCTATTATATACCAAAACTATTTACAGCCTTTATCTTTCATGCTATAAAATAGCGGTAAGAATAACTTGATATTGATTAGTAACAATGGTAAAGCGAACCTATCAGCCCAAAAAGAAGCGCCGCGCGAGACGACATGGTTTCTTGAAGCGGATGCGCACCCCCGGCGGAAAAAGAGTGGTCCAGAAGCGCCGCTTGAAGGGACGAAAAAAGTTAACTGTTTAAGCTCTTTAAATCATTTTTGAGAGAATCGGGTAATCGCTCCCGCCATTTGGCGGGGGAGGAAAGTCCGAACACCCGAAAAAGGGTGACGGGTAACACCCGCCAGCTTTGCAGCGATGCAAAGAGAGGGAAAGCGCCACAGAGACTATACTAACCCCGCCATGCGGCGGGGTGAAAGGTGAAAAGTGAACGAGCCAACGGATCGCGGTTTAGTACTAATCGCTATCATAAATCGTTCTTCTGTCTTGGTGACAAGGCATGATGGCAAGCCCCACCCGGTGCAAGGCCGTGCCCCCCGCTAATTAGCGGGGGAGAGTGCCGCTAGAGTCTGCCAGCAATGGCAGTCCCAGATAAATGATTACCGTCCCGCCATACGGCGGGATACAGAATTCGGCTTATAGATTCTCTCAAAAATGGTTTAAAGAAACATAAGGGCGCAGCTATGCGCCTTTCTGTGTATTCATACTAAAATGAGCAAAAATATCCGCAATTTCTGCATCGTCGCCCACATTGACCACGGAAAATCAACCCTGGCCGACCGGCTTTTGGAACTGACGGGGACCGTCCAGCCGCAAAAAATGAAGGAACAGCTGCTGGACACGATGGATTTGGAGCGGGAGAAGGGAATTACCATCAAACTCCAGCCGGTGCGCATGAAGTACCAGGACAAGGGCGGGGACTATATTTTGAACCTGATCGACACTCCCGGCCACGTGGATTTTTCCTATGAAGTGTCCCGAAGTTTGGCCGCGGTGGAAGGGGCGATACTGTTGGTGGATGCGACTCAAGGCATCCAGGCGCAAACCTTGGCCAATCTCTATTTAGCCCTCGAACAAGGCCTTTCCATCATTCCGGTTATCAATAAAATCGATATGCCCAATGCCGACCCGGAGGGTACCGCCAAAGAAATCGAGCGTATTTTGGGTTCTAGCGAGGAAGTATTCAATATTTCCGCCCGGACCGGAGAAGGGGTGCCGGAACTCGTGAAAGCGATCACAAAGTACTTCCCTCCTCCGAAAATTAATGTTCTTGACAGGCCCCAAGCGCTTATTTTCGACTCAATCTTCGATTCATATAAAGGCATTATCCTCTTCGCGAGAGTTATGGGCGGAGAAATAAAGCAAGGAGACGGCATCCGTTTGGTGGGCAGCGGCGCCGAGGCCAATGTCCTGGAAATCGGCTATTTTAATCCCGAGATGAAACCCTGCGAATCGCTTAAAGCCGGAGAAATCGGCTATATTGCCACCGGGCTTAAAGATATCAAGTTATGCCGGGTGGGCGACACCATCGCCCTAAAAAAATTCGCGGCCGACACCGGTGCTTTGCCCGGATACCGCCCCAGCATCCCCATGGTCTTCGCGGGGATTTACCCGGTCGATTCGGATTGCTACGAAGACCTGCGGGAAGCCTTGAACAAACTTAACTTAAACGATGCCGCCTTCACTTTTGAACCGGAAACCAGCACCGCTTTGGGCCGGGGGTTTAAAATCGGCTGCCTTGGCCTGCTGCACCTGGAAATCATCAAAGAGCGTATCAGCCGGGAATTTTCCCTGGAAATAATCCTGACCACTCCCAGCGTGCGCTACCGGGTAAAAGAAAAGAACAAAGATGAATGGATGGAGATTTCCAGTATCAGCCAGATGCCGGATCAATCAGTGGTTGAAATAATCGAAGAACCCTGGGTGGAAGCGGAAATAATCACTCCGCGCAATTATATGGGCCCCGTAATCAAATTGCTGGAAAACCACCGCGGAGTTTACCAATCCACCGAGTTTTTGCAGGCGGAAAGGGCGATTATCCGCTACCAACTGCCTTTGAGCGAGGTGATTATGAATTTTTACGATAAACTGAAATCGGTGAGCGCCGGCTACGCCTCGCTAAATTACGTTCCGCTCGGATTCCGGCGCGGCGACCTGGTGAAACTGGACGTGCTGATTGCCGGCGAGAAAAAAGAATCGCTTAGCCGGGTGGTTCCCAAGGATAAAGCCTTTGTCGAAGGCAAGAATTTGGCCAGTACTCTCAAGAAATCCTTGCCAAAGCAGCAATTTGCGGTTAGCATTCAAGCGGCCATCGGCGGCAAGATTTTGGCCCGCGAAACCCTGTCCGCGATGCGCAAGGACGTGACGGCCAAACTCTACGGCGGGGACCGGACCCGGAAGGACAAACTGCTCAACAAGCAGAAAAAGGGGAAGAAACGAATGAAGGAACTCGGAAAAGTCAATATCCCCTCGGAAGTGTATTTAAAACTTATGCGGAAGTGATTCCGCCCTCGTAGTTCAACGGATAGAACAAGGGACTCCTAAGCCTTAGATCCAAGTTCGATTCTTGGCGAGGGCACAAGTATTGCGTAATATATATTTATGGGTTTTTATACGCATTCACAGCTCTTTGAACAAAAACACCCCGGGAGGCGGGTGTAAGAAATAACCTACAAAAAACGGAGGTCAGAAATGTGTTTCAACTCAGCGATGAATCCAAGGGAGGAAAGCGGCCGAGTCACTTACCCGAAATACATTAAGGGGTTAGTCAAAAAAATTTTTGGCGAATCCTGTTTCGGATATGTGGTCTTGGATGTGATGGACCAGGGAGCGGACGGATTGAGAGTCATGCAACTCGTCGAAGACTACATGAGTTTACTCGGAATCAACGATGACATCAGCATGATGACGGCCGAAACCCTCGACATTTGGTGCAAATCCGAAGCGATTCTTCAATTAGGAGGTGTGCCGTGGAAGAAAGAGACGTAAGCGCCATGTCAAGAGGACTGACAGTGAAGCTGGTTGTCCCGAGGCAAGCGGTAGAGCTGTCGAAAAAAATGGGCGTATCCAGTATATTCCATGAATACGACGGAAAAACCGAAGATATGGTTTCGTTGGGAGAGCTGAAAGTTCTCTATTCGAACCTAGCCGGAATTTTGGATGAGATTAACCGCAAGTTTGAAGGACTCAGGAAGGAAAAAGAGAAGACAATTATGGCCTTGTTCACTTTTGGGGCGCCGACAGAAACGATCCTGAGCTCCCTCGAATTCATGGCCACAGCAGTTGCACCCCTGGAGAAGAAGAAGGCACTGATTAACTGCATGATCAACTGGGTTCAGAATATCATTGATGAAAAAATACAGAAATCATGAGGAGGGCGCGAATGAAGGAATACCTGAAAACCCTTGAACCGGGAAAAATATTCTTAACCGAAAAGGGGTGGTGGGTTGTGATTCGGAAAATAGCCGATGGCATCGCGACTGGATTTCTCGGAAATGACCCAACTTCCCTTGAAGTTCATGGTTATCCAGCTAAGTGGGACCTGGAAGACGATGGCAAGGAAATAACCAATCCCCAGAACCCTTCAACCGGGTTAGGGTTGGGAATTCCAATCGCCTGTCCCTTGTACATCTAGTATTTCATTTCCCGCAGCAATGGCGGTTTGCGTGGTGCATTTTGCACCGGACGCGGGCCGCCTTTTTTCTTTTGTCGAGAATTTGCATGCAATGTTAAGAAATATTGCTTGCAATTTGAAGACAAATTTGACAGGAAATAAATTGTCCCTGATTATAACCTATACCATAGGTCAAGGTTAATAATCATAATTATATGTCTAAAGAACAATCCCTGATTAATTTCAAGAAAGCCCGTAGTCACGTGGAAAAAATCATTAATATGATTGATAACAAAGAGTATTGCATCGACATCATGCAGCAAAACCTGGCCGTGATCGGCTTGTTGAAATCGGCCCATCAGATGCTGATGGAAGGGCATCTCAACACCTGTTTCATGAACGCGATGAACACCAGCAATCAAAAACGGAAACAGCAGATGGTCGGCGAGATTCTAAAAGTAACAAAAATCGCTAATAAATAAGCACTATGAGGAGGATAAAATTAAAAATCACCGGGATCCACTGCAAGAGCTGCAAAGAACTAATCGAATCTGAAATCGGTTTGCTCAAGGGCGTCAAGGATGTTTCCGTAAGTTTGAAAAACGACACCGCCAAAATCAATTTTGAGGCTGAAGAAATTTCATCGAAGGAAATTATAAACGAGATTGAAGCATTAAACTACGGCGCCAAATTGGTCGGGAGTGAAAACGTTGAAGTAAAAACATCAAATAAAGATAGAAAAATATCTTCCCAAAATTTATTGATCGGAGGAATACTATTGCTGTTCATCGCAATTTTATATTATTTAGTTGAATCATATGGAGGATTCGAAATACTGGCAAAATTGAATGAATCCAACTTGAGTTTTCCCCTAATTTTTGCCATCGGGCTTTTGGCCAGCTTTCACTGCATCGGCATGTGCGGTGGAATCGTGGTGGCCTACACCACCCGTTTCTGCGCCTCGGTCAAAGGAAACAAAAGCATCAATTGGTCTCACGTAAGCTATAATGCCGGGAGAATCCTGGCCTATACTATTGTGGGCGCGGTCCTGGGAGGTATTGGCTCTTTTTTTGCGATTAGCCAGAGCTTTTCCGGGATAATCACCCTTCTGGCAGGAGTTTTTATGATTTTGGTCGGTTTATCTTTACTAACCCGATTGGCAATTTTAGATAAAATTACCGGGATTTTACCATTGTCCGTCGCCCGGTTTTTTTCCGTCCAGCTGCATTCATCGAAGCCCAAAGCCCCCTTTGTCATCGGATTTCTAAACGGATTTATGCCGTGCGGTCCTCTTCAGGCCCTGCAAATATATTCGCTGACCGCAGGATCGGCTTTGAAGGGCGGTCTTTCCATGGCTGCTTTTGGTTTGGGAACCGCGCCCCTGATGCTCGGTTTTGGCAACATTATTTCCATTTTCAGCAAATCGCGGCTCAAGCAAGTGATGAAAGTATCAGGGGTTATTGTTATATTGCTGGGGTTGCTTACCCTGGGAAGAGGCTGGAACAGCTTTGGTTTTGGCGGACCGGTTCAGCCAACCGCAAAGTCCAATTCCATTCCCAATCCGGTAAATGAAAACACCAACCAAGATCAAGGAAACTATCAGATTGTAAAAATGAGCGTAACCCCGCAAGGATACTCGCCAAACACGCTGACGGTAAAAAAGGACGTACCAGTAAGATGGGTGATTGACGGCAGTGGGATAACCGGCTGCACCAGTGAAATACTTTTGCCGGCTTTCGGCATTGATAAACAACTAAAAAGGGGTGAAAATATTATTGAGTTTACCCCCAAAGTGGCCGGGACTTATAAATTCAGTTGCGGAATGCAGATGGTGTGGGGGAAGTTTATTGTAACCAGCTAATTAATATAATGGAAAAAGCAAATTTAAAAATACTAGGCATCCATTGCGCTTCTTGCGTTTTGAAAATTGAAAAAGCTTTAAAGCGGGAAAATGGGATCGAATCGGCCAATATAAATTTTGCCCTGGGCACACTGGCGGTGGCCTTCGACCCCAAGAAAATCAAGCTGGAAGAAATCAAGGGTAAAATCAAATCAATCGGCTATGAAGTCGACGAAGGCATGCATTCGGAGCATGAAATGGGCCACCATCACGGCCACGACCACGGCGCTCCGGACTTGAGCCAAGACAACCGCGAAACAATCAAAGCCAGAAATAAGTTTTGGACCGCTTTGATATTCGGCTTGCCGCTTTTGTACTTCGCGATGAGCGATATCTTTAAGCTGCCCATACCGGGGATTCTTGAGAGTTATTCCCTGCCCATCCAATTTGTTTTATCCACCCTGGTTATCTACGCCGGCCGCGACATATGGAGAAATGGGATTAGAGAACTAACTTCTTTAAATCCCGGCATGGATTCGCTGATATTCCTCGGCACGGCCGTCGCCTACTTTTACAGTTTATTTATCTCGGCAACGGCTCTTTTGGAAATAAAAACCGGCCTGGCGCCCTATCTTTACTATGACAGCGCCGCTTTCATCCTGATTTTCATCCTGCTGGGCCGCTATTTGGAAACTTTGACCAAAGGCAAAGCCAGCGAGGCCATTAAAAAATTAATGGGACTCTCCGCCAAGGAGGCCACCGTGGTAAGAAACGGAAAGGAAAGCAAAATACCCATCTCGGAGGTTAAGGTCGGCGATATTGTGCTGGTAAAACCCGGCGAGAAAATCCCGGTGGACGGAACGGTGGTTTCCGGATACTCCGGGGTGGACGAGAAGGTGATCACCGGCGAAAGCGTGCCAGTCGAAAAAAAGAAGGGGGACCTGGTCATCGGCGCGACCATGAACAAAACCGGAATACTGGAGTTTAAAGCGGAAAAAGTCGGCAGTGAAACCATGCTGGCCCAGATTATCAAGGTGGTGGAAGAAGCGTTGGGCGGCAAAGCGAATTATCAGGTCCTGGCCGATAAAATCGCCTACTATTTTGTTCCAGTCGTGATTGTTATCGCGATTATCGCGTTCATTTTCTGGTTGGTGGCCGGACAGCCGCTGTCTTTCGCGGTAGCCATTGTGATCACAGTTCTCATCATCGCCTGTCCCTGCGCGCTTGGGCTGGCCACACCAACCGCGATTGTGATGGGGACCGGACTGGCGGCGCAGCGGGGGATTCTCATCAAAGACGTTAACGCCCTTGAAAAAGCCGAAAACTTGAGCGTGGTGGTGTTTGACAAGACCGGGACGCTGACCAAGGGAGAGCCGGTGGTGACTGACGTAGTCGGAAGCCGGACGTCTGGCGGCGAGAGCCAAGACGTTTTGCAAATTGCCGCTTCTTTGGAAAAGAATTCAGATCATCCGCTGGCCCAAGCGGTAGTCAAAAAAGCGGAAGAAGAGTCAATAAAGCTTGCGAAAGTCAATAAATTCAAAGATCTGCCGGGACAAGGAATTACCGGCCATATTGATGGTGAAGAAGCATATTTGGGAACCCGAAAATTGATGCAGGAAAAAAATATCGAGGTTGGCCAGTGGGAAAACCGGGTCACGAAACTGGAAAACGAGGGAAAGACGACCATTATCTTGTCGGTCGGAAAGGAAATATTGGGAGTTATTGCTATAGCCGACACGCTTAAAGACCACGCCAAAGAAGCTGTATCATCCTTGCAAAAAATGGGTAAGAAAGTGTTTATCATTACCGGGGACAATAAACGGGTTGGCGAGGCCATTGCGCGCGAAGTAGGCGCGGACAATGTGCTGGCGGAAGTGCTTCCCCAGGGAAAATCAGCCGAGGTCAAAAAGCTGCAAGCAGGCGGTAGAATTGTCGCCATGATTGGGGACGGCATTAATGACGCCCCGGCGCTGGCCCAGGCAGACGTTGGCATCGCCCTGGGAAGCGGAACGGATATCGCCATGGAAACCGGCAGTATCGTCCTGGTTAAGGATGACTTGCGAGATGTGGTGAAAGCGATTGAGCTAAGCGGATACACTTCCCGCAAGATTAAACAGAATCTCTTTTGGGCGTTTGCCTATAACGTGATCAGCATCCCGATTGCCGCCGGCATTCTTTATCCCGCCACCGGCTGGTTGGTGAATCCCAGCATCGCCGCTGCCGCCATGGCTTTTTCATCAGTTAGCGTGGTGCTGAATACCCTATTAATGAGAACTAAGAAACTATAATCCCGCCGCCGAGAATAGTATTGCCCTTGTAAAACACGGCGGATTGGCCGGGAGTGATGGCGCGTTGGGTCTTTCTAAAAGTAACAAGCAAGTCATTGTTCTTTTTTTTAATCCGGCAGGGAATTGTTGGGTGATGATAGCGGATCCCGACTTTTAATGTCTTCGGCTTGAAGGCCTCTTTTTCCGCCCAATCCGACATCCAGGTAATGTCTTCCAGTAGCATTTCATTTTGATAAACCATCCGGTCCTCTCCCACGACAAGCTGGTTCTTGCCAATGTTGAAGCCGATTACGTAAAGCGGTTTTTTATTTTCATCCTTGACGCCCACCGTCTCAATCCCTTTGCGCTGGCCGACCGTATAATTTAACAGCCCGGCGTGCTTTCCCAATACTTTCCCTTTAGAATTTACTATTTTGCCTGCTTTAAAATATTTTTTGGGTAAATACCGCTTCAGGAAATCCCGGTAATCCCGGTCGCCGATGAAGCAAATTTCCTGGCTTTCCTTGGTTTGCTTGATTTTGATTTTGTTCTGATTGGCGATTCTCCAGACTTCTTTTTTGGTGTACCGGCCGACCGGAAATATCACTCGGGACAATTGTTTTTGCTTCAACCGGTACAAAAAATAGCTCTGGTCTTTGGTCGGATCCGCGCCTTTGGCCAGCTTAAAAATTCCTTTTTCTTTTTTTATATTGCAATAATGGCCGGTGGCTATCTTGGCAAAGCCCCGCGACTGGGCAAAATCCAGGAACCAGCCGAATTTGACCAGTTGGTTGCATTTCACGCAGGGATTGGGAGTGCGGTAATTCGCGTATTCCGACATAAAACCGTCTACCACCGACCGTTTGAAGATTTTTCGCGCGTCAACCACCTGAAGCGGAATATCCAATTGCTGGGCGGCATACCGGGCGTTAGCCTCCCCCGCCCCGGGACCATTGAAATCACACCAGAACCGCATAAAAAATCCGGTCACGTCGTACCCCCGTTTTTTGAGCAAAAAAGCAGCCACCGATGAATCCACCCCGCCCGACATGGCCACCGCCACTTTTTCCTTCATGGTATTTACAAAGTTAATCTCACTTGCTTATATAATACTATTATTGATATTACCATGATTTGGAAAGATTTTCTAAATATTAAAGCCGGGGAGCTGGCAAAATATTTCGAGAAAGATATCCAGTACTCCCGCTTGCCGAAAAGCCAAATCCGCCAAATTGCTTGGCGGGAAATTGAGTTATTCGTTGAAAATTATAAACATTGGTCACCAGAAAAGTTGATTTTGAAAGAAAATACGCTAATTTCTAATAGTGATCGGGGTAAATTAAATAATTTAATTAAGAACCGGCTTAAAGGTAAGCCGTTGGCTCATATCATCAGAAAACAAAGGTTTTTTGGGATTGATATTAAAGTGGATAGCAACGTTCTAATTCCGCGCCCGGAAACCGAAGAATTAGTCAGTTTCGCTTTAAAAAGAATAACCAATAATTCCGTACTGGTTGACGTCGGCACTGGCTCCGGCTGCATCCTGGCGGCAATAATCAAAAACCTGCCTAAGGACATTAAATTAGCCGGAATTTACGCCATCGATGAAAGCCGTCCAGCTTTGCGGCTGGCCAAAAAGAATGTCGGGACTAGATTTAAAGTTAATTTCATAAAAAGCTCCCTACTTTCACGAGCGATTGGGAAAATTCAAAAACATAAGCTGTTTATCGTGACCAATCTTCCCTATCTTTCCGAAAAAGAATACTCGAAACTAAGCCCGGAAGTGAAGAATTATGAGCCAAAATCGGCCTTGGTCGGAGGCAGGAAAGGACACGAGTTAATCTGTCAATTGGTAGACCAAGTTATAAATTCACGCGCTCAATTCGAACTTTTACTAGAAATTTCCCCAACCATTTACCCCAAAATAAAAAAACATCTTGCCGGTAAAGATGTGAAATACAAAGTGAAGCGTGACCTAAGCGGCAAAATAAGGATTCTACACCTAATTACTAATTACTAAATCAAGCCTTCAGCGCGCTGCCAAAAAAGTTGATTTTTTCGATCACTTTCTTTTTTATCGCCGTCCTCACCGGGTCCATGACCTTGCGCGGGTCGGTGATGGTGCATTTATCACTGCCAATTGTCTGGCAAAGCTGGTGCATAAACGCCAAGCGGATGTCGGTGTCAACGTTGAAGCAGCATATCCCGCCTTTAATGGCATTATCGGTTTTTCCGTTGGACCAGTCGGAAGCGCCATGCAAAACCAACGGGATATTTGTAAGTTTACTAATTCGATCCAGCCTTTCCCAATCGCAATTGTCAGCTTCCCGGAAAAAACCGTGGGCATTGCCGATGGCCACCGCCAAAAAATCAACTTTGGTGAAATCGACAAATTCTTTGGCTTTGTCGGGATCGGTCATCAAGACTTCCCAATTCAATTCAGACGTGTCAATTTCACCAAGATAGGGAACAATGCCCAGTTCCGCTTGAACCGGGACGTTTTCCCCGTGGGCAAAATCAACCACTCTTTTGGTGAGATTCTTGTTGTCCTCAAAGGTCTGCCTGGACCCGTCGATCATCACTTCGGTAAACCCAAGTTCCACGGCTTTCCTGACCAAGTCCAGAGTTTTTCCGTGATCCAAATTAAGCGCGATGGGGACGCTGTTTGATCTTTCCTGAACCACAGTTTTCACAATTTCCGCCAATTCCCTGGCCCCGGCATATTTCATGGACGATTCAGTGATTTGGATGATTACCGGAGATTTTTTCTCTACGGCCGCCATAACGATCCCCTGGACGGTTTCCATGTTGGACGCGTTGAAAGCCCCGACCGCGTATTTTCCTTCTTTTGCTTTAAGCAAAATATCTCTTGCGTTGACTAGCATAGGTTTTTATTTTTTGGGTTGCAACCAATAAATACATTTTAGCGGAGACTTTTAATGTGTAAAGTCGGGTCTTTATTACGGGTGGCATCGGTGATATAATAATATAGAGAATTAAGATATGAATATGAACAAATTGTATAATTATTTTTTTCCTTTGTTAGTGGCGATGACGCCCATGCTGGCGCTGGCGCAGGGAGTTAATGACAACAGCTTTTCATTCCCGGCCAATAACGGCAATTATCCCAGAGGGTTCATGCGCAACATGATGGGAGGAGGAGATTATCCTTTTTACGGCGGCCACGCGCTGATCTGGTTGATTTTGATGGTAATATTTTGGGTTTTGGTAATCGGGCTGATCGTGGCGCTGGTAAGATACTTATTTTGGGGATTAGGGGGGTATCGACAGCATTATTATCATGATAGATACTATGATAGTCAGAAGACCATGGAAGAAAAAGACGATTCAGCCGCCATTGTCAAAAAGCGATACGCCAAGGGAGAAATCGACCGCAAAGAATACCGTGAGTTAATGGACGAGCTAACCAAAAGATAAACAATGTTAGAGAGCCTTAAAGTTGGCCAATTGGGGACTAATTGTTATTTATTTTATGCAAAAAATAAAGAGGCTTTTATTATCGATCCGGGAGACGACGCGGAGTATATAATCAACCGGATAACCGACTTGGGCCTGAAGCCCAAAGCAATCCTGGCCACCCATGGGCACTATGACCATATTTTGGCGGTTACCGCCCTCAAATTGGCTTATGACATTCCGTTTTACGCGGCCAATTTGGACGGCGCGCTGATTAACCGTATGGCGGGCAGCGCGAAATATTTTTCCCAAATCAAAAGCGATCCGGCTCCCAAAATTGACAAGCCTTTGGCTTCCGGTAAAAAGCTTGCTGCCGGCGATTTGAGTTTGGAAGTGATCTCCGCTCCCGGCCACACTCCCGGAGGCGTGTGTTTGTACTGCCAGGAAGAAAATTTGATGTTTTGCGGGGACACCATTTTCGCCAACGGCTATTACGGCCGGACCGATTTGTCCGGCGGAGACGCCAAAAAGCTGGAAAATTCAGTGAAAAAAATCCTGGCTTTTCCGGATGAAACGATAATCTGCCCCGGGCACGGCGAAAAGACCAGCATTAAAAAAGAAAAACATTTTTTTCGCTATCTATTGGGGAATGACAAAGGAATTTAGCTGGGTTCCGTCAGTTTTGTAAACGTTTACCGT
>Ga0172371_10004363_pt1 | contig 21473 bp, 23 predicted proteins | sample Lak12m_FD_114543 | JGI IMG/M metagenome (GOLD analysis project Ga0172371, IMG submission 114543) | Freshwater microbial communities from Kabuno Bay, South-Kivu, Congo - kab_022012_12m | ecosystem: Environmental > Aquatic > Freshwater > Lake | place: Democratic Republic of the Congo: South-Kivu... | reverse complement strand
TTGCAATCAACACAATGTGAAGGTGGCTCCGAATTATTTGAAGTAAAATATTTTGACAATAAAATGTTCTTAACACAAACTTGGCAATTACCTGCTGAAGCAGGAATATTTGCTTTGGAAAAAATTTACACCGTAAGTCCAACATTCAGAGCCGAGAAATCATTAACTAGCAGGCACTTAACTGAATTCTGGATGATTGAAGCAGAAATGGCGTGGTATGATTTTGACCAAGTAATCGAAACCGCTGAAGGGCTAATAAAAAATATTGTCAGGAAATGTGTTGAAGAATGCCCTAAAGAATTAGAAGTTCTTGAAAGCGATACAAAAAGATTAGAACCAACTATCAAAAAACCTTTTGAAAGAATAACTTATGACAAGGCAATAGAACTTCTTAAAGATGAAAAAAGTATGACTGTAGAGTGGGGAAAAGACCTAAGAACTTTAGAAGAAGAGAAATTAATGGAAATGTATGATAGGCCTGTATGTGTCACACATTATCCAAAGAAAGTAAAAGCATTCTACATGAAAGAATATGACAAAAACCCAGAACTTGTATTAGGTTGTGACATTCTTGCTCCAGAAGTTGGAGAAATTGTTGGTGGAAGTCAAAGAGAAGAAAACATTGATTCAATAAAACGAAGATTAGAAGAACAAGGTGAAGATCCAAAGAACTATGGATTTTACTTAGACACAAGAAAATATGGTTCTGTGCCTCACGGTGGATTTGGAATGGGTCTTGAAAGAGTCATAAGATGGGTAGGAAACCTAGAAGGTGTCAAAGATGCAATTGCATTTCCTAGAACTCCAACAAGGTTTTACCCTTAATCCTTTTTCTTTCTTTTTTTATTTCAATTTTTTAAATATATTCAAAAAGCCTTCTATACATCTTATCTTTAACGAAAAGGTGAGATTATGCAGCTTAAAAGTATGTATCCTTCTTTCAATAAACAAACACAGGTTGTTGACAAGAGCAAACCTTTTTCTGTAAGAAACTCTGAATCAAAGCTAAAATCTATTGAAGACCGCCTTAATATGAGTCCAAAATTGGATGTTTTAGAGTCACAATTAGAAAATGTTTTGAATGAACGTAAAGGGCCAAACACAAATCTAAAGGTAAGACAAATAGAAAAACAAGCAAACGACAGATACATGTTTGAAAAACAATATTATTTAGAAAAAATAAAACTTAACAAGTTAATGGAAATGGAACAAAACATCAAACCAAATGATAGTCCAGAAGAAGAAATAGCAAAGATTAGTAAACAATATGAGCGCCTAAAAGCCAAGATTTACCAGATTCTAAAGGAATAATGCATATTTTTAAAGTTTTCTTTTCCATTATATATAATTTCCTCATTCTATTTATTGCTAAGGCAAAAGAAATTAGGTTATTAAAAGATAGTTGTTGCCTCCGTAGCTCAGTGGTAGAGCAGCTGTCCTGTAAACAGCAGGTCGTGGGTTCAAATCCCACTGGAGGCTCTATTTCATTCTTTTTCTAAATAATTATAGATATCATCATAATTTCTATTCATAATATTAAATATCTGAATCGTGCGCATTAAAAGTTGTAGAAAACTTATTTTAGTTTCAGGTAAGTTTAAAATCTATTGATTTGTAAACCATTTTGTTGTATTTTCAAATTGAAAAATTTTATAGATGTTTTCTCATTCCATAGGGTATTAATATTTTTTGTGACTCATTGTTGCCAAACGTAAGTCTATTATTTAGACAAATCAAATAAAAAATGTTTGCCTGAAGGGTCCACGAAGGAAAATAAAACAAAACCAAAACTAAAAAATTATGTAATAATCTATCATGAACTTAGTTTGTCAAGAGGTGTAAAGATGATTGACGACATAAACTATAAGTTGTATTTAAACCAAAAATTAGAAAGAGAAATTGAAACTGTGCTAAAGAAACAATTTCATAAAGACTTCAGAATTTCAATATCTGCAGATGCTGACATCCTAACTGAAGAAAAACTAGATGACTATGAAAAAAAAGAAATTTTGCGGTTTGTAAGCGCATATCTTCTAGATTTTGACTCTCAATTCACACATAGCTAATTTTAACAACACTTTAAATAACCTTTTACTTCTAATTATTATGAATTTTAGAGATCCAATATACGATTATGTTGAAATAGATCCAGAATTTGAAGATTTTATTCTAAATCCATATTTTCTGAGGTTGCACAATATAAAACAAAACTCACTTCTTTACGCGATCTATCCTTCTGCAAAACACGATAGATTTTGTCATTGTGTTGGTGCATACCACTTAATGAAGCAAGCTGTACAAAACAAATACATGAATATTAGCAATGAAGATCAATATCTTTTAAAAGCTGCTGCATTATTACATGACGTAGGCCATGGCCCATATTCTCATCTTTGGGAGCACATGGTTAAGGGTTTTGACCATGAAGAGATATCTTGTGAAATTATAAAAAAGATATTCAAACAACCAAAGGTTGCCAAAGTATTAGAAAAGAAACATAAAAACTATCAATTGATTTCATCAGTTATTGATGTTGATAAATTAGACTATATGATGCGAGATTCTTATTTCTCAGGTGTTGGATATGGCAAGACAGACGTTGATAGAATTGTAAATAATGTGTTTTTTGAGGGAGAAAAACTTTGTATTTTACCAAAAGTTGTTGCAACTGCAGAACACTTATTGATGGGAAGAAACATTTTATACAGATCAACATATTTTCACCGAAAAGTAAGGGCCCTTGATATGAATTTAATAAATATTTTCAAAAGAGCAAGGGATATCTATAAAGATACTGATTTGTTTGTAGATCCGTTATTACTAAAATGTTTCGAAAATAAACTAACTCTTAATGATTTTTTACACACCACAGATGTGTTGGTTGAATATCACTTAAACCAATGGGAATCAACTAAAGATCCTATACTAAAGGATTTGATTAAACGGTTTAGTAGCATGCGCGGATTTAATGCAGTTAGCAGATATTGGATTTCTATAGACCCTAAACTCGCTGAAAAAAAGATTGCAAAGAAATTTGATATAAAATATTATTACAAAAGAGATACTATAAACAAACCCGTTTATGAAAATGAAATCTATGTAAAAAACTTTGAGAATAAAATTGTACCATTATCAAAATTCTCAGAAATAGTAGGCATGATCTCTAATTTTAATATCAAAGAAGATTTTGTAATTGGGCCTAGCGAAATAATAAAAAAGAATAAAGGAATTTGATTTTAATTTGCTAATTCCTTTTCAATATCTGGAAGTACCGATACAACATCTGCTTTTGCCCCATTTACAAAAAATGTAGGAGTTCCGCTTATTCCTAAGCTCGCAGCATATGCTACATCTGCAGCCACTTCTTGTGTGTATTTCCCAGAATCTAGGCACACATTAAATGCATCAACATCTATTCCTTCAATTTCTGCAGCCATTTCCTTTATAGTATCTGTATTGCCTTTATTCAATCTATCTTGGTTGGCATACATCTTTTCCTTGAACTTCCAAAATAGTTCTTGTTCTGCAGCACACTTTGCTCCCTCTGATGCTTTTGGAGAATTTGGATGCAAACTTGCTAATGGCAATTCTCTATACACTAATCTTACCTTGCCATCTTTTATTAAATCCTGCACACCTGTCCAAAATGGAACCCAATCAGGATACTTTGACTTCATATAATTAACCACTGCTTCATTTGATCCTTCTGCTGCTCCACAATATGGGCAACCATAATCGCTGAATTCAACAACAGTTACTGGTGCGTCCTCGCTACCAATTGTCATCTGTCCTTCAAGATTTATATCTTTAGGTGTAGCGTCTTGTTCTTGTTGTTGTTTAGCTTGTGCAATCATTAATAATACTTGGCTATATTCTAAACCTTGTGGAAATATTAAATTTCCATCAGTTGTAGCATACAGTGAAGTTACTTGGCCTTGAATTAAATAATCTAATTTCAATACACCGCTAACTATCGCACTTTTTTGTAATGTAGCTTCTTGTCCGCCAGTCATCTCAACAACTACTGAATTCAATTTTCCAACAATTGCTGTATCAACTTCTGCGCCGCTTTGTTTGTTATAATTAGTAAATGCAAAAATGTTCAATATTAAAGATACTACAAACAACGCAACAAAAACACCAAGAATAATCTTCATTTGATCTTTTCCTAAGTGTTCGTTTTTGTTATCCGATTTTTCCTTACTCATATTATTCACCTCTTGAATATACTTGCTCAATATAACTACTTATTTGACCCAACTTATTAACATCTGTTATTATATTCCCATTTAAAATAAACGAAGGGTTTGAGCCAATCATTGCTTGTTGTGCACCATATAATCTATGCAACTCTACCTCTGATTCAGTCAACCTTTCAGTTACACATAAATCAAAGTCGTAACTGTTTAAATTAATATCTTTAGCAATTACATTAATTGCTTCTTCGCCATAATATTTGTCAAATATTAACTTAGAGTTTTCTTCAGTCAAATTAGCTCGGCCTATTGCAAGGAATTCTTCCACAAAACCTGAATTTTTTTCTAATAACTTATTGTGAAATTCTAAAAATTTACCTTGTTTTTCTGCACAAAGTGCTGCTTCTGCCAAAGTATAAGATAGATTATTTTCTGGGTTTTGTAAAATAACATATGAAATAATGTTTGTATCAATATATCTCTCTTTTATTTCACCAAAATACAACGAATGATACAAATTTGAGTATGGATTTAGATAATCAATAAACTCTATTAACATAATGTTGCCATTGCCAAACCTTGTTAAAACTTCTGGATTTGATATTGTTCTGGAAAATTTAGGTGAAAACCCTCCATTTGTATCAAGATACATGAGCAAATAGGTATCATCATCATAAATTGCATATCTTCCTTTATCTTTGATAAAAAAATATTCTAAATTGTAATCAGACTCTATAAAATATGCCGGATAATATTTGATATTATAATCTTCAAAATCATAAGAATCTACATATTCAAAACTTAGATTCCCGTCAAGTTCAGATCTAAAAACGTCTTCTACCTTCTGATTAAACTCATCACACAGCAAACAAGAATTTGGATAAACTGCAACTATTTTTGTATTATGTTCAACCACTTTTTGTTCAGGATTAACATTGATAATAAAAAGAATTGTTGTTATGCATATCACTAATGCTATTGATATTCCTAAAATGATCAATAACTTATTTTTCGACAAAATTATGCATCCCCTATTTTATACTTTCTTTTAACTTTTCAATTTTGCTTTGCAAAAGCCAGATATCTGATTTTGCATTCAATGGCAAATTAACATCTTCGCTCACTTCTTGCAAGGTATAAATAGTTTCGCTTAATTTAACTACATCTTTAGAATTATTTTCGATTTTTTGCTTAACTGTTGTTAATGCCAATTTAACATTTTTTGGTATTGTGGGATCCTCTAACAGCTCTCCAACCACAAACAAAATATCCTCGATCTCATTAGCCATTATTCTCCCCCCTAGAAAAATAAAAGAAAGATTTTAGGACAATTGTTTTACTTGTCCTATCTCTGTTTTCTTTATTCCTGCAATCTTTTTGATTTCAGGCAAAACGTCCATCAATAACTCTTTCTGCAAAATAGTTCCAATCAATGCATCAAAGTTATTTGCTTTAACTGTTTTTACAATAAAGTCTTCTACAATCTTTCTTATATCTCTTCGCTTTTCGTGCTCTATCTTTCTCAAAGTAACAACAACTGAGTTAAATTTTATTTTCTTGTTATCTTTTGTCGTTAAATACAGCACAGATCCTATTTTACTACATCTTCTTCTGAACAATCTTCGCAAATATGATTGCTTTGTTTCATAGCCTATTAATTCAGTTACTGCATTGCTTCCCTGAACATCTTTTATTCTAAAGGTTATATCAACATTCTTCTTTTTTGCTTGATTTAAAACAACACCCATGTTAACTTTGATTCTTCTATTAATCAATGTTTCGGGTTTGTCTGCAATTGTTTCTCCTAATTCTATATTTCCTACTTCTTTAGGACCCATTAATATGTATCTTTTTTTCTTCTTCCACTTATCAACAACTGCTCTTTTCGGTTTAACATTAGCCATAAATATCACTTCCTATTTATGGTTCTGTTGTAATTTTTACAACCTAACACATTTCCATAATTTAAAATTATCAACTTAGCCATTCATATCACCCTTACTTCACCAACAAGGCTGCCTTGTTTTCATCATAAACCCAATCTTTAGGCAACACACCTTTGCTTTTATAATATCTTGCAAGGGCTCTGATTTTAGAAACTGTTAAAATATAGCCTCTTTTTGCGCTTGTGTCCTTTTTGTTTTCTTTCTGGTGTTTAATAAGAATAACTGCCTTCTTAAGTAATGCTGTTAAATCTTCAGGTATTTCTGGTTGCATTTTGTTATCTTTAAGAACGTCTAAAATTGTTTTTCCTACAATCTTCTTTACTGATTTTATGTTGTGTTGATCTTTAAGATAAGCCCCAATTACTGATTGTGTCTGACCTTCGTGATGTAACTTTACAATAAGTGATTCTATTTCTTTTCGGTCTAAACCTTTCTTTTCAGCTGATTCTTCTTTCTGCTTAGCATATTTGCTTTCTTGATATTCTGTATTTTTTCTCTTAAACCTAGCCTGATTCTTTACTTCAGATTCTTCTGAAGGAACAGGCTTGGGAGAGCTCTTCTCATTTACATCCATATACTCCACCAACCTTATTTAAACTATCTTTCGAGAAATACTAGAAATAGATAATTGTAAATATATATACTTGCAGTTATATTTATATAGGTATCCCTTATATGTTATATAATATTTCCAAGTCAGGGGTGGCAAAATGTCTAAATTTGGTGCGTTTATAATATTACTTATTTTGATAGGTGTTGTGGGATATATTTATTATCAAAACACAAACGATATTGGTGTAAAAATTGAAAAGCTAAAGTTAAGGTACGCTATAAGCCCGGCCTCAGACCCTGAAAGTATAATGTCATTCTCAGAAGCGATGGGTGATTTAAGTGTAACTACTGCTAAGCAGAGACAACAGGTTGAATTTGAAAAAAACTATTGGTCAACAGTTTCTATAAACAAAGCAATAACCAAATATATGACCAACGATGGTTTATTTGGAAAAGATTGTAAAGATACTGAATTCTCGCGAATTGTAAAAAACGCTGAAACTGCTAAAACAAATTTCAATACAACTAGCACATTATACGACTATGCAAAAAATACTTATAACATTTCAAAACAAAAAGATTGGGAAAATAAATTAGATGCCTTGGCATATGCAATACAAGTAAATTATGATGTATTGTACACAATTTGCCCTGCACAATAATTACTAATGTATAATTCTGATCTCGATGTACCCTAAATATAAAAAAATTAAAAAGATATATGAGGGTGCAGAGGCAGAAGTTTGGTTAATTAATATAGATAACAAAGAACTAGTTCTAAAAAAAAGAAAGCCTAAAAGGTACAGGGAAAAAATTCTCGATGATAAAATTATTTCTCAAAGGCTTAGAAAGGAAATAAAAATGTATGAAAAGCTTAAGGCTGCAAACATATTAGGACCTATGGCAGAATATTTTAATTTTGATGAAAAAGAAATAATAATGCCTTATTTTAAATATCCTTCTTTCAAAAAAACTATACAAAAGGATGCTAAGAAAATTCTGCTGTTAGGAAAAGAGGTCGCAAAATTACACAACGCAGGAATTGTGCATGGCGATATTACTCTAGAAAATGTTTTATTTGACGAAAAACAAAATAAACCTGTATTTATTGATTTTGGGCTATCTTTTGTTTCAACAAGGCCAGATGATTTTGCAACAGATATTTTTGTGTTCAAAGAAACCTTGTGTGCAGAATTTCCTGAAATATTGTGGAAAGATTTCCTAAAATCTTATGAAAAAAACATATCAAAGAAAGAAATTGTAAAGCAATTAGATAAAATCGAAAAAAGAAGAAGAAACAGCAGCTAATTAAAATAATCTTCTTTGTGTTAATTCTTTTTGTTTTATATCTGAATTAATTAACAAATTATAAATCTTTTTAAAATCATCTAAACCGTTTTCTCCGCGCCTTAAATAAAAGGCAGGATGATATATTGCAGTAACTTTTATTCCTTTGTTGTCAAATAATTTAAAAACACAAGAAGATATGCTCTTTTTTAAGTAACCTTCACAAGCTGTTGCACCTAAAAGTATTATATATTTTGGTTTATTTGTGTTAACCATATAATTAATAAAAAACTGAAATTCGTCTATTTCTTTAGGTGTTGGTTTTCTTATCCCGCCACCTTCATTTAACGGAATTAATGGAACTATGTTTGTAATTATATAATTTTTTATATCATTTGCTTTTACCCATTCATCGACCAGCTTTCCGCCTCTCCCCACAAAGGGTTTACCTATTTTATTCTCGTCTTGTCCTGGGGCTTCACCTATAAACATTAACTCAGGAAACCCATCACCTCTAGATACAACTATTTTTTTTTCTTCTGAATAAAGTTTATTGTGTTTTATTTGATCAAGTAAATCTATTGGTAATGCATCCATAATATCGTTATCCCTTACTTTTTAATCCTCAAACATTTATTATCATACCATCATACCCAAATTTCAAGTTAAATGCAGAGTATTTTTGCTCTAACTTCTTATAGTCATCAAATGAGTGTCTCCACATTTCTTCAATGTGAGTTATTATGGTTTTTTTTATTTTATATTTTTTAATCAATTCTAAAATTTCATCTAATGAAAATACATCTTCATTTAAAGGATGACTTTTTGCGATCTTTTTAATTCCTAAATTCGATTCCAGATAGGGGGAATTCACTATAAGTACATCTAAATTGCTAAAAACATCTTTGGAAATTTCCGATGGTTTTACATCACACGGAAAATATAACACTTTCTTTAACTGCTCTTCAAATAAATATGCACATACTGCGCCAAGCTTACTCTCTTTAACTTTTATCGCACGCAAGGAAATTTTATCTCCTACTTTTTGATCATATAAAAGTTCTCGAAATTTTATAAAATTCTTGCTTTTGAAGAATTCCATATACGATCCTAACGGCGATCTTATTTGTTTTATTTCTGCTAAAACGCCAGGGGGTGCACAAATAGTAATTGGTTTATTGTGGTTCATTAATTTTGCGGCCTTTTGGCCTTTTGACCATTCACTAGTTATTTCTTCAACAAGCCTCATACCTTCAGTATGATCTGGATGCCAATGTGTATAGCAAATCTTTTCAATGTATTTTATACTTTCTCGATTTATAGAATTAATTATATCTTTGGGTGTGTCTACTATAAGTTTCAAATCAAACACATAAAGTGAGGGTCCATTTCGCGTATAAGGTACTCCTTTTTTTCTTGCTTCAGTACAAACTTTACAACCACATAATGGTCTAGGGATTGTTTGAAATCCCCCCGATCCTAATATCAATAACTTCATAAATTTACCTTCTCTTCAGTACTCCTCTTCAACCAGATATAATAAAACAAACAAAAGAATAAAACTAATCCTGCTTTAAACAGAATTGTGTGGAGCACATCAACATATAAGTAATTAAACTTTAATAAAGATTCGACAATTATATAAATTCTGGCAAAGTTAAATAATAAAAATAACGGAATTAAAATTAAAATACCTATTATTCTTCTCTTAATTGAAACATCTATTGTTGCAATTATTAATGCAATAAAAACTGCTAATTCAAACCAGCCGGTACAAACATCTAAAATGTTTATTGATTCAGACATTATATTAAATCCTGAATAATCTGAATATGTTTCAACTGAATATTTATTTTCAAAAGATTTTGACAAAATATAGGTATAAGGGTTAACAAAATTTATTTTTGCAAACAAAAAATAGATTATAGCTAATGATATTAGAAATAAAACAAAAAATAATATTACTCGTGTTATTGTTGCAATTAATTTATTCTTATTATTCAAATATTTATCAAACATTGTTATCAACAATTTACAAGAAATTACTTTAATTTCTTTTGAAGCTCTGGAATATTCTCTAACATTGTTTTATAACCCGCATCTAAATATTCTGTTACATCTTTTGCATTAAAACTATCTTCAACTTTCTTGAACTTTGGATAAACTATAAGTTTTTCTTTTAATTCATCCATTCTTGAATAACTGATATAACTCAGCATTATCTCTATCGACCTAAATATTGTCGTGATTGTCCTTGGTTTATCCTCTATTGTTCTTTTTGGTACTTGTGTTAAATCAATCCCTAAAACAAAATCTGCGCCCATTTCCTTTGATACACAAATAGGTGTTGGATTTGCTACTCCGCCATCAACAAGCCACCTACCCCAAAAAAATGTTGGCCCAAAAACACCTGGAACAGACATGCTTGCAAATACGGCATCTGCAATTCTTCCTCTTTTTATAACGTATTCCTCACCTGTTTCCAAATCAACAGTTACTGCGCTAAAAGGTATTTTAAGATCTGAAAATCTTTTGTCTCTAAACATCTCTTCTAAAAATAGTCTTACTCTATCTTCTTTTCTCTTTCTATCTGTTATGCTTTCAATATCAAACAACTTAAATGGTTTTTCTTTAGCAAATTCTAATCCAACTTCTTCTAACTCATCTATGTCTTTATATAGACTATAATGCGCACCGACTATTGCTCCAGCACTTGACCCTGCAATAAATTCAATAGGTATGTTGTTTTCCTCAAGGGCCCTTATCACGCCAATATGTGCAAAACCTAAAGATCCGCCACTACCTAGCGCTAAACCCAACTTCTTAGTCATAATAAATAGAATATAGTGGTCTTTTTATAATTATTGAAAAAAAGAAAAAAAGAGGAAAGGAATTAATCTGAGATTCCTGTTCCTGTGACTTTATAGGTTGCTTCGCCATCTGGGAGGTATGGGCTGTCAACAAGTTTAGCAACTCTCATATCACCTTTTGCTTTCCTCAAGTATAATCTTGTTTTTGATGCGTGGCCAACTATGTTTCCACCAATTGGTGCAGTTGAATCTCCAAATAATATATCTGGTCTATCCATCACTTGGTTTGTAACTAAAACTGCAAGGTTTTTTGTTTCTGCAAGCTTCATCAAAGTATATAGGTGTCTGTTTAGTTTTTGCTGTCTATCTGCAAGTTGTCCTCTTCCTGTAAACTCTGCTCTAAAATGTGATGTTAATGAGTCAACAATAACTAGTTTTATGTTTTCTTTATCAAGAATATCCTTTGCTTTGTCTACTAACAACATTTGATGGTCTGCATTGTATGCTCTTGCAACAAATATGTTTTTTAGAATCTTTTTTGGATCCAATCCCATATGCTCTGAAATAGCAATTACTCTTTCTGGTCTAAAAGAGTTTTCTGAATCTATGTAAATTACTTTACCGCCAAGCCCGCCTTTATCTAAAGGTTGTTGACAAGTTACACAAAGTTGAAAGCACCATTGTGTTTTACCTGATCCAAATCTACCATAAACTTCAGTTATGCTTTGAGTTTCAACTCCTCCGCCAAGCAAAGTATCTAATTCTTTGCTACTTGTTGTTATTCTACCAATTTCTTTTCTCTTATCCATTACTTTGTCTGCGGCTTCAAATCCCATTTCCAAAGAGTCTCTTGCAGCATTTATCGCTTTTATTGCAGTTCCTTCTCCCAATCCTGCAACAGTAACTAGATCTGATGGTGACGCTACTGCTATCGACTCTATTGTTGTGAATCCTGCTTGGATAAGTTTTTCCTCTGCTGCAGGCCCAACCCCGGGCAGATCCGAAATTCGTTTTATTGTGTTGTTTCCCATGTCTATTCCTCCTGACACCTTTCTTCAAAGGTTTACATCTTCTATTCTTTTTTTGTTTTTTTATTTTGTTTTTTATTTTATTGAGGTTTGGTGTTATAATGGTTTGGTGTTAAGTATTATTTATAAACTCTAGAAACTACAAACTCATCTGCGAATTGTGTTTTCTTCAAATATCCTGACAAGATAAATTCTTTGTCAAAAGATTTTGTGGTTGCAATTCTGTCATCAATATTAGTTTCATTTGCATCAAGCAAAACATATGATTGTTTTGTAAAAAATACAGCATTCGTTTTTCCGGTTCCGTCTTCAACAGAATAAACCAAAACTATTTTTTTTGTAGTTTCTTTGTTTTCATTACAATTATTGCAAAAGAACCTTCCATCTTTCATTTCCATTCTTGCATTACAAGTTACGCAAACATCTGCGTTGTATGATCTAACAAAATCTTTTATGTTAATTTTTATTTTAACTAATTTATCATACGCCAACTCAGATACATTAACTAATGGTGGTTCAATGTCAACAATTACATTTTTCTCAAGTATTTCAAATGAGCTTTCATCAGTAACGTGGAATTCCCTTTTGCCTTTGTTGTTTTTTACATATCCATTTATTAGTTTTATTCTTGTGTTTTCCTCTATGTTTGTTAATTCTTCAGAGATTTTTCCCCATGCGGCAATAGGAATTAATGCACCATCTTCAAAAAGGGAAAATCGCAAAACTGATTTCTCTGCACCATTGTATTGAAATTTACTCAGATCTTTTTTTCGGATAAGAACTCCTGATACTGTAACGCCTACATCTTGTTCTTGTAATTCTCTAATTTTCTTTTCAGTATATTTGATTTCCTTAAACCCTTTTTTCTTTATTTCTGAAAACTTAGATGTATTTATTTTCAAAACCTCTTTAAATTTTGAAACATATGCATTCTTAACAAGCAAAATGTCTCCTGGCTTAAAATCAATATTCTGATTCCATATTGTTAATGTCATTTCTTTGCTATTATCGTAAACTGTTAGGTTATAATAAAATCCTTTCTTTCCTTCTTTTTCATAATCAAATTTCTTTCCGATTCTCTTAACTGATACAAGTATGTTAATATTTTTGCTACCCTCATCCAAAATATTCAAAGGCATTAAACTAATGTTAGAATCATCTATTTCAATTCCCATTTCTTTTGCAACTAAAAATGCTGCCGTTTCTTCATTTAATAAGTCTCTAAACTTTGTTTGCTTTTCTTCAATCTTTTTACTTAATTCTTCTTTAGAAATTCCGCTCTTTAGTCTAATCTCTTCTAATAAATCCATCTAACCACACCTAATATCTATATGCGAAATAAATCAACAACAACATTAACAACAAAAGTAAAAGATAAAGCGCATATCTATTCTTCTTGTATATCCACTTAAATAATTTTACAAAACTATTTCCTATTAAACTAAAAATATCGATTAGTCCTGAAAAAAATGATTTTGGATCTGAGAACTCATTCACAGTATCATAAAACAAATCATATTCTGTTTGTTTCTTCTTTATGGCAATATGTTGCTCTATAAACGGCATTAATGTTCTTTCAATATCTGATTCATCTAATGCATTAACATACAAATAATGTTTTTTCTTTTCCCTTTCCAATTCTGTTTCCCAAAATGGAACATAAACCAATTTTATATTTGTTACTAAGACATCTTGTTTGTTTAACATTAAAGGTATTTTGTACTTAATAAGTCTTTCAACTTCTTGTGCATCTGTAACAATCGGTTCTTTAACATCTTTCAATATCAATTCAAATTTTTGTATCTTAAATAATGTGTCTATTGGCAGGGGGCTAGTTTTAATCACTTTATCTAAGAATTTCATGTGCGTTACTACTCTAGAATCTATTGCATTGACCCAACCTTGGCCTGTATCTAGTTTTGCATGATAGCTAAAGATCCATCTTGGCATAAAACAAAGCTTATATTTTGGGCTAACAATACCTAACTTCTGTTGAGTGTAATACTTTTGTAGAAATTCAGTAATCTTACTATAGTCGTATGTTATATCATACCCTAACTTTTCACCATTCGAGATAGTTATCACCTTAAAGTGATCTTATTCTAATTCTTATTATTGTTACTGTTTATTATCATTTAAATTTTATAATATTGATAAATAAAATAAAGAGGAAAGGAATTAAGTCTATTTTCTCTTTATAATCTTGATTCTTGATGGAGTCAAAATTAATTGATCTTCTGAAATTCTAGCTACATCTCCGTCGATATCTTCAACGAATCTTCTAAGCTTTCCAACTTGTTCTTTTAATCTTATTGGGTTTCTTTTTACTAAGTCTGAAACGTTCAATAAAACTAGGTTTCCGTCCTTTAACTCTTTAGCAATCATCTTAAGGTCTGTGTTTGCTTTCAAAAACAATGGTTTTACGTATGCATCTGCATTTTCATACATTTCTTCTTCGCTAACATCCAAGTTATTTAAGAATTCTTCAATGTCAACGTCTCCGCTTTTTCCTTTCTTCAATAGCTTTTCCATAAATGCCATTAAAATCCCTCCAAAATAAACATAAATTACATATAGATGCGTGTACTATTTAAAATATCTTTCGGTCTATATCTGCAAAATCTTTGTTTGTTCTGCAATTTCTTTGTCATGACCGTGCATAAAGACTCTTACTTCTATCTTATAATTTCCCTTTCTTTTCAATTGTTTGAATAGATGTAATTTCCTTGAAAGCCTTTCTTTAGGCTCCATGTGTGATTTTATTTTGTAACCTTTGTAAGTATAATTATTTCCTGCAGCATCCTCTATGTATATGTCCATGTGAACATTTTTTATAGAATCTGTGCTGTTGTTAATTACATTGAAATCAATTTCTTCTAAATTTGCACCTTCTGACCAGCCTATCCACTTAGCCTTAACTCTTTCAATATCCAAAGTTACTAATCCTTTGTACTCATATTCTGGTTTTTGCAATAACTCGATTATCGCATCCTTCTTATTTATTTCTTCCTTTAATTGTTCAACCTTACTAGCCAGTGCTTCTGTGTCTTCTTGTAGTCTTTTTGCATCATGATCTTTTATCAAAACTGTAGTGATTGGTGCAATAGGAGCATCTGCTTTAGGTTTTTCTTTTTGAGCCAATAAATATTCCAAATCTTTTACTTTTATGCCTAATCCTTCAAGCTCTGCTTCTCTAGATCTCTTTGATTTATGTAAATCCATCAAAAGCTTGTTCTTTTTAGCTAATCTCATTTCTGTTTTCTGTAATTGTCTATGAATCTTTCTAAAATTGTACTTTTTACTATGTCCTGACTCATAAGTCAAAGGTTCTGGTTCGGCCTTCTTCTCAACTGGCTTGTTCAACCTTGATTCAATTCTTTTCTTAATTAGAGCTTTGATCTTACTCTTAACATCCTTCTTAGGTAAGGACTTCTTCAATTTCTTATTCTTAGTAACCACAAAAGACCCTCGCATTCACTCTAATATATATCTTACTAATATATTTAAACCTTTTGGTAAGTTTCCTTTGTATAGGCTATTTTGTCCGCAAATCATAATTTAACAAAAAATACTCGAACAAAGGGTTAATTTTACTAGAACTTTGCCGAAAATAAGATTGATTTATCAAAATATGTCGTGGCTTTTTGTTTGTTTTTCAAATAGGTTTTCTTTAAGCTATCCTATAAGATATTTCTATATCTAATTTTTCAATCTGGGGTATATTTCATGGATATTAAAGAAATGTTTAAACATCACTTAAACAAGAATTCTGTTTTTAAAAATAAGGAATTCATTTCTCCACATTATATTCCTGAAGATTTGCCATTTAGAGATTTACAAATTAAAGAATCAATTAACATACTCGCTCCTGCAGTAAATCACACAAGACCAGGAAATTTATTCATATATGGTAAAACAGGCACAGGTAAAACCTCAACTATAAAAAAGGTCATTAATAAAATGAATGAGCTTATTGCAGATAATGCTAAAGAAAGTAATATTTCTAGCGATTCGATAGTAACTTATTATGTTAATTGTAGAAATCACAATTCAAAATATAAAATACTTTTGAAATTAACGTCTGTTTTATGCAACGACAATTATGTTGGCTATTCTGCATCTTTTGTTTATGACAAGGTCGTTGACTATGTAAGAAAAAATGAAAAGATTTTAATTGTTATACTTGATGAAGTTGATCTAATAAAAGATGTTGATGACACAATCTATGCATTAACTAGAGCAAATGATGAATTAACACAAGGTGGAATCAGCGTAATTGGTATTTCTAATAACATAATGTTCAAAGAAAAATTAGATCCAAGAACAAAGAGTAGTTTATGTGAAAAAGAATTGGTGTTCCCGCCATATAATGCAAAGGAGTTACAAGAAATATTAAAACAGAGATCAATTATTGGATTTAATGAAAACTGTGTTGATGATTCAGCAATATCTTTAGCTGCAGCATATGCTGCACAAGAATCAGGAGATGCAAGAACTGCACTCATGTTGCTTGAAAGAGCTGGAGAGATTGCAGATCTTAGTTCATTACTTAAAGTAACTGAACAAGAAGTAAAGGATGCTAAAACAAAGGTTGAAGAAGAAATTATCATCAATATGATTTCCACTTTGCCTGAACAAGTACAGCTTGTTTTGTATGCGATTTCTGATTTAACTTTTAACAAAAAATTTTCTATGAAGTTATTAGATGATGGCGAAGTACTCTATTCTGGAGATATTTATACTGAATATACAAGAACTGCAAAAAAGATTGGCAAAATTCCAGTATCTACAAAATGGTTTAAACAATACTTAGATGAATTGGAACTTTATGGTTTGATTGTAACTACAATTTCAGGAAAAGGTGTAAGAGGAACAACAACATTGGTCAAACTTGGATTTGATGCAAAAACAACATACACGCTTTTACAAAAACAACTTTCAATTTAATTTCTTTGCTTCTTGCAAATAAGATAATTCTCTATTTAACTCTGAATTTATTTTATCAAAAAGTTCTTGTGAAATTTCGTGCTTCAAAAACTTTTTATTTAATATTTTTATTCTCTCTTTTAATTCTGTTTCTTTATTAATTCCTTTTAGGTCGCAAGATTGTATTCTGTAATCAACATCTAAAAGTTGTGATTCAATTCGGTTTAATGTTTCTTCAAAATTTTTTGGATCTACGTTTCTTTTAAAAAACTGTTTTAATAAAATGTTCTTTTCAAATAAAAGATCTTTACGTTGAGCATGTAATTGTAACAATTTATCAACTGGCTCTTGTTTTTGTTGCCTAAAAAATATTATAAATTCTAAAAAAACCAGACAAATTAGCACTATTGAAATTATTCCAAAAATTGAGTTTAATGTAAATAAAAACCCAAAAAAAGTGACCAAAAACAATATAAAGGTTATGCACAGACCATAAAATATCCACAATGCGACTTTAGAATACTCTTTTTTCGTAACTGTATTGTGTGGCATATAATCCCTTTAACTCACTTAAAATAAGTATAACTGGCGTTATCTTTATATATTTTGCTGAGTAACTATAATATATACTACTTTTAGCTAGTACTTACGTTTTTATTGCATATTTCATAAAAAATACATTTAGGAGTTGTGATTTTATGGGTCTAAGACCAAATAGGTGTTATAGGAAAGTTGAGAGATCATACACAAGACACGCAGCAAGGGTTCAGAAGAAGGACTTTATTGGTGGTGTTCCTGGAGTTAGAACCAGACAGTTTGTTGTAGGAAATCAAACTAAAGACTATGATTGGGTTATCGATGTTAAAGCTAAAGAAAACATTCAGATCAGAGATAACGCCATCGAAGCTATAAGATTAAAGTTAGTTAGAGAATTTACAAAGCAAATTGGTAAAGAAGGTTGGGTTTTTAAGATAAGAGTTTACCCTTTCCATATGTTGAGAGAAAACAAGCTTGCTTCAGGTGCTGGAGCTGACCGTGTATCAAGTGGAATGAAACACGCCTTCGGAAAAACTATTGGGAGGGCTGTACAAATTAAGAGTGGGGATATATTCCTGTCTGCTGTTGTTAACACCCCCGATTTAGAAAAAACAAAAAAGATACTTAGAAAAATCAAATACAAAATAAACATGGCTTATGATTTAATTGTTTCAAAGCACACTAACAAGAGATTAAGTGGTAGAAAGAAATGGACTAGAGAAACTAAAAAGGCCGTTGTTGAAGAAGTCGCAGCTCCTGCTGCAACCGGAAAAGATGCAACAAAGCCTGGTGCAAAAGATGCTAAAGCTCCTGCTGGAAAAGCGGGGACTCCTGCCCCTGCAGGTAAAGACGCTAAGGCTGCACCTGCTGGAAAAACCGCTGCACCTGCAAAAGACGCAGGAAAGGGTGGAAAGAAGAAGTAAATATCTTCTTTTAAATAACATCTTTTCTTCATATTTTCTTTTTCTAACATTTTCTAATCTGTTCTAATTATTATTCTATTTGCATTTATCATTCTAGCACAACAAATATAAATATATAATACATATCTAATACAGTCTTGTTTGTTGTGTGGTGATCTAATGGTAAATAAAGAGATTTTGTGGTTTAAGGAAATTAACAAAAATATGGTTCCAGATGTTGGTGGAAAGGGTGCTAATTTAGGTGAAATGGAAAATAATGCATTTCCTATACCGGGCGGATTTGTTGTTACTGCTTACGCATATACGAAAAATGCAATTGACAACAGAATACTTTCACAATTAGAAGATATTGAAAGAAATATTGATGTTAATAATACTGCTGAATTAAATCAAAAATCTCAAGAATTAAAAAATATTATTTTAAAACACTCTGTTGCAAAAGATTTAGCAAAACAAATTGAAGATGCTTATTCTAAATTAGGAAAAGATGTTTATGTTGCAGTTAGATCAAGTGCTACTGCTGAAGATTTACCTGATGCAAGTTTTGCTGGACAACAAGATACTTACTTAAACATTAAGGGGAAAACTAATGTTGTTGAAGCAATCAAAAAATGTTGGGGCTCTCTTTTTAATGCAAGAGCAATATTCTATAGGAGAAAACAAAACTTTCCAATTGAAAAAGTTAAAATCGCTGTTGTTGTACAAAGAATGATTAACTCTGAAAAATCAGGAATCATGTTTACTGCAAACCCTATAAGTAGCGATAGAAACCAAATTGTAATTGAAGCAGGGTATGGTTTAGGCGAGTCTATTGTTTCAGGAAGCATAACCCCTGATACTTATATTGTAGATAAATCTAATTTTAAGATTTTAGATAAGAAATTAAGCACACAATCTTGGGCATATGTTAAATCTGAGCAAGGAAACAAAAAAGAAAACATTCCTAAAGATAAACAAAGTTTACAAAAGATTGAAGACAAATATATTATTGCATTAGCAAAGATTGGTGCATCAATTGAATCACATTATAACAAAGCTCAAGATACTGAGTGGGCATTAGAAAATAACAAATTGTTTATTGTGCAAGCAAGACCTATCACAACATTAAAAGATGCGCAAAATAATTCTGAAACAAAAACAATTGAAGATAAAATCGAACCAATATTAAAAGGTCTTGGTGCAAGTAATGGATTTGCTACAGGCCCAGTCAAAATTATTTTCAATATGAAAGAATTGGACAAAGTAAAGGAAGGGGATATTTTAGTTACATCAATGACAACTCCTGATATGGTTCCTGCAATGCGTAGAGCTAAAGCTATTGTTACTGATGAGGGCGGGATAACAAGTCACGCAGCAATTGTAAGTAGAGAATTGGGCATTCCTGCGGTAGTTGGTACTAACTTAGCAACAAAAACTTTGAAAGATAATGATACAATAACTGTTGACGCTTACAAAGGAAAAGTTTACAAAGGTGCTATTGAACACAAGGAAAGCGTCAAAGAGAAGGAGCCTGAATCTGTAAAAGGTGTTGAGTTTTTAACTGCAACAAAAGTCAAAGTAAATGTTGCTATGCCTGAAGCTGCTGAAAGAGCTGCAGCAACAGGCGCTGATGGGATTGGATTACTTAGAGCTGAACACATGATAACTTCAACAGGAAAGCATCCTGCTGAATATGTAAGGCTTGGTAAATTAGATGAATTAAAAGATTTGGTAAAAGAACAATTGAGAATGGTTGTTAAAAACTTTAAAGATAAGCCTGTTTATTATAGAACTTTTGATGCAAGAACTGATGAGTTTAGACAATTAAAAGGCGGAGATATGGAACCTGTTGAAACAAATCCTATGCTTGGTTGGCACGGAATAAGAAGAAGTTTGGATGTTCCTGAATTAATTAAAGCTGAATTCAGAGCTATTAAAGAATTGAAAGAAGAAGGCTACAACAATATTGGTGTTATGATTCCGTTTACTCAAAATGTTTTGGAATATAAAGACGCAAAGAAGCTTGCTTTAGAAGCGGGTTTAGTTCCTCACAAAGATTGTTTTTTTGGGGTAATGATTGAGACTCCTGGTGCTGCTTTAACAATTGAGGATTATATCAAAGAGGGATTAGATTTTGTTAGCTTTGGTACAAATGATTTAACACAATTAACTTTAGGATTAGATAGAAACAACGAGAGAATCCAGAAATGGTTTTCAGAACAACATCCTGCAATATTGAAACAAATTAGTTACGTGATTGACAAATGTAAACGCGCACACGTAAGAACAAGTATTTGTGGCCAAGCAGGTAGCAACCCTGAAATGGTTAGATTCTTAATTGCATCAGGAATTGATAGCATTTCTGCAAATATTGATGCTGTGCAACAAACAAAGAAGGTTGTTTACGAAACTGAACGCGAATTAATATTGGAAGAAATAAAAGAAAGAAAAAGGTTGCAAATGAAATTCTAATAACTTAATAAATGATTGTTATGAAATTAGAATTAAATCTTTCTGAATTAAGTGATTTGTTAAAGAATCGAGGAAAAAGAATATTAATTCAATTGCCTGAAGGTTTAAAGACCAGGGTTACTGAAATTCAATCTGCATTGCCTAAACATGAGTTGTTTTTCTCGATAGATCCTGTTTTTGGTGCTTGTGATATACAAGAACACCTTGCAAAACGAGTAAATGCTGATTTGATTTTACATTTTGGGCACACTAAATTTATTGACTCTAGTAACAAGGTCATTTATTGGCCTACTTTTTATTCTTGTCCTAAAGCTGAGCTTTTGAGCGTTATAAAAAATATTGAAAAACATTTTGCAAATAGAAAGATTACAATTGTTTATCCTATACAATATGAAAAAGTTGTTGAAACTATTAAATCTGTATTAAAAGAAAATAAAGTTGTTGAATTAATAGAATGTAAAACAAACAAGAGAATCCAATCAAAAGGCCAGATTTTAGGTTGCGATATTAGTACAGCAATCCCAATTCTTGATAAGGTTGATAGTGTTCTCTATTTTGGAGATGGTTTCTTTCACCCTGAGGCATTTTATGAGTTTAAAAAAGAGCTCAAGCTTTACAGAGTGTTTCCTCCAAATGAGTTAGAGCAAATAATTTTGCCTGACAAAAAAAGAAACTTAATGTTGCCACACATCATCAAGGACAAAAAAACTTTTGGAATTTTTGTTTCTCATAAATTAGGGCAGGCATTTCCTGATGTGGCTGTTGGCTTGAAGCAATTATTAGAACAAAACAACAAAACTGTTTACTTATTAGTTGG
>Ga0172371_10004361_pt1 | contig 21487 bp, 21 predicted proteins | sample Lak12m_FD_114543 | JGI IMG/M metagenome (GOLD analysis project Ga0172371, IMG submission 114543) | Freshwater microbial communities from Kabuno Bay, South-Kivu, Congo - kab_022012_12m | ecosystem: Environmental > Aquatic > Freshwater > Lake | place: Democratic Republic of the Congo: South-Kivu... | reverse complement strand
TAGTAACCGGGTTGGGCAGATTCATTTTTATGTGAGAATCGCGACCGATACCCTTCATCAGGATTTTCCTTACTTCCTGGTTCCAATTTTAAGGGACCTACCGTGGGCATGATTAGCATATCACCCAAATCGGAATGACCGGTGCCACTAAAATGAGTGTGGCTGAAACCGATAATCGAGCTGTCGGCATATTGGTAGCCGGCGCACCAGGGGAAGCTTTGCTTAAAATACTTTACATCGGTGTCCGGGCTGAGTTGAACCATTCCGTAAGGTACCGTTGCACCAGGGTAGGTGTGGCCTTCGCCACCCGTTCCGATAAACGGATCGACATAGTTGTACGGATGGTCGGGATTGCTTTCATTAATGATCGCTGTGGTTTTATCCTGCTTATTGCAGGAAAATAACAAGAGTAACGAAACCGATATGAGTAGATTAAGTTTTTTCATTGTGCATCAGAAAATTTTAGGTGAGCAAAAGTACGGGTTTCGATTGTGGAAATGAAAAACATTTGTAAGAAAATGAGGCGGGTTGAAAAAGGTGATTTTTATCAGGCGATCTCAATTCCATGTTTTTAAATTTCACCTAAAAAATCAGCATAATCAGCAACTTTCTCAATAGACACTGGTTCAATGCGTTCATCAATTTATTGTCTTAATTTCCACAATAACGGATTTATCGAAGAAAATCGCCTTCGATGTAATTAACCACAATAGCAACTTCAAAATCACTGTCATCGTGAGCCGTGCCTTTTGTGGAAGAGCCGAAGATGTACATTTTTTCAATGGTAAAATTTAAACCACCTTCAGCAAATTTCTTTTAAACAACGATGCTGAGATAGTCATCATTAAAGCGCCAATTCCCATCAGGATTCCCACTTTATAAATGAACTGGCCAAATGATGCATCCCTTCCCAATACATCATAAAATCCTTGTATCGACCAGTAATTTAGCGAGATAACCGCAGTTTTTTGCATAAATCCAGGCATAAAATAGATGGGTATCATGCTTCCGCCAATTGCCGACATGAGCAAAATTACGATGGTTGCCATGCCTTCGGCCTGTTTACGGCTTGTACTGATTGCAGCGATAAAAATTCCAAAACCCGAGCATGCAAAAGCCGTAGCTATAATGACGAGCATCAGGTAAAATACATTGTAAGCAGTGTCCATGCCCAAAGCAAGGCACGAAAAAATATACATCACGGTGAGTTGGATAACCGAAACAACCATAGCAAAAGTTACCTTACCAAACATGATATGGATGGGTGAAATGGGCGAATAGAGCAATCTTTTAAGCGTACCGTCTTCACGTTCTGATAGCAACGAACTGCCAATTGCTGCCACACTAAAAAGCAGCATCATCACTGCAGTGCCCGCAAAACTCTGGATAAGTGCCCAGTTTACCGATTGTTTCCTTGCCAGACCTGTTATTTCGAGGCCTCCCATTTTTCCAATACCCCCATTATTGTCCTTTCCGGATTCGGCGGGTGCAAACTGTTCGTTCATATCTCCTTCAATCTGCGACATCATGTCCGTATCGAGCTTGGGATATTTGGTCCGGATGCTGTTCATTACTTTCCTTTTGATGGTTTTCGGACCCAATATTTTCATCAGGTTCGAAATGAGGGCGTACTGGATAAGTCCGGCTTCCATCTTTCGCGCTTCATCATAAAACAACTCAATGGGTTGTGTTTTGCCATTCTCAACCGAATCGGCAAAACCTTTGTAAAATACAAGCAAACCCAGTCTGTTGCCATTCATGATATTGTCTTTTCCTTCTTCCAGTCCAACCATGGTTATGCTGATTTCTTTAAGACTGTCCAGTTTGGCAATCACGTCGCGGGTTGTTGCTGTACTGTCTAAGTCGGTAACCAGAATATTGGTCTGGTGTTGTGACCCTGAAGATTCGGTAAGTCCACCAAAGGTAAGCCCGAAGAGGGTAATCAGTCCAATGGGTAGCAGGAACGACAAAAGCACTGCTTTGATATCCCTGAAAAATATTTTCAGATCTTTAAATGCAATTTCTATCATATTAATCTCTGAGTTTACGGCCGGTTAATTTAAGGAAAACAGTTTCGAGACTTGCCCGTTCGATGGCGATATGCGTTATCGGGAGGTTATATTGAGCACATTTCCTGAGTAATACGGGTAGGTCGTTGGTGCTTTCGCCGGTGCTGAATATGAGTTTTTTTTCATCAATCACTATTCGGCTCCCAAAATATTTTTGAAGTGTGTCCAAATCGGAATCAACATTTTTTTCAAAGTGAATGATGATGGATTCGGTGGAACCGGCAATTTCGCGCAATTCCTCCAAAGTGCCACCGGCAATAATTTCGCCATAATCGATGATGGCGATACGGTTGCAGAGTTTTTCGACCTCGTCCATGTAGTGTGTGGTGTAAATAATGGTTACCCCATTTTTTATGAACCCGGCTAATACTTCATAAATCTGGTTACGGCTTTGCGGATCAACACCTACCGTAGGTTCGTCCATGAGCAGGATTTGAGGATCGTGAATCATGGCTGCGGCAATGTTGATGCGGCGTTTCATTCCTCCCGAAAAAGTTTTGATACGCGAATCTTTACGTTCATCCAATTCGAGAAGTTTAAGCAGTTTTAATGCTTTTTCGGTAGCTTTCGATTTGGAGATGCCGTACAGACTTCCCCAGAAAACTAAATTTTCGAGGGCAGTCAGATCATTGTACAGCGCAAGTTCCTGAGGTACAATACCGACGGAATCCTTGCATTTTTTTGGATGGGTCTGTAAACTGAAACCATTGATGTTCACTGTACCTTCATCGGGTTGCATCACAGTGCTCAGGATGTTGATGGTAGTGGTTTTGCCTGCCCCGTTCGGCCCCAACAAACCAAAGAATTCGCCTTTATCAACCGAAAATCCAACATTCTTAAGCGCTTCGATTTTTCCGAATGATTTTTTAAGTCCTTTAACTTCGATAATTTTCATTTCTGATTGCTCTTAAGGAACAAAGATAAGGGTTCATTCTTAAAATTTGTTTTTTTAATGTTAAAAGAAAAAATGTTGTTGACGCTGATTTTTTTTATAAATACACAACCTTTATACCTGAAACGGTGTTTATTTTGCAATTGAATCAGTGAGACAATGATTTCAGGATCCCCAACTGACGGAGCACTGAAATAATTTAGTCGAACTCCTGCCCGACTGGTCAGGCGGGGATACCGAAAGTAGTCGAGGGATATCTGGGGTCATATTCCCCGACCCTTGGGGCGAAATAAATTGAAATCCTTCGCTGATAACTCGTCCGCTTGCGGCTAAGTAGTTCATTTAATATTAAAGACATAAATTTTTGAAGCATGAAAAAGGCATTTTTTATTGGTGAAATTATTGGTATTCTAATCATTGGATTTCAGTTTGTTACTTCCTGTTCAACCGTTCCATTGAGTGGGCGGTCACAATTGAATTTGCTTCCGGAGTCAGAAATGATGGCGATGAGTGTGACCAGTTATGGCGATTTTTTAAAGGCAAACAAATTATCGCAAAACCAGGAACAAACAGCAATGGTGAAAAGAGTTGGGAGCAAGATTGCCACAGCCGTGGAAACCTATCTGAATCAAAATGGGCTGGGAAGCAGGGTTGCCGATTATAAGTGGGAATTCAACCTGGTGGAAGAATCTACCCCAAATGCCTGGTGCATGCCCGGAGGAAAGGTTGTGGTTTACACCGGAATATTGCCCATCACCAAGGATGAAACCGGATTGGCCGTTGTGATGGGCCATGAAATCGCCCACGCCATTGCACGACATGGTAATGAGCGGATGAGCCAGGCGATGCTGATCGAAACAGGTGGCCTGGCCTTATCGTTGGCCATGCAGCAAAAACCTCAGGAAACACAGGCACTTTTTATGACGGCATATGGTGTGGGGACCACAGTAGGCGTAAGCCTTCCATACTCAAGGGCTCACGAATCAGAGGCTGACCACCTGGGATTAATATTTATGGCAATGGCGGGTTATAATCCCGAAGGAGCCGTAACCTTCTGGCAGCGGATGGAACAATCCGGAGGTCAGAAACCACCTGAATTTTTAAGTACACACCCGGCCGACAAAACCCGCATCGAAAACCTGAAAAAAATCATGCCGGAGGCCCTGGCATATTATAAAAAATAGGTACACGACATTGGCTAAAAATCAAAACCAAAGAAAAATATCAAGGTAAATCGAAAAACGCGATATCCACCAACAAGTTGACATAACTGGGAATTAAAATCAATTAATGTGGTTTTTTTTACACAAGGTAAATTTTAATATGGAAAATTGATCTTAAGATAAATTAAATGCTTATGATGAGGAAGTGGAATTTGACAGGAAAGACCGCACTGATTACTGGCGGAACCAAGGGGATTGGACGGGCGATAGGTGAAGAGTTTTTTAGCCTTGGGGCCTCCGTTTTTATTGTAGGCCGGGATGCTGTTGTTTTGAAGGAAACTATTTTAAGCTTTGATGCAGATATAAGCATGGTGGATGGCATCATCGCTGATGTGTCAAAAGCTGAGGACCGAAAGCGAATTTTTGAAGCGATTGGTAATAAATGGGGAAGACTTGATATTCTGGTGAATAATGTTGGTACCAATATCCGTAAAAAGACGATGGATTATTCAGAGGTTGAAATCCGTAAGATTTTTGATGCCAACCTTTTTTCTGCATTCGATCTGTGCCGGCTTATGTTTTCTTATCTTAAAACCAGCAATGAGGCTTCAATAATTAATATTTCATCTGTAGCGGGACTCACCCACCTGAAAACCGGCATCTTATATGCCATGACAAAAGCAGCCCTTAACCAGATGACAAAAAACCTGGCTTGCGAATGGGCCTCCGAAAACATTCGCGTTAATGCTGTGGCACCGTGGTATATCGAAACGCCTTTAGCCAAACAGGTTTTAATGGATCTTGATTATTTGAGATCGGTCCTGGACCGCACACCTTTGAAACGTATCGGAAAACCGGCTGAGGTAGCTTCAGCGGTGGCATTTCTGGCAATGCCGGCAGCATCCTACATCACAGGGCAAACTATAGCGATTGATGGCGGGTTTTCGGTATATGGATTTTAGAATGTAAGTGAAACAACGGTTCAGTCTATTTTTCGACAAGTCCCCGACGTTCTAACAATGCATCGATTTTGGGTTCCTGACCACGGAAGTTGACATACATTTTTATTGGGTCTTCGGTGCCACCTTTTTCGAGAATATTTTTACGGAATGATTTTGCTGTCACCGGATCAAATATTCCATTTTGTTTGAAAGCTTCAAATGCGTCGGCATCTAAGATTTCAGCCCAGATGTAAGCATAATATCCCGACGAATATTCCCCGGCAAAAATATGTGAAAAGTAGGGTGTACGGTACCTGACAACGATTTCCGGGATCATCCCGATGCGCTTCATCGAAGCGTTCTCGAAGCTGATTGCATTTTGTAATTCAGAGGTTTTCAGTGTATGCCAGTCCATATCGAGGTATGCAGCCGCCAGATATTCAACAGTAATAAATCCCTGGTTAAAATGTGAGCTGTTTGTGATTTTATCGATCAAAGTCTGTGGTATGACTTCTCCCGTCTTGTAATGGAATGCATAGGTTTTCAGTACTTCCGGTTCACCGGCCCAGTTTTCCATGATTTGTGAGGGTAGCTCCACAAAATCGCGTGGTACCGAGGTGCCTGAAATGCTTTCGTAAGTGCATTCCGACAGCAGACCATGCAGTGCATGACCAAATTCGTGATATATTGTCTCAACTTCTTCAAAACTAAGCAAAGCTGGCTTATCGGCCGTGGGCTGCGAAAAATTTGTTGCCACTAATATTACTGGCGGGATATTTACACCATTTTGTTTCGATTGTTCCCTGAAATTTGTCATCCAGGCACCACCGCCTTTGTTTGAACGAGGATAAAAATCCATGTATAAAACTCCTACATGAGAGCCATCAGCCTCCATAACTTCATAAACCTTCACATCTTCCTGGTAAACAGGCATTCCATTTAATTTTTTGAATTGCAGCCCATAAAGTTTGTTGGCAACACCAAACATTCCATTCAGCACATTTTCCATTTTGAAATAGGGGCGAAGCGCTTCTTCGTCGAGGTCGTATTTTTGCTTCTTAAGTTTTTCAGCATAATACCACCAGTCCCAGGGCTCCAGCTGGAATTTCCCACCTTCAGCATTTATCATTGCCTGAAGTTCGGTAACTTCTTTGTTTGCCATTTTTAGTGCGGGTTCCATAACCTGATCAAGGAACTTATAGACATTTTCGGGCTTTTTGGCCATGTTTTCTTCGAGAACATAATCGGCATGCGTTTTATAACCAAGCAGGTTTGCTCTTTCGAAGCGCAGGGATGCCTCCTTTGAGGCAATTTCTTTATTGTCGTTTTTATTGTTGTTGTCACCACGGTTGATATAAGCCCTGAAAATCTTTTCGCGCAGCGGGCGGTTATCAGCATACTGTAAAAATGGGATCAGGCTGGGCTTATTTACTGTAAAAAGCCACTTTCCCTCAAGACCTGCTTCCTTTGCAGCTTCCGCAGCGGCCTGTTTGACCCCTTCCGGTAAACCACTTAATTGTTTTTGATCGTCGATGACCATTTGAAAAGCATTGGTCTCAGCCAATACATTTTCGTCGAACGAAAGCGCAAGCATCGAAAGTTCATTATTTAATTTCCTGAGTTGTTCCTTTTGATTGCCGTCAAGGTTAGCACCGTTCCTTACAAAACTTTTGTAAGTTTTTTCGAGCAACATCTCCTGTTCGGGTGTTAGCATCGTTTGGTCCTTTTGATCATAAACAGCCTTTACCCTTTTAAAAAGCCCTTCATTCAACAGGATATCGTCGTGATGTCCGGAAAAGAGCGGGGAAGCCTCTTTGGCAAGGTTTTGAAGATCATCGCTGGTATTTACCGACTGAAGGTTATTAAAAACCCGGCTTACTTCTCCAAGTAAGCGGCCACTGCGATCAAGTGCTACTATTGTGTTTTCAAAAGTTGGTACCTGTGGATTATGAACAATCGCTTCGACCTCAGCCTTTTGCTCATTAATTCCTTCTTTGATTGCCGGAATAAAATGCTCGATTTTGATCTTATCGAAAGGCGGGACATTAAAAGGCGTATTATAAGCCGAAAAGAATGGGTTTGTCGAATTTTTACTGTTCATGTTGGGATTGGTTTGGCCGTTGCCCGACATTATGATGAAAGTGGTAGCAACGAAAAGCAAAAATAAATTTTTCACAAGCCCGGTTATTAAAGATAAATATTTAATGAATTACAAAGGCGGCAAAGGTATTATTTTGAAATAACATCCCATAGTTTTTTCATGTTTTCATTTAATGGGTGTACCTTGATAATTACTTAAATAAGCAGTATGGCATTCCGGTTACAAACTACTTCACCTGGGTCACATTTTCCTGATTATCGAAATACGTCCTTTTTCAATCGAAAAAACCATATCTGCCAATGATAACATCTCGGGTTTATGGGTAATGCTAAGGATGGTTGTTTTCCCCTTTAAGCGATCGAGGGCATTGATGATTTTGTTTTCATTATATGGATCAAGAGCATTCGTGGCTTCGTCGAGAATAAGCATAGTGGGTTTACGAACAAGGGCCCTGGCAAGTGCTAACCTTTGCCTTTCACCACCCGATAACTTAGCACCACGATCTCCGACCACGGTCTCAAGTCCCATTTCGAATTTTTCTACCATTTCATCTGCCGATGATTGGATCAATGCTTCCCGGACATCAGCTTCAGATGCATTTGGATTTGTCCATAACAGGTTATTGCGGATAGTATCGTTAAACAGGAATGATTCCTGGGTAACGTAACCAATACTTTTTCTCCAGTTGAACAGAATTGCTTCATCCAATAGCTTCCCATTAATGTGGATACTCCCGGAAGATGGTTTTAACAGACCCAGAATGATATCGGCCAGCGATGTTTTTCCTGAACCCGACTTTCCCGTAAAACAAACGATGCTATTTGATGGAATTATTAATGAGATATTTTCAAACAAAGGTTTTTGACCGTAGCTGAAAGTTATATTTCGTAGTTCAATCGATCCAGCAAGTTTTCCTGTAACCTCTGTATTTCTGATTAGCTTTTCTTTATAAATTTTGCATTGATTCTGCAATTCGTTAACGGAAATAAATGCCGGCAAGGCCTGAAGTATTGATTGGTAGCCTGTTTGAAGTGTTGAAACCTTTGGAAGTAGTCTGGAAAAAATATAAATCAACACCAAAAGTGTTGTTGCAGATAATCCCACCACCTCAATCGCCAGATAAACATAAATGCTGAGCAGAATAACAGTTCCTATTGAAAACACAAGTGAAGTCCGGGTGGACAATCGGGCATAATCAATCTTTCGTTTCTCGACATCTTCCGAATAGTGAATAAACTCGGCAACGTAACGGTCTTCTTCAGCAAAACTTTTAGCTACTTTCATTCCTGAAAGATGCTCAATGACAATCTGAAATACCTTTTTCATCGATTTCTGGCTTGACTTGCCTATATTATAGGCAGATATGTTTTTCTTACGACCCAGAAACAAAAGCAAAAATGCTCCGATGAGTGAAAGAAAAGCCATTTGAGCCGATAACATAAATGCCACAACGAGATATGCCAAAACAGTAATAACGGTACTTGTAAGCCTGAGTAACTGGAATATTACCTGACCAGATAACTGAACCTCAGAAGTTAAAACATGTGCGATATCAGATAACTTCATCTGCGACACAAACAACCACTGGCTGTGCCCGATTGAAGTGTACAATTTGTCCTTTAAATGTCTGACAAAACGCTGCTGTATTTGCGCATTATTAACTGTTTGATAGCTGTTTAGCCAGGAATTTAATGAAACTACAAGAATGTAAAACAGGAGGATGGAAATAATTCCTTGTGGAAGGCCTGTCTTATTGATAAAATCTATTAATTCCGCAACAAACTTTGAACTCTTCCCTTGGTTCTCAAAAATGCCAACAATTCCAAGTAAAGGAATAAGCATAAGCAAACCTATTCCCTGGGTAAAGCCGGTTAAAATCTGAAGCAAAAACGAAACTACTACCTGTTTGCCGGATGTCCTGAAAAGGTCTTTAAAAAAGTGTGCTAAATTTTTATAATCGTCTCCCTGGAATTTCATATTTTCCGAATAATAAAAACATCCCAAAAACACAAACAGCAGGATAAAACCTGCTGCTTGCTATATTTTACTATGTTGTGTTTGTAAAATTGAATGGAAAATTCCTTTCAATCGTAAATTTAATCATTAAGAAGCATACTCGTCTGTGTAATGTGCATCTTCCCTGTCCCAAGGGTGACCCCCGCTGCTGGTTAATTTTGTATTAATGATTTCAACATCAGGACTTTCCCAAACTTTTTTTTCGGTAATTTTTTCTTCCATAATTATAAGTATTAAATTGTATACTGGATATGTTTTCAAATTTGACGACAAATAAAATGAAAAATAACGGATTATGCAAATTTATTATCAATAATTTTTTCAAAGGGCATTAACTGAAAAAATTTATTAATTACCGACTTATAATCAAACAGTTTTTTGTCGGGTTCTGAAACGAGTTTTTCGATCATTTTCAGGCTAAAAATTACTTCGTTTTGGTTGTCGTATTCTTCGCTATATCTTTTTAAAACAGACTTAATCGCACAGGCATCATTTGAAAAAATCCTTGCAAGCCCGGGATTAATGGTCCCATGCTTGTCGGTACGCCATTGAATTTGCTGTGGTAATTCGTTTTCCATGGCCATCCTGTGGCTGTACCTCCCATAGCGGAATTTGTATTTCATATCATCAGGAATAGCCAGATAAAATGCAATTAAATCAATATCAAATAGTGGATACCGAAACTCAATGTTTTCATGTTGGGCCATTAAATTCGTCACTTCGATCCGGTCGTTCATATGCCGGTGTGTAATTTTGATTATAAGATCGAGAAGACTCTTTGTTGCAAAAAATTCGATTTTCCGGTTTTTTATATAAATTTGTTTTAGCTGATGTTTTTGGATGAAATCTTCAGCAATTCCATACCTGTAAAACTTTTTCAGCTCTTTAGATTTGTCCGATGAATTTTTACTTTTAAAACCCAATCTGTAAAGATATTTAAATGAATTAATCAGGTCAAGTTTATGAATGGTTCCTTTTGCCCTGATGTCGTTGAAAAGTTTTAAATACCAGTGATGGATCAAATAATCCTGATAAACAAAATGAGCGGTGTTAGTTAGCATCTGATCACCACCATGACCGGATAAAATGGTACGTACACCTTCTGCTTTTGCGTATTGATGGGCATTCAGGTTGTAAGCGACATAATTACTTCGGTAAGGAGTCTGGATTATTTCGATAATTTGCCTGATGTTTTCGGTTATTTTCTGATCTTCCATGGTCACCTGATGGAGGTTTGCTATTCCACAAAAGTCGCAAACCAGCTTGATTTCTTTTGTTTCATCATCCGGATCATCAAGCTCTGGATTTTTGTTTTCCGGTAATACACGAGCAAAAACGTGCAACGGGTTTTTTTCGGGAACAAGAATCTTCTGAGCTACCGCAACAATTGAGGAAGAATCTAAGCCACCACTCAACTCAGCCCCCACCGGAAAGGCTGATCTGACCCGACTTTTAACTGCGGTTTCAAAAAGCTCTTTGTATCCCTCGATGTATTCCTGATCATTTTTCAGGATTATCCTTTCCGGAACAGTCAACTCCCAATATTTTTCCAGCGACATTTTTCCCGGCTCAATAATCACATGATGTCCCGGAGGTATCGAATAAATCCCTTCATAAAATGTATCAAACTCTTTTCTGTTAACATTGATCAGGAAATCGAGCAACCAATTTTCATTGAGTTTTTTTTCAAAGAAAGGCAGGGTTAAAATGCCGCGTAGTTCTGTGGAGAAAACGAAATAATCAGGATGATTGAAATAAAACAAAGGTCTCATCCCAAAATGATCCCTGGCAAGGTACAAACGGTTTTTTGATTCGTCATAAATGGCAAAGGAAAAATCACCCTTCAGATAAGAAGTACTATTTGTTTTATATTTTTGAAAAGTACGAATGATGAATATGCTATCGGGCATCATTTTCAATTCCTTATCAGGAACGTTTAACCTTTTAGCAAGATCGTTGCGATTATCAATCCTGGAATCGCTGACAATGATCAAATTTGATTCATTGTCTTTATGAGGCAGAATTTCATGGAGAGATTCAGGGGTATTAAAAATCGACAGATTTCCAAGCGCAATATTTGAGTTCCTCCAAATGTCAACCCGATCAGGGTTTCCGTGCCACAGGTCCTTTTTCATGGTTTCTGGCCATGACTTATCAAACCCTTGTCCGGTTTTGTCGAAAATACCAAAAATGATACTCATTATTAAAATTTTCTAAGAAATTTCCTGAACAACTGTATACTTTTTGTGTCCTTCTTTCCCTGAAATATATTGATTTCCGGAGATCAACCAGGCATGAGCCTCAAGATTGCCGTTATCTTTTGTTATTCCCAGGTAAATCGTACCGGGCAATCCGAGTTTTCGAAGCAATAATTTTCCGGTAAGTGCCTGTGCTAAACATTTCCCTTTCCAAGGCAGGTATTTTAACCCCCGCAATAGTGCTTTCCGGACAACCAAAATTTTTTCATCTGTAATTTTTTGATAATCACTTTTTGGATGATCTGCAAATAATGGGAAATAAACCCGGAGGGGAATACAAAGAATCAGCAACTGGCTAAAATAAAGATAAACCGTGGCTAATAAGAAATAACCAATATCCGTAAAACCAATCTTTTTTAAATCCAATTGGAATATTATTTTTCAGGTTTATCGGTCACCAAAATCACGCCTTCGGTAACAAGTTTTTCCAGGTAGGCCATCACTTCCCGCTCACATTGTTCCTTCTCAACATCATACTCCTGCATCAGTTTATCACACAAACCGGCAACCGTTATGGGTTCGGTAAGTTTTTCCCATATTTCAGAGCCGACACGGTTCAAACCATAGTAATTTCCTTTTTCTACGCTCATCATCACCACTTCATTATCCATTTTACTTGAAATGATCTGTGGGTTTTTCGAGATCACTGATTCAAATTTCATACCCATAAATTTGTTTGTTTTAGAACAATATTTTAAAATGCGATATTAAGAAAAATTTCATTTTTTTATACAATTATTCTATCATCCGCGTCCATATAACCAAACAATTTCATCACTTCCCGATGTTCATTTATGATTTTATCTACCTGGTGTTCAGTAAGTACAGTCTTCCAGGTTCCTGATTTTCCGCTCCTGAAAAAAGTACTGCAATTCTGAAGTTTTTCTCTGAAACCGAAATCTTTTTCCAATTTTCGAAGATTTTCGATGGATGCATCAGAAATTGCTTTTTCAATAATAGGGTCAGGAATTTGTAAACCCAGAAAATCGAGTGCCTGCGAGAATGACTGAAACGGCTGATTGATCAGGTCTTCGTAACGGATAAAATGAATGTTGACACCTGAATTATACCAACTCATTGCATGTTCGCTCCATGTACCTGGTCTTTCTTCCAAAATAGGAAGAAGAGCATTCGGGGAAGAATTTAACATGTAGCTGTAACTATTCATCAGCCTGATGATTTCATCGATGCCTCTGTTAAAATAATATGCATTCGAAACTGCAACATCCAGTGGGTTTCTGATAAAATAAACGCAGCCAAAAGTGTGACTTTCCGGGAAGACTGGATTTCCCGTATCATTGTAAAAATATTTGTCGTGGGTTTTTAGGTATAGGATGTCATTGCTTTCATCAGAAAGTAATTGATAAACAACAGGCCTGAGGTTATTTATTTCACCGGTTGTTAAATCCGACGAACTGATTCCCGAAAGTTCATCAAAAATAATCCTCGAGTTGGCTATCTGCCCAGTTTGAAGATGGTTTAGATTTGTTCTGTTTTGATTTCCGCCAAGCAGGAACGAAAGAACAATCCTGAACCAGGTATTTCCCGAACGGGGATAAGATGCAAGCCAGACTATATTTTTCATCAAAAAATTACAAAATATGCGTTTGATTCAGATCAAGTTTTATCATTTCCACTGTTTCATCAAAAAATAACATCCCTTGTTGCCGTTCAATGGTGTTAAGTCTGATTAAAGGAAGAATTTTAGAGGCCTCTTCGAAAATATCGAGTTGATTTTGATGTTTATTGGTCAGATAATTTTTTCTGAAAATTTTTCCTGTAAGCATCTCTAGTTTTCTATAACCGGTCACCTCTTTGATTTCAGGACTACCTGAGTTTTTATATGAAAGCAGATAGACCTGACGAAGTCGCACCTCCTTTTTTGCAAAGCGATCGCGGGTATTTACAATCATTTTTTTGACGTTTTCACGAATGAACCTGGTTTCATCCCATGAGATTCCGATTTTTTCTGAAGAATCGCGCCAGAGTTTCATCATGGGATAGCCTGGTAAAACAACAGGTTTACCATCTTCATTGATCCGGATTGCTGAAATATCATCTGAAATCATTAACGAATTATTCATGCGGCTGAATGCCGAAGCAAGCGTTGTTTTTCCACTACCTGAACGCCCGGAGAAAATAACTGCCCCTTCACCAACTTTCACAGCACTTCCATGTATGATCATTATTCCGCGTTGATGGAGCAACGCAGCGATAGCCGAGGCCCAAAGGAAAATGATTGTTTCGCGGGTTGTTGCAGACGGCAGTTTATATACTGTAATCGTCTTGCCATTTTCGATGAGGTAGCGTCCAACATTTTCAACCTTTAAAAGGAATTGTTTGTCACCTGACTGGTAAACCCCGCCTGTTTTATCTGGTTTTATCAGTTTTTCCGGGACATCTCCAAAATCAATGATACAGTCGGGTTTGTCGGTTTCACTTTCGGTGAAAAACTCGGGATGCTCAATACAGGACTTAAATATCAGACCGAACGCTTTATAAAAATAATAAGCTTGTTTCATTTATTTTAGCTTAAAAAAAATTGATTCAAACGTTACACAAAAATAGTTTTTGAAACGGAAAAGGCTATAAATTTTTATTTTAAATGGGATTAGCCCATAAACGTTCAGAACAAATAAATCTTCATCAGTCAATTGAACGATTCTCTCTCCCGGTTTTAAAATTGATTCATAACTTAAATTATCCAATAAGTTCAAACATAAAACGGGCGTATGAGATTGATTAAAAAAATCAGGCTATTTGTCTTTAGAATTAAGGGTCATTTTAAAATTACGCTATTTTTACAGCGTAAATTCTGGTTAAAAAGCAGGAAATGAAAGAACAGAATAAAAATGTTGTCGATCTGAAAGTTAAGCACGAAAGTTTTAAAAATCCCAATCTCTCTTACTCTGTTTCAGGAAGATGGGTTGGCCAAAGGATGGATATTTTGACTTATCTAAGGTTTTACTTCATTTATCTCAATTTAACTCAAATTCGTTCAGTTTTTGGAAGTACAACTGAGTTGTCTGGTTTTTATGGAGGCAGGATTTATGACCCTAAAAAGTCATTTACCGAAACCCAACTTGAAACACTTTATTTAAGGAATATTAACCTGGCGCTAACCCTTACAAATCACTTTTTCTCGATGGAACTTTTCGAAAAAAATCTTCCATTTCTCGAAAAATACCATCGAAAGGGGAATATTATCATTTGTACTTCTGATGAATTGGCCAAGCTTATCAGGAAAAATTTCCCACTCTACCGGCTTAGGGCAAGCATCATAAAGAATCTTAACACTGTTGAAAAAGTGAAAATGGCCTACGATATTTATGATGATGTGGTAATACCAATGGATTTGAATGATGATGATGAATTTCTTGAAAGCCTTCCTGAGAAGGAGCGCGTAATGCTATTTGCGAATGCCGCCTGCGCTTACAGTTGCCCTGCCAGGATTTGTTATCCTCAGATTTCCAGATTCAACCAGGCAAAAGGTAGTAAAATCAGGTGTAAGAAGGAAGAACTTGGCATGCTTGAATATGCTTTTTATTTTTTTGATGTGGATAAGTTTTACAATATGGGCTTTTCAAATTTTAAGCTGATACCTGCAAAATTATTCTCCAATTATTTGCAAACTAAGAGTTAATCCGTTTTAAAATGAATCAAAAGAACACATTTGCACTTGCTACTGTAACCACCGAAAATTATGTACAATGGAGCATGGTCATGATTCATTCGTTTCTTAAATCAAATACATGGTTTACAGGTGATATCATAGTTTTTTGTAAGGATTTATCTATTGAATCAGTATTCCGGTTTAGTTCTTTTGATCGTGTCAGGTTAATTCGACCAACTGATTTTCTGCTTCAAAAACTTGATATCCTTAAAAGCAAAGTGCCTCACTTTAGAAATATCATTGCGCAGTTTTACTCCCTCGAAACTTTCAATTTGGCAGGATATGAAAAAATTCTTTTTCTTGACAGTGATGTGCTCGTGGTGAAATCGTTGCAGGAATTGTATTCTGGAGAAACTCTACTGGCAGCTTGCCCAGAATCGTGCTGGTATTTTGGTAAGGGAAGAAATGCCACCAATTATGAAGCAATTCCATTTACCAATGCATCTGACGATTTCATAGACACCCCGGTAAATTCAGGGTTTTTATTTATAAACGAAAAGCTTATAAACTCAAAAAATTATCAGGGACTTGTTAACCTCGTTAACCCTGAATTATGGAGTAACAAGAATACATTTCATGCCGATCAGTTGATATTCAATCTTTGGTTTCGCAATCAATTTACAATTCTTGATGCGAGGTATAATTTCAGACCAAAAGACACTGTAAAAATCGCAGCAAAAGAGCAAATTACCATTCACGATGCCTCAATTATTCATTTTATTCGCCAGTATAAACCCTGGAATTTTAATGAGATGATTTTAGCTTCTGAAAACGACATGAATCTTGTTTCGGCCTATGAACTATGGTATCAATGGTATTTTGATTTTTTAAAGCACCATCATCTGAGGAATAAATTATCTTTATTAAAATCAAACATTAAATGAGCATACCTGACTTTCTCATTCTCGGTGCTGCAAAATCAGGGACGACCTCACTTTTGCATGAGTTGAAAATTCACCCTGACGTTTTTACACCCGGGTTTGAAGTAAATTATTTTAGTCACCATTTCGTAAAAGGGCAGGCGTGGTATAGTTCAATTTTTAGATTTCCGGAAAAAGTTCAAGGAGAAAAATCAACATCCTATTTTTATGAAAAGTCAAGCCATGAGCGCATTTTTAAGCAAAGTCCTGATGTTAAACTTATTATTCTGCTGCGTGAACCTGTAAAACGTGCTTTTTCAAACTGGAATATGCGTCATGTTCAGGGACGTTTGTTAAAACAAGCATACAAGTTTAACAAATCAGTTGGCCAACAGATACAAAATATAGGTTTTTTGCACCTCTTCAACTATTATTTATCCTGCGATTCTGAATTTCTACGGCATCAGGAACCGCTCGACATTTTTGAAAGAGGCTTGTACATTGATCAGATTGAACATCTGCTTCAATTCTTTAGCCGTAAACAATTGCTAATCCTCATAGCCGAGGAGTATTTCAGGAATCCTGAAAAAACCCTGGAAAATGTAAGCGAATTCCTCCAAATCTCTGAATTTTCTTTGGGAACGCATCTCTGGGAACGAAAATCAGTTTACCCCATTAAACTAGATGAAAAAGGGGCCGTTGATGTTTATCAGTATTATAAACCATATAATGAGAAGCTTTTCGACTTTTTGGGATTTGACATCTCGGAATGGGGCCGCGAATAGCATTAATAGCATGAACATTCAGCCAAAATATTGCCTTGCTACCGTAACAAGCCAAAACTATTTTCAGTGGACCATGACTATGATTTTTTCATTCCTAAAAAATAATCCCTGGTTTGGTGGTGATATTGTGGTTATTTGCAAAGATCTACCTCCCGAAATGATCGGTGATCTCAGGCTTTTCGACAGGTTAAAAATCATCGAACCTTCCGGTGATTTATTAAAGAAGATTGATATCCTGGTAAACGAAGCGCCTAAATTTGAAAAAGTATCATCACGATTTTTTTCATTGGAAATTTTCAGTTTGCACAATTACGACAAAATACTTTTTCTCGACAGTGATATGATCATTGTAAAATCTATTGAGGAAATTTTCAGCCTACATGATTCATTTTATGCTAGTGCTCAATTGTGTTATTACAAAGGAAAAGGAAGGAATGGCTTTACCTTTCATACCGAATTGAAGAAAGACGATCAGACATATTTCATTGAAAATCCTGTAAACACAGGCTTTATGCTGATTGATGGTAATATATTGAACGGTCTTCACTACAGTGGTTTATGCGAAATGCTCAATCCGACTTTGTGGAGTTTTATTAGTCTGAACTATACCGATGAACTGGTTATTAACAGGTATTTTCGTGACAAGATAACATTACTTGATATCCGTTACAATTATAGGGCGAGAGCTGCCCGAATATTCAAAGAACAGGAGAATATTAGCATCGAAGATGCTAAAATAATCCATTTTTATTCCAGATTCAAGCCCTGGAATTTTGCCGAAGTTATTGCCTCTTCAGCGAATAACCTGAATTGGATAAAGGCCTATGAATTGTGGTACCATTGGTACATTGAATTTTTAAAGTTTTACCATTTTCAAAAGAAAATCATAGGTATAACAGATAACAAAACTAAAGAATGAATGATATTGAAATGGACAAAGCGTTTTTTGGCTCATTAAAAAATTTCTGCATGTTTATCGGCTATCCATATAGCGGACATAGCCTTGTAGGTTCAATTATTGATGCCCACCCGAATGCAGCCATTTCGCATGAACTTCATGTAGGGAAACTGTTGAAAAAAGGATATACAAAGGAGCGGATATTTTCGATGATCATTTTGAATTCGATTAAGTTTGCTCAAGAGGGTAGGACCTGGAACAATTATTCTTATGCAATTCCGGGTGAATGGAACGGGAGGTTTACTAACCCCCAGGTGATTGGTGATAAAAAGGGTGGAAAAAGCTCAAAATTTTTATCAAAAAAGCCGGAAGTATTTGAAATTATTGGAACAAGTTTAGGCTTACCGGTAAAATACATTCATGTGATCCGAAACCCATATGACATTATTAGTACACTTTTCAGGAAGACTCAAAATCCATCCACTGACAGCATCAGCATTACAATTGATAAATTCCTGAAAAGAATTGTACGTACCGACAACATCAGAAAAACGATTCCAGCAAATGATTGGCTTGATGTTTATCATGAAAAAATTATTGCTTCTCCCGAAGAATCAGTCAAAACCTTGTTCCGTTTTCTCGACCTGGAATTACCGGATGGCTTTGTTGAAAATTGCCGGAAAGTAATTTACTCCGAGCCACATAAAAGTCGTTTCGATGTTACCTGGACTACAAACGAAATTGCCCGTGTTGCTGAAGAAATGAAAAAGTATGAACTTTTTTCGGACTATTCTTTTAATTCCTGAAATCTAAAAAGCAAATGGAAAGCATTAAAACACCGGATTTTATCATCATTGGTGCACAAAAGTGTGGAACATCAACCATGTTTCACCATTTAAACAAGCACCCCAACATTTTTATGCCACGGAAAAAGGAACTTCATTTTTTCGACGAAAACTACAGTCAGGGATTAGCGCACTATCTAAAGTATTTTAGCAATAAAAGGATGTCGTCCACCACCTTTTGTACAGGAGAAGCCTCTCCGTTTTATTTCTTTCATCCATTGGCAGCATCAAGAATCCACCAGCATTTTCCTGAAATTAAACTGATACTATTATTAAGAAACCCAATTGATCGAGCCTATTCACAATATCAGCACATGAAACGAAAGGGCAGGATTTCGATTTCGTTTGAACAAGCAATTGCCCTGGAACCGGAAATCCTTAAAAACAGGAAGGATGCTTTTTTTGCTGACGAAAACCATTCCGATTTAATTTACAGACGGTTTTCTTTTCTGGCCCGTAGCCGTTATTCGGAACAATTACCCGCCTGGTTTATGCATTTTGGCGAAAAACAAATCCTGATTATCAAAAGTGAGGATTATTTTAAAAATCCAAACGACACATTCGAGCAGGTTTTTGAATTTGTTGGGGTGCAGCCTTTTGAAATCATTCTTTCGAAAGAGCACAAAAATTCAGAATATCCACGCATGAAATCCGAAACCAGAGAACAATTGCAGGAATATTTTGAACCGTTTAATCAGGAATTATATCAACTGACTGGCCGGGATTTCGGCTGGAAATAGAACTGGTATTTCATGGAAAAGCAAGCAAAACTGGCCATCGCCACGGTAACAAGTCAGGATTTTGTGCCGGGAACTCTGGTTTTGATCCATTCATTTTTAAAACACAATCCTTGGTTTAAAGGAGATATCGTTATTATTTGCGATTCCCTGGAAGTCGAAAAGAAGCGGCTTTTCCAGGTATTCCCACGAGTGATTTTCAAAAGGCCCAGCGATGACCTGCTTTTAAAAATTGGCCACCTTTGCAGGAATCTGCCAAAACTTTTTCCGAAACGACAAAGGTTTTATTCGATCGAAGTTTTTAACCTGGAGAGTTATGATAAGTTGTTATTTTTTGACAGTGATATGTTGATATGCGGCAATTTATCTGAAATCGTTACATTGCCGCAGGAACTATTGGCCTGTTCCGATAATCCTTATGAAAAAACGGGCAGCGTTCGTAACAAGATTTCCTATAAATGGTTGCCCAACGATCAGAAGGCCAATAATCCGGAAATACTTCCTATGACATTTAATTCCGGCTTTATGGTTGTTGGCAAGGAATTTTTGAATCCGGAAACTTATAAGGATTTGAAACGATTAATTGATACCAGTATTTTCGATAAAATAAGAACACATAACACCGATCAGGTTGTGCTGAACCTGCATTTCGACGGAAAGGTCACATTCCTGCCAGCCGGCTATAACCTGATTTTATCCCAATCTCCGGAACTCATTAAAAATGATAGGATTGATACTGATGAGATAAAAATCTTGCATTTTACCGGCAAATATAAACCATGGGAAGCCACTGAAAAAATGGATGAACTGATGAAGGATCCTTATTACAGCAAATTCATTGCTGATTGGCACGCTGAGTATGAAAGTGTGAAAAGTAAAGTTGGAAAATGATTTTTCGGATTCTTGGCAAATTATGGCACTCATTAAACGAAAAATCAGGAAATTTATAGCTATTCAACCTGTCTTCATGGCTCATTATTTCACAAAAAATAAGCTTATGAAGACTATTGCCGGAATTCAAAATCATTATCTTTTTGGTCAATACAATTTCGTCGGAAGCGTTTTTCTTAAGATCTTTTCTGTTGCCTTTTGGTTCCCCCTCACTATTATTTTATCGATTAAAAACCTTCGGCATAAGGGCATAAACACCAGAGCAGAGTCAGGTAAATCAACATTAAATCAATTGGTTGAAATGGTGTTCATTGCAAATACTTGTTTTGTACATCCAAAACTGTACTATTATTTCAGCCTGTGGAAATATGAAATGCGTAAGCAAATTCGGTTTTATATCTTTGATGGTCCGGCGCAAAACTTGTTTACAATAATCAATAAAAATGTTGATTTGCAAATACTCGACAATAAAATCCGGTTTCACGAATTTTGTTGGATAAATGGCTTTCCAACGCCTGAAATTAAGGGAGTTTTTGAATCAGGGCATTTTCATGCGGACAACCCTGTTTTGTCTGAGACCAGTCTTTTTTTCAAAATGAAATCCGGATATAATACAAGGGGTATCGAAAGATGGGATGCCATCGGGAACAGCTTGTATCATAATCCTACATCAAGGCAAGTTCTGACTGCTTCACATTTGATCGAAAGATACAAAGCAAAATCTTTAAAGCACACCTATTTCGTTCAGGAAAGGCTATACAACCATCCCCATTTTGAAACAGTCAGCAGTGATGCTTGATGTACAATTCGAGTCATCACTGCGATTGATATAAATGGTACAATTCAGATTTTTAATCCAATGTTAAATATCCCAGCCGGCAACAGTATTTTTAATCATTTGGTGGATGGCGGAACAGCCGTATGCATTGATGCCGGATCAGGATTGCTGACTACAGCATATAAATTTGAAACCAAAGGAATACCGGTGCAAATTAATCCAATTCAAAATCCAACCTTGCAAACCGTTTCAATTATTCCTTATTGGAAGAAGGTTTTGGAAACTTTAACAGATGCACACACCTGTCTTGATAAAATTCCAATTATTGGCTGGGATATTGCAGTGACTGAAAAAGGCCCGGTAATTATCGAAGGTAATCATAATATTGCTTTAAATTTTCATCAGTTGCCACCAAATTTACCCTTTGGTAAATCACCGTTTGCAGAAATCGTACTATATCATCTCAATAATTCCATAAAGGAGAATGGGATTGTTTAATCTGTTTTTCATGAGTCGGTTCAGGAAAATATGAAATAAATTTCCAAAAGTAAGTGGCTGTTAATCCGATATTTTATATGCT
>Ga0172371_10004359_pt1 | contig 21490 bp, 18 predicted proteins | sample Lak12m_FD_114543 | JGI IMG/M metagenome (GOLD analysis project Ga0172371, IMG submission 114543) | Freshwater microbial communities from Kabuno Bay, South-Kivu, Congo - kab_022012_12m | ecosystem: Environmental > Aquatic > Freshwater > Lake | place: Democratic Republic of the Congo: South-Kivu... | reverse complement strand
TCATGCTGATGCAGGCATGATAAAAACCTGCATTTGCCTATATAAGGGGCAAATTCCCTGTACAGGGCCGCCAGTTCAGCCTCCTCTATCTCAACCGCATCAAAAACACTGAAGCCGGGCGTATCCATGGCAAATGCGTTCATGTCTTTAAAATATAACAGTTCCGTCTGGCGGGTTGTATGCATCCCGCGGTTTATTTTTTTGCTTAATGATCCGGTTTGCAGGCGGTCGCTGCCGTCCAGCAGATTCAGCAGGGATGATTTTCCGACGGCCGACTGGCCTGCGAATGCGCTGGTTTTATCCCTCATGATGCTTATTAGGTCTTCCATTCCGCTGCCGGTCCGGGCGGATACAGCGGCAAAATCATAGTAACTGTACTGTTTTTTCAGTTCTTCTTCCGTATCCGGTCCGGAAATATCCGTTTTATTCAGGCAGATTACGGGGTTGGCCGCGTTTTTTTCCGCCTGAAGGATCAATTTGTCTGTCAACAGAAGGTCGGGTTTTGGCTTGGAGGCCGCAAGGACGATGACCAGGTTGTCTATATTTGATACCTGCGGGCGTATCATTTCATTTTTTCGGCTGAGGATTTCTTCTATAAATCCGTCCTGTCCCGCATGAGGGGTAAAAACGACATGGTCCCCCACCAGGGGCGTAATATTTTGCAGACGGAACAACCCTCGGGCACGGCATTCAAAAAGGCTGCCTTCTTTCATCTGAACCGTATAAAATCCGCCGATTCCCTTAATGATGGTTCCTTCTATCGCGCTCCGCCTCCAATGCTTAAATAAATATCGAACGTCTCCTCCGCAACATCATTTAAAAATACAACCAATTGTGCGCTGATTACTGAATCTTCATACGGAAGGCCTACGTTGGATGAGATATCGAGATGCAGGTCTCCTGCGTCTTCCAAGGATTCGCGTAGGATGAAAAACACATCCGATCCGTAAACATTCGTTTTAAGTGCGATTGTCACGTAGGTGTTATCGTCTTCTATCTTGATGTCCAGCGGTTTAACAGCCGTATATGTATTTTTATATTCAGAAATCCACAATGTGAATGGCAGGTTAACTTCCTGGCTTACGTTGAGCGCCGGCGTCTGGTTTGTTACGGTACCGCTCGGCTGGTCACTTTCTTCCTCGTAAATATAAAACTTTGTAAATCCGGATGATTCAAGCATCTGGAGCGCTGCGGTCAGCGGCTGGCTGATCAGGTTGGGAGCCTTTTTTGAAAGGGTGTCAGGTGCGGTTTTAACCGTAAGGGTGACCGTGTCGGTATCCTTAATTTTATCATTTTCTTCGGGCACCTGGCTGATCACCGTGCCGTCGATATAGTCCCCTTCCGTCTGTTCGATCACTTCAATATTCGTTATATCTTCTTTATTCAGATAATCGATTGCGTCTTCCACCGGCATCCCGATAACGCTGGGCATTACCGGCAGGTTGGGACCGGCGCTCACATAGAATGTGACGGCCTGGCCTTCTTTCAATTCGGAACCTGGCGCGGGCTCCTGGCGTATAACCAGGCCCATTCCGATTTCGTTGCTGAAATCGTACAAAATGTTCGGCGTAAGGCCGAGGGATACCACTTCATCTTCCGCGGCCTGTTCGGTGGCGTTTACGATATTCGGAACAGTGATATTCTGCGAATATTCACCAAAATTCATATTGAAAATAAGAAGGAAGATGATGATGGTGGCCAGCACCCCCAATGCGCCCAGGACGATGCTGCGGAGGCCCGCCTGATGCCTTTTGCTTACGTGGCCGGAAGTGGGATTCGCCGCCTCCTTTTCAGTCTTCTGCAGTTTTACATATCCGCCGTCCTTCTCGGTCAGGCAGCGCGTCAGGTCTTCATACATGGAGAAAACGGATTTATACCGCATTTCCTTGTCCTTTTGCGTGGCTTTCTGTATGATCCTGTTGACGCTTTCCGGGATTTCGCCCGTTTTATCCACAATATCCGGCATGGGCTGGTTCAAATGCTTAAGCGCTATTTCAACCGATGTTTCCCCGTCGAAAGGCACCTGGCCGGTCAGCATCTCATAGAGAACGATACCAAGGGAATAAATGTCGGACCTTTTATCCACCTTTTCCCCGCGCGCCTGTTCCGGAGAAAAATAATGGACGGAGCCCATTACGTTTTCTTCTTCCTTAATTTCTATTTCGCTGATTGCCGGAGATATCTTTTTGGCAATACCGAAATCCGCGATATAAGGCTCCCCTTCCATATCTATCATGATATTGTGCGGTTTGATATCACGGTGAATAAAACCTTTCTGATGGGCGTATTCGAGTGCCAGGCATAGTTTTTTAACGACACTCACGACAAATTTGACGGGCAGGGCATGGTTGATGTTGATGATATGCTTCAATGTCTTTCCGTCTATATAATCCATGATGATGTAATATTTATCAAAATCCAGTCCGGAGTCAAATGCACGTATGATGTTGGCGTGCTTTAAGCGAAGCGCAACCTGTGCTTCTTTCTTGAACCGTTCGGTGAATTCCGGGTTGTCGTTAAGTTCCGGTTTTAGAATTTTAGCTGCGACAACCGAATTATTCTTTGTATCAACCGCTTTATAGATAAAGGAACTCCCGCCCGTGTCAACAAGTTCCGTAAGGTTGTACCGGTTGGCGAGCAAAACCCCTTCTAACATTGTATTTCCTCCTGCAATTCCGTGTTTTGCGCAATGATGACGGAAATATTGTCTCTTCCGCCGCGCGCAAGGGCCAGCGCGATCATTTCATCCGCCGTTGCGTAGATGGTGCTTTTTTGCTGGAACAGTGAGGTCAGTTCTTCGTCGGGCAGGTAGGTCGTCAGTCCGTCCGTGCAAAGGAAAAGGATATCGCCTTCTCCCCATGTGATATCAAAAGTGTCCACCTTCAATCCGTTCATTCCCACGACACGGGTAATAATATTTTTATAGGGGTTGTCTTCCGCCTGGGATTTTTGAATGATCCCGCTGTCGATAAGCCTTTGTACATACGTATGGTCTTTCGTTATCTTAAGCAGCTTTCCGGAAGAATATAAATAGGCGCAGGAATCGCCTACCTGCGCAATATGAATATGGCAGTCGTCAACATACGCCAGCGTGAGGGTCGTACCCATTCCCTTGAGTTTTTCGTTGTATTCCGTTTCCTGTACAATCTGAATATTGGCATATTCCACCGCTGCGGCAAGGTCTCCCGGGGAAAGTTTGTTTAACCCCAAATCTTCAATATACTGCCGAACGGAAAATGCGGCGATCTTGCTTGCAATCTCACCCGCTACCGCGCCGCCCATCCCATCCGCAACCAGCATATAGCGCGGTTCGGTATTACAGCTTACCCAGATAAAATCTTCGTTTTTCTTTCGAACATAGCCGATATGTGTTTTTGATACAATATCCATTATGTTTTTCCAATCTCGGCGCTTCTCAGCTGTCCGCATGCCCCCAGAATTTCGGCGCCCAGGGAACGGCGGACGGTCGCACTCAGGCCCAGTTTTTCAAGAAGGGCCAAGAATGTGTATATCTGCTTTTTTGACGGTGCATGAAGGTTGCAGTCCTCGATATCATTTAAGGGAATCAGGTTGATGTGGCAGCTGGTGCCACGGAGAAGGTTCTTTAATTCTTCCGCGTCTTCCTTTGTGTCATTGAAACCCTCAATCAGTGCATATTCTATTATAAACCGTCTCTTCGTTTTTTCAAAGTAGGTTTTTGCCGCGGCAATCACTTCCTTCACGCCCCATTTGTTTGCAACGGGAAGTATCTGCCGGCGTTTGTCGTCAAAAGGTGCGTGCAGGGAAATGGACAGCGTGACCGGAATGCCTGAATCGGACAGGCGCAATATCTCAGGAACAAGACCGCAGGTGGATATGGATATATTGCGGTAACTGACGCCGAAGGTATCGGCATCGTGCACCATCTTTAAAAATTTGATCACATTGTCGTAATTATCAAGGGGTTCTCCCATTCCCATCAAAACGATATTCGCTATATTCCTGCCCTGCCCCTCGTTTTGGTTCATGGCTATATACTGGGATAAGATTTCCCCTGCTGAAAGGTTTCTTACAAGGCCGTTTTTGCAGGAAGCGCAAAAAACACATCCCATCCTGCAGCCGACCTGCGTGGAAAGGCAGACGCTGTTTCCGTAATTGTTCGCCATAAAAACGCTTTCCACCGTGTTTTCGTCGGCCAGGGAAAATAAATATTTTTTTGTGCCGTCCGATGCGCGCAGGACTTTTTTTTCTGTTGCGTACCCTTCAAAAAAGGACGCCTGCAGCTTTTCACGGAGGGTTACGGGCAGATTTGTCATCTGGCCGAAATAAGCGCCGGCGGAAAGCCATTTGCGAATCTGCGCCGCCCTGAAAGGCGGCTCCCCCATTTTCTTTAATTCATCCTGCAATTCATTCAGATCAAGGTCAAGAAGCATCATTTTACTTTCCTCATCCGCGCAATGAAAAATCCGTCAATCCTGTCAATATGCGGAAAAAGCTGCATCGCTCCGCTGCCCGCCTTCTGTGAAAAGGCGGTGGGAACGTCTTTGGAAAAATCGTCCGGGATAAAACCGGGGTTGTTCTGCAAGAACCATTGGATATTTCCGCCGTTTTCTTCCCCGTTGATCGTGCAGGTCGTATAGAGAAGTATTCCCCCTGGCTTAACATAGCCTGCGCAGTTTGAAAGAAGCGCACGCTGCAGAAGAACGAGTTCCGGCAAATCATCCTTATTCTTATGGATCTTTATATCCGGTTTTCTGTGCAGAAGGCCCAGCGCGCTGCAGGGGGCGTCAATCATAACGACGCCGAACCTCTCTTTGTATTCGGGATTAAATACCGTTCCGTCCCCCTGAAACGCCAGCGCGTTTTTTACATGAAGGCGCTCAAATGCGGCGCGGATCAGATCGACACGGTGCGGATGGATGTCCATTGCCGTAAGGCGGCTGCACATTTCCGCCGCATAGGATGCTTTGCCGCCGGGGGCTGCACATACGTCCAGCACCTCGTCTGCGGAAAGTATTCCCGCAGCGTGTACGCACAGCATGGATGCTTCTCCCTGCGGCGTAATGCCGCCCGATAAAAAAAGGGGCATCCGGTCAATAGAGGATGCGTTCTTGATATAGCGCGCATTATTAAAATAAGTGCCCGGCATAAAAGAATCGTCACCTTCTGCCTGGGTTATACCGGGCGCCAAAACCCTCACGCACGTAAGGGAGGTGTCCCCGTTATAAGAGAGCATCTCCGATGCGAAATCGAACCCGTATTCGGAAATATATTTTTCACAAAGCCATTTTGGATAGCTGTAGAGTACGGAAAGGTAATCGGACGGCTGGCTTTCCCGGTCCGGGTATTCGACGCTGCCCAGACTGCCGGAAATATTGCGGAGCACGCCGTTCACAAAACCTTTCAGATCGGATTTACCCGATGCTGCGGCCAGCTTTACGCTTTCGTTTACGGCGGCGCTTGCCGGAACGGATTCAAAGAACATCAGCTGGCAAACGCCGAGCCGCAGGATGTTGCGGATGACCTTGTGCACGCGTCTCGTCTGGACAAACCTGTCGATTACGTAATCGATACGTATCATGTTCTGTATTGCGGTGGACGCGAGCGCTGCTGCAAACCGGCGGTTCTCCAAATCGTTTATCTGCGGCAGGCGCCGTTTTAAGGAAAGGTTTAAATAAGAACCCTCGTCCGCAACTTCAGACAGTATGGAAAGGGCGGTTTTTCTGGCCTGTATGCTCATAACGCGCTCCCGAACTTAAACCCAACTGGAATGGAATGCCCGCAGAGGAATTCCCTGTCCGTGGTCTTGGATTTGCCCGGCCACTGGAGCTCCTTGATGATAACAGACCCTTTTCCCGCCGCAATGATGAGTCCGGATTTTGTGTCGGAAGAAAGAACCTGTCCGGGCCTGGCGGATATATCCTGTGCACCGCATTCGACCTTGAATACTTTTATCTTATGTTCTCCGTAGAGGATGAAAGCGCCGGGCTGCGGATTGGTTCCCCGTACAAAATCACGAATTCGTTTGCATTCCATAGAGAAATCTATTTCCCCGAACCCTCTTTTGAACATCGGGAAATAGGTGGCTTCCTCTTCTTTCTGGGGAATGCGCACCAGAGAGCCGTCAAGAATTTTATGAAGGGTACGCCGCATGGTTTCTGCGCCTAAATGGCTTAATTGATCGTACAGTTCGCCCGCGTTCATGTCCGGCGGGATGGAAATTTCGTCCTTCTCCAATATATCGCCCGCATCGAGAGCGAGCGCGGTCATCATTGTTGTGACCCCCGTTTTTTCCTCGCCGTTGATGATCGCCCATTGTACCGGTGCCGCGCCGCGGTATTTGGGCAGCAGGGACGCATGTACGTTTATACATCCGGTTTTGGGGATATCAAGGATTTCCTGGGTCAGGATCTGGCCGTAGGCAGCGGTGATCAGTACGTCCGGCCCGATGCTTGAAAGCGCGCTAACGCCTTCCGGCATACGGACTTTTTCAAACTGGTATACGGGCAGTGACAATGACTGCGCGAATATTTTAACGGGGGGCGGCAGTTGTTTGTGGCCGCGGCCCGACTGCCTGTCCGGCTGGGTAAACACCGCCTTTACGCAAAAACCGTCCCCAACAAGCATTTTTAAACTGGGAAGCGCAAAGGAAGGCGTTCCCATAAATACGATTTTCAGATCAGATTTTTTCATCTGTATGTTCTGTTCTTTCAACCATTTTATCTATGAATAAAATACCGTCCAGATGGTCGATCTCATGGCTGAATGCACGGGCGAGAACGCCTTCCCCGGACAGCTTTACTTCTTTTCCTTCCCTGTTTTGCGCCTTGATCTCCACCTTGGCGGGCCTGATTACAAAACCCTGCTGGTCGGGAAGGGACAGGCAGCCCTCCTCTTCCCTCTGCTGGCCTTCTTCTTTTATTATTTCAGGATTAATCAGTTCAAGCAGGCCGTCCCCTACGTCTATAACCACCAGGCGGCGCAGTATGCCGACCTGCGGCGCGGCCAGCCCAAGCCCTTTTGCGCTGTACATCGTCTCGGCCATGTCGTCTAAAATTTCCAGCGTTTTCGGGCTGATTTTATCAACCGTTTTGCTTTTTTTCCGAAGCCTCGGGTTATCGTCCACCAAAATATTTCTGATTGCCATACACTATAACTCCTCTTAAAGATACAGCGGGTTCGTATCAATGCCTACCAGAACGCCTTCATATGCCGTGGTGTGGAAAAGTTCCAGTATTTTTCTGATCCCGCCTGCCGGTTCCTTCTTCAGGATCAGATGAATCATATAACGGTTCATCTGGTTTATCCGGCGGACAGGTGCTTCCCCTGCCCTAATGGATATTATATCACTTTTATCCTCTCCCATGACAGTATTAATTTTCCGGAGAAAATCGCGGACGGCCCCGACAGTCTTCCCGTCGTCCTTTCCGGAAAAGAGGAACTGTATCATGGATGTATAGGGCGGCAGGTTTGCAATACGGCGGAGGGTAATTTCTTCTTCGTAAAAACCCTCGTAATCATGATTTTTTGCATACCGTATAACGTAATTATCCGGGTGGTAGGTCTGCAGCACCACTTCTCCCGGTTCCTTCCTCCCTGCGCGTCCGGCTATCTGGGTTATTAGCGTGAACGTACGTTCCGCGCTTCGGTAATCAGGAATATTCAGCATTGTTTCGGCAGATATAACGGCCGAAAGCCGTACGTTTTCAAAATCGAACCCCTTGGTGATCATCTGCGTGCCGATCAGGATATCCGCCTTGTTTTTCAAAAATTCGTTATATACTTTTTGATGCGCATCTTTGGTTGACATGGTGTCGATATCCATGCGGATTACGCGGATACCCGGGAATAATCGTTTTATTTCCTCCTCCACCTGCTGCGTACCGATGCCGAAATATTGCAGATACGGTTTTCCGCATTCCGGACACTTTTGGAGTATTTCCTGCGTGCGGCCGCAGTAATGGCATTTTAACAATCCCGGGTCCTTGTGGTAGGTCATGGTTACATCGCACGCGCTGCAGCGGACGGTATATCCGCATGCGCGGCACATGACGAAATTTGAATAGCCGCGCCTGTTCAAGAAAAGCATGGCCTGTTTCCCGGCGGAAAGCGTTTTGTCTATCTCGCTGAACAGCAGTCCGCTGATTGTTCCGGTATTCCCCTTTTTAAGTTCTTCGCGCATATCGGCAATTTGTATGCGGGGCAGATGAAGGCCGAACATTCTTTCAGGCATCTTAAGAAGAGCGTATCTGCCCTGATTTGCCGCAAAATAGGTTTCAACGGAAGGCGTCGCGCTTCCCAGAACAAGTTTTGCGCCGGTCAGCCGGCACCGTATTTCGGCAATTTCAAGGGCTGAATAGTTCGGGTAATTATCGGACTGATAAGTGTTTTCGTGTTCTTCGTCAATGATTACGGCTCCAAGATTGGAAACCGGCGCAAAAACGGCGGAGCGGGCGCCCAGTACTATTTTCGCGCGGCCCTGCTTCACGCGCACCCATTCATCCAGGCGTTCCCCCGCAGATAAACCGGAATGGAATACCGCAATCTCCAGAGAAAAACGCCGCTTTAAAAAGAGATACGTTTGAGGCGTAAGCGATATTTCCGGTACCAGGAGAATAGCGGTTTTATCCTGTGCCAGGCAACTGCGGATCAGCCGTATATAGACTTCCGTTTTTCCGCTTCCGGTAACGCCGTGCAATAAAAAGCGGCTTTTATCGCCGCGGGACAATTGCAAAAGGACGTCCTCCTGCTGCTTTGTAAGGGTAAAATCCGCTTCCTGCATAATTTCATCCTTGTATGCGAGCCGTTCGATCTTTTCTTCCTGAAGGAAAACAAAGCCTTTGTTTATAAGGCTTTTTAATGCGGAAGCGTTCAGGCCGGATGTTGTCTGGCCGTCGCGTAACTCCAGCGCTTCAATAATTTCCATCTGTTTCGGATATTTGATCGTTCCGTTTTTTGCGCGCATGGCCTCCCGCGCCTCGGCCAGGCGGCCGCGTTCCAGGTAAGCCTTTTTTTGCCGCTTTTCCCCTACCGTATTCCGGCGCACCTGGGCGGGCAGCATAAGGCGCAGCGCCGCCGCCAGGGTCGTGTTGTATTTATCCTTTATATACCGGGCAAGTTCTATCTGGTCCCATCCCAGGGCCGCAAAAGGCTCCAAAACGCAAGATACCTGCTTGATTCTGCTTGTATCAAAATCACAGGTATCCGATAATCCGAGCACAAACCCGTCTATGTTTTTATTTGCAAAAGGCACGCGTACGCGGGAACCGATTTCGAGTTTCATCCCATCGGGCACGATATAATCAAACAGTTTATCTACCTTCGCATGAGATATATCTACGATCACACTTGCGTACAAGTTTACAACTCCTTATTTATCCCCAGCAGAATCTCATCCAGAATATAGCCGGCGACCGTGTCTTTGGAAGCGGAGCCGAAATGCGATACCCTGCCGTCCCTGTGCAGGACGCTGACCGTATTGTTGTCCGAATCAAAACCCGCGTTGATATCCGATACGTCGTTTGCAACAATGATGTCCAGGTTTTTCTCTTTCAGCTTTTTCTGCGCATACTCGATTACCCGGTCTGTTTCGGCGGCAAAGCCCACCAGAAATGAGTTTTTCTTATTTTTGCCCAGTTCGCTCAGTATATCACGCGTCGCTTTCAATTCCAGCGTAAACGTTTCGCTTTTCTTGATTTTATTCTTTGATACATGCACGGGCGTATAGTCCGCAACAGCCGCGCATTTGATGATGATATCCGCCTTTGATTTGTGTTCCGCAACGGCACGGTACATGTCTTCCGCGCTGGTAACGCTGACCACCTGCCTGACGGGCGGAATATCAATGGATACGGGCCCGGTAATCAGTGTAACCTCTGCGCCCCTCTTCTCCGCCTGCGCGGCCAGGGCAAAACCCATCTTGCCGGACGAACGGTTGGTCAGGTAACGCACAGGGTCAATTTTTTCTACCGTAGGGCCGGCGGTAATCAGCATGCGCAAACCTGAGAAGTCCTGTTTTGCAGAAAAATGATTTTCAAGCGCGGATATGATTTCATCCGGCTCGGACATGCGGCCCACGCCGGTATCCCCGCAGGCCAGCAGGCCCTCCACCGGTTCGATAAAATGCATACCCAGGGACTTCAGCTTTGATATGTTGTGCTGCGTGATCGGGTTTGCATACATTGCGGAATTCATTGCTGGCGCAATAAATATCGGGCATGTTAGCGCGAGGCAGGTTGTTGTGAGCATGTCGTCCGCTATGCCGGCGGCTATTTTAGCAATGATATCCGCGCTGGCTGGTGCAATCACTGCAATATCCGTATTTTTGGCAATAGAAACATGCGCAACATTGTATTCAATGTCATGCCGGAAAGTATCCGTGTAAACCGGATGTGCGGTAAGGGTTTCAAATGTAAGGGGTGTAATAAACTCGGTTGCGTTTTTTGTCATCACAACCTGAACGGATGCGCCCTTCTTTTTCAGGGCGCTTGCAAGCTGCGCGGCCTTATATGCCGCTATGCCTCCCGTAACCCCGAGCAGGATCCTTTTTCCCGAAAGCATTATTTTATACCGTCGGCAGACCGGAGAAACGTAATTTTGTTATGTTCGATCTCGTTGACCGCCTGGGAAACAAAATTTGTTTCCACTTTCTCGGTCAGGGGCGTTGCGCCGTCTATCAACTGCCTTGCGCGTTTGGCGGTTTCCACGACCAGGGTATAGCGGCAGTCTACCTTGCCTAACAGATAATTTATTTCCTTATGAATCATAGAATATCTTCTCCTTCGTGTAACAGCTTATCGATGATGTCTGTTTGAACGGGCGACATCTTCACTGCCCTTACAATGCATTGAATATCCGCGGCCGCCTGGGCCACTGTTTTATTCTTTACAACGAAATCATAATTTTTTGCAAATTCGATTTCGTATTTTGCCATGTCGTATCTTTTCTTTATAAGATCGGGCGTTTCGGTGGAACGGCCGGAAAGCCTTCTGTGCAATTCACACATGCTGGGCGGCAGGATGAAGATCAATACCGAATCCTTCAGATTCTTTTTGATCTGCATGGCGCCCTGTACGTCAATCTCCAATATGACGTTTTTTCCGGCGGCAAGCTTTTCAAGAACGCTGTCTCTCGGCGTGCCGTAATACTTGCCGAAAACGTGCGCATATTCCAGAAACGCGTCGTTTCTGATCATGTCTTCGAATTCTTCTTCGGTTTTATAGAAATAATTTACGCCTTCAATCTCGCTGCCCCTCGGGTCGCGCGTTGTGCAGGATACGGAAACATCCGTGTCCATCCCGTATTCTTTTAAAAATTCCTCGATAACCGTGCCTTTGCCTGTTCCGGACGGGCCGGAAATGACGATCAACAATCCTTTTTCCATAATGCTTCTGTTATTCCTCCTGCATACCGTCCTTGGAAATGATGCGGTGCGATACTGTTTCAGGCTGAACGGCCGAAAGGATGACATGTTCGCTGTCCGTTATAACAACCGCGCGCGTGCGGCGTCCGTAGGTGGCATCAATCAGGACGCCGTTTGACCTTGCGTCTGTTATAATTCTTTTGATCGGGGCAGATTCAGGGCTTACGATCGCGATCACCCTGTCAGCGTTCACGATATTTCCGAATCCGATGTTTATCAGTTTGATCGACATATCCATTCCTCCTATTCAAGATTTTGTATCTGTTCGCGTATTTTTTCTATTTCCACCTTGCCTGCTATCACAAGTTTGGTTATATGCGCATCTGCGGATTTTGAGCCGATGGTGTTGAATTCCCTGTTAAGCTCCTGCACGATGAAATCGAGGTTTCTTCCCTGCGGGAGCCCGCTTGCGGAGGCGGACAGGAATTGCTCCACATGGCTTTTTATCCGTACCACCTCTTCGGTAACATTGCATTTATCCGCAAATATTGCTACTTCCTGGGCCAGGCGCGTTTCGTCCAGCAATGCCGAGTCCAAAAGGGACTCGATTCTCTGTTTTAATTTTGCCCTGTATTCCTGAAGAACGTCCTCTTCTTTTCCGGCGATTTCTTCTGAAAATTTCAGTATGGCGGACAGCCTGGCGCTGACATCCGAAAGAAGCTGCGCGCCTTCCGCTTCCCGTGCCGCAATCAGTTCCGACGATGCGCTTTCCACCGCCTTGAGCAGGAGCTGCCTGAGGGCCGATTCATCATTTTCGTTTTCTTCAAACTGGACGGCGTCGGGCAGTCTCATAAGATCGGATGCCCGAAGGTCGTTTTCGACGCCCATCTCCGTTTCTATACGTTTTGCGGCGCTCATATAGCCGTGCAGAACGGATATATCAATGGTAACGCTTTTTGCGTCCTCGCGCTCGGAGGAATAATTTATAAAAACGTCAATCCGACCGCGGTTCAAAACATTCTTTAAATATTTGCGGACGTCCTCTTCCAAAAAAAGCAGGAAACGGGGCATCCGTATATTGATATCCAGATAACGGTGGTTGACGCTTTTTATTTCAACGCGTACCTTTCTTCCGTCTTCCGTTATTTCACTTTTACCGAATCCCGTCATGCTTTTCATGAAAGTTCTCCCAATGGTTTATTTTATAGTATACCATAACCGCCGCCGGAATGCACACCGTACAAAGCGTTTTACTGGTCCAGTTCTTTTTGTACAAGTTCGTTGACTGTTTTGGGGTTGGCCTTCCCCTTTGTTGCCTTCATGACCTGGCCTACGAAAAAAGTCATCGCCTTTTTGTTGCCCGACCGGTAATCGGCAGCCGGTTTCGGATTGGCTTTTATGATTTGAAGCACAATCTCGTGAATGGCCTGCGTGTCGTCAATCTGTTTCAGGCCCTTCTCTTCCACGATCTGCGCCGGCGGTTTGCCGGTTTTAAACATATCTTCGAAAACCTGTTTGCCCACGCTGGAATTAATAACGCCGTCTTCCACCAGCTTCAGCAGGCCGCAAAGGTCGCCAGCGGGAACGGGTATCCTGGACGGATCGGTACCGCTCTCGTTCAGCATTTTAAGCATGTCAACCATGATGTAATTGCAGACCGCCTTCGGATTCGGATACTGAAGGACGCACTGTTCAAAATACTCGGCCGTAAATTTTGAATTCGTAAGTATGGACGCATCATATGCGGATAATCCGAACGTCTTGATATAACGGTCCTTCTTTGCCGCCGGAAGCTCGGGCATGGAATCTCTGATTACATTAATTTCTTCATCCGTAAGGAAAATAGGCACCAGATCGGGATCGGGGAAATAGCGGTAATCGTGCGCTTCTTCCTTATCCCGCATGGGATAGCTTTTGCCCTGCAGGTCGTCCCAGCGCCTTGTTTCCTGGAGCACGGTTCCCCCATCTTCCAGCACTTCTATCTGCCGGCCGGATTCATAATCGATCGCGCGGAAAATTGCAGAAAAACTGTTCAGGTTCTTAAGTTCGGTCCGCGTGCCGAATTTTTCCTGTCCTTCCGGCCGGACGGATATGTTTACGTCGCACCGGAGCGAACCTTCCTGCATCTTGCAGTCCGAAACGTCTATGAATTCAAGGTTTGCCTTAACCGTTTCAAGAAAAACCTTCACCTCATCCGCCGAGCGCAGGTCCGGTTCGGTCACAATCTCAATCAGGGGTACGCCGCCGCGGTTGTAGTCAACCTGGCTGAAGCCGCTCTGGTGGACAAGTTTTCCCGCGTCTTCTTCAATATGGATACGCGTAATGCCGATCTCGTGCTGCCCGTCTTCCGTTTCGATCAACACGCTGCCTCTTTTGCAGAGGGGAAATTCAAACTGCGATATCTGGTATGATTTTGAAAGGTCGGGGTAGGTATAATTTTTACGGTCCATCTTGGAAAAGTTGGGGATCTCGCATCCAAGGGCCATTCCGGCGCGTACGCCGTACTGTACAACCTGCCCGTTCAATACCGGAAGCATACCGGGCATGCTCAGGCATACGGGGCAGACATTGGTGTTCTGGTCCGCGCCGAATTCATTCTTGCATCCGCAGAATATTTTTGTTTTAGTGGATAGTTCCGCATGGACTTCCAGCCCGATCACTTTTTCGTATTTCATCTGTCCTTCTCCCCTATAATGCCGGCTTTGCCGCAAAACCGGCCGCCTGTTCAAAATTATACGCTGCGCGGAACATCGTATTTTCGCAAAATGCGTTTGTAATCACCTGAATGTTGATGGGCAGCCCTTCGTCCGAGAGCCCCGCGGGCAGAGATATCGCGCTCATTCCCGCGATGTTCACCGGAACGGTGAAAAGGTCGGAAACATACATTTCCATGGGCGTGGATTTTTCGCCGATCTTGAACGCGGGCGTCGGCGTAACGGGCGAAAGCAGAAAATCGAATTTCTTGAACTGCTCTTCAAAGTCGTTCTTTATAAGCGTTCTTACCTTCAGGGCCTTTAAATAATAGGCGTCGTAATACCCGGAACTCAGCACATAGTTGCCGAGCATGATCCTGCGTTTGACCTCATCCCCAAAGCCCTCGCTGCGCGTTTTTTTATACATTTCCTTCAGGTCCGCGTATTCCTTCGTGCGGTAGCCGTACCGTATCCCGTCAAACCGCGCGAGGTTGGATGAAACCTCCGCGGAGGATATGATATAGTACGCGGAAAGTGCGTAGTCGAAGGTCGGAAGGCTGGTGGTTTCAACGGTTGCGCCCATGTCCTTAAACTGCCTGATGGATTCTTCAAAAATATTGCGGACGTCACTGGACATTTCCTGTTCCAGATATTCCCTGGGCACGCCGACTTTCATGCCGCGCACGTCCTTTTTCATATCCTTTTCATAATCGGGGTACTGCATGATTGCGGAAGTGGAGTCACGCTCGTCCCTTCCGGATATCGTGTTCATAACAATGGCTGCGTCCTCCACGCTTTTTGTAATCGGACCGATCTGGTCCAAAGAGGATGCAAAAGCCATCAGCCCGTAACGGGATACGGTGCCGTAGGTTGGCTTAACGCCCACCACGCCGCAGAATCCAGCCGGCTGGCGTACCGATCCGCCCGTGTCCGACCCCAGCGCGAAAATCGCCTCGTCCGCCGCGACCGCCGCCGCGCTGCCGCCCGAAGAGCCGCCGGGCACCCGCTCAAGGTCCCACGGGTTTTTTGTTACGCCGAATCCGGAATTTTCCGTGGAAGAACCCATTGCGAATTCGTCCATATTCGCCTTGGCGACAAGTACATAGTCCTGCGCTTTTAATTTTTCTATCACATGCGCGTCGTAGATCGGCACATAATTATAAAGCATTTTGGATGAGGCCGTGGATTTCACGTCCCTTGTGCAGATACAGTCCTTGATGATCGTAGGAATACCTGCCAGACGGCCGGTTTTCTCCCCCGCCGCCCGTTTTTTATCAATGCCCGCAGCCTGCTCCAGCGCCGTATCCTTTGCAACCGTAACCAGCGCGTGGATTTTCGGTTCCGCTTCCTCAATCCGTTTCAGGCAGTCCTCGGTCAGCGCAAGGGATGTGATCTCTTTTTTCTCGAGCAGGTTTCTTGCCCGCGTTATTGTAAGTTCGTTTAACTTCATGTCTGCTCCTTACTCCACGACCTGCGGAACGATAAAATATCCGTCTTCCTGCTCGGGTGCGTTGCGCAGGAGTTCTTCTCTTCTCCGCTTCTGCAATGGGACGTCTTCCCGGAACACGTTCTGTTGTTTTAATATATAAGTAGTGGGCTGGACGTCCTTCGTATCCAGCCCATTTAGCCGCTGCGCATGGGAAAGTATGCTTTCAAGGCTGCTCTGCAGCATTTTTTTATCATCGTCTGAAAGATAAAGCATGGACAGCGACGCCATTTTTTCCACTTCTTCAATCGTTATACGCATATTAATGCACTCCTTTAAATCACTAAAAAAGATTATACATGAAATCAGCCCTTTGTAAAAGAACCAATCTCGGCTGTAAATTTTTCCTCATCCCAAACGGGAACGCCAAGGGCGATCGCCTTGTCCAGTTTAGATCCCGGGCTTTCCCCCGCCAGCACAACGTCCGTGTTCCCGCTTATTGCGGATACGACCCTTCCGCCCAGGCTTTCTATTATTTTCTGCGCGTCGTTCCGGCTGTAGCCCGCGAGCGTTCCGGTAAGCACAAACGACATGCCGGAAAACTTCCCCTGCGTATTTTTTTCCGATAGGTCTTCCAGCGGTTTAATGCCCAGAACGAACATCTCATCTATAACCGCCTTGTAATGGCTGTTCGCAAAAAAATCCGTTATGCTCTTTGCAACCACTTCTCCTATATCGCGAATCAAGACCAATTCGTCCATTGTTGCATCTTTAAAGGCATCGAACGTTTTATAGTAATCCGCAAGATCCTTTGCGGTTTTTTTGCCTACGTTCGGAATGCCGAGCGCATAAATAAAATTTGAAAGCGGCGGCGTTTTGCTTCTTTCTATCGCATCAATCAGTTTTTCCGCCTTTTTATCCTTGAAACCTTCCAGGCCGAGAAGGTCCTCCCTCGTAACAGAGTATATCTCCGCTATATTTTTTATATTAAGATTATCAAATAAAGCCTGTATGGTTTTATCGCTAAGTCCCTCAATATCCATGGCATCGCGGGATGAAAAATGCACCATCCTCGATGTAAGCTGCGGTTTGCAGTCCAGGGAATTTTCGCAGAAAAGGTTGGGGCCAATCTCGGTCAACCGCGTGCCGCATGCCGGGCAGACGTCCGGCTTTTTGATGGGTATAAGTTCATTTTCCTGCGCAGGCGCCGCACCCAGGATCTCGGGGATCACGTCGCCCGAACGCCGGATGAAAACGCGCGCGCCGATCGAGGCCTGTTTTCGCAGTATGTCGTCGTAGTTGTTGAGGGTCGCGCGCTGTACCGTAACCCCGGCGATATCCACCGGCTCAAGCAGCGCGGTCGGCGTAAGCCTTCCGCTTCGGCCGACGTCCCATACGACACCCAGAATCACGGTCGTCATTTCCTGCGCTTCAAACTTATAGGCGACCGCCCAGCGTGGAAATTTCTGCGTGTATCCCATTTTCCGCCGCGTTTCCATATCCGTGATTTTTACCACCATGCCGTCTATCAGGAAATCAAGGATGTCCCTTCTTGCGGAAACCGCCTCCACTTCCCTTATGATGGAGTCCACGTCCACAAATTCCTTTTCATATCCGCTTACGTTAAAATGGTTTTCCCTGAGGAAAGCGATCATCTGTGAATGATCGGCAAAAACTTTTCCCTCAATATAGCCTACGTTATAAACAAAAGCGTCCAGATTCCTAGAAGCGGTTACGGAAGGGTCCAGGTTTCGTATGGCGCCCGCTGCGGCGTTGCGCGCGTTCTTCAGCGGTTCGGCGGCTATCTTATTATACGCTGCAAGTACGGAAAGGCGCATCACGGCTTCCCCCTGTACTTCCATTTTACCGGGATAGGGAATTTTAAGCGGAACGGTTTTAATCGTTTTAATCTGTGCCGTAACGTCTTCCCCCACGCTGCCGTCCCCGCGCGTGGCGGCGGATATCAGATAGCCGCCGTCGTATGTAAGATTAATGGTCAGCCCATCGAATTTATATTCCAGAGAATATACGGGTTTGGGGGATTTGAGGTCCTGCGCAAGCCTGTCTGTGCGTTCCTGCCAGGCAAGCAGTTCTTCTTCCGTCTGTGCCTTGTCCAGGCTCCACAGGGGCTCCAAATGCCTGTGTTTGGAAAACCCTTCCTTCTGCACGCCGCCTACGCGCTGCGTCGGCGAATCGGGAAGGATAACGCCTGTTTCTTTTTCAAGCCGTAAAAGTTCACCGTACAGTCTGTCATATTCCGCGTCGCTGACCGACGGGTCGTCCAGTACGTAATAACGGTAAGCATATTCGTTTAAAAGGTCTGCCAGCCTGCGCATATCCATTTTCCTACCCCACAATCTTCAATGGAGCAAAAGATAAAAACATCTTCTTTTGTCCCGCGATATCGAAATCGACGGTCGCAACCTTCTGGTTGCCTTCGCCGGTGATGGAAAGGATGGGTCCCCTGCCGAAAACGTCATGCTGTACCACTGCTCCCACCTTAAAATCATCCGAAACCTGCATCGGCTTCTTTTCGTTTGGATTAACCCAGGCAGGATTAAATCCGGAGTATCCCTTCTTTTTTTCAGCCGGGCGGGATGAGGGTTCCGGTTTGTTCAGATAGTCAAGCAGGTTATCGTCTATTTCTTCAATAAACCGGGAGGGCGGGTTCATCGTATATTCCCCGTAATAGGAGCGGACCCGCGAATTCGTCAGGTAAAGGTTCCGTTTCGCACGGGTGATGGCCACATAGCACAGCCGCCGTTCTTCCTCCACATTATCTTCCGCCACCGCCATACGGCTCGGAAAAAGCGTTTCTTCCATACCGGCAACAAAAATAGTTTCAAACTCAAGGCCCTTGGCGGCGTGTATGGTCATCAGCGTTACGCCGCCCGCCTCGTCCATGCTGTCCAGATCGGTGATCAGGGCAATGTTCTGCAGAAAATCAACAAGTTTTTCTCCCCCGTTTGATTCGAATTCGTATGCGGAGTTGATGAACTCTTCAACATTTTCCATCCGCGTCTGCGCGTCGTCCGCAAATTCCGTCTGCAGCATTTCAAGATAACCCGTCTTTTCATAGATTTCACGGATAACTTCGTGCACATCTCCGTCTTCGGCAATCTCTCGGAAGGCGGCAATCTGGTCTGCAAAATCCTTCAGCTTTTTTATAAACGGCTGTTTTTCAAAATAAGTATCCGCGCCGGCCGCAATATCCATGCAGGAAAGCCCGGTGGCGTGCGCCTTATCCAGTATCTTTTTTATTGTGGCCGCGCCTATCCCCCGTTTTGGGATATTGATAATTCGAAGAAAATGCACATCGGATGCCGGATTGGAAACCAGGTTCAGATAGCATAGCAGCTCTTTTATTTCTTTTCGTTCATAGAAGCTGATGCCGCCGTATACCCTGTATGGGATTCCGTATAAGCGCATTTTTTCTTCCAATACGCGCGCCAGCGTATGCGTGCGGTAAAGGACGGCTATATCCCCGTACCGCATGCCCTGCCGCGCGAGCGACCCGATCTCCCGCGCAATGAATTCGGCCTCATCCCGTTCGCTGGCCGCGGAATATATTTTTGGCTTTCCGCCGTCTTCTATACAAGACCACAGGGTTTTCCTTGCGCGTCCGATATTGTTTTTAATCACACAATTTGCCGCGTTCAATATCTTGATATCCGAACGGTAATTCTGTTCTAGGCGAATGACCTTGGCGTCCGGATAGTCATTTTCAAAGTTTAAAATATTGCGGATATTCGCGCCGCGGAAGGCGTAGATGCTCTGGTCGTCGTCCCCTACGGCAAAAATATCCCGGTATTTCCCGCTCAGCAGCCTGGTCAGTTTGTACTGGACCATATTCGTATCCTGGTATTCGTCCACCAGGACGTACCGGAACCTGTCCTGGTAGTAGGAAAGCGTTTCCCCATCCTGCGTTAAAAGCTTCAATGTATTTAAAAGCAGATCGTCAAAATCCATCGCGTTTTGTTTTACAAGTTCGCCCTGGTACCGGCCATATATTTCGGATATACGGTAGGCCTGCATGGGAAAATGTTCTTCCGTATAAGCGGCAATGTCTTCTTCGCTTGTGTTTTTATATTTGCTTATGATGCTTCTTATGAGCTTTGGCGGATAATTTTTGTCTTCCTTAAGCCCCATCTCCTCCAGTACGAGTTTGATCAGGCGGAGGGTATCGTCCGTGTCGTAAATTAAAAAATTGGATGAAAACCCGATCTTTTTTCCGGAAATCCTGAGAATCCTAACGCACATGGAATGAAAGGTGCTTATCCATAAATCGGAAACGTCCATCCCAAGCGCTTTCTGGATGCGGTCCCTCATTTCCGATGCGGCTTTGTTGGTAAATGTGATTGCAAGGATAGACATGGGGTGTACGCCCAAATCGCCCACAAGATGCGCAACCCGTTCAGTCAGCACCTTTGTTTTTCCACTCCCCGCACCGGCCAACACCAGTACCGGGCCTTCTACGGCATGTACCGCTTCCAGCTGTCTTTCATTCAATGCCGTTTGGTTCATTTTTCCTCCATTCGTCCGATCACAAGCCCGTATCCGCCCGTTCCGTAATTAAGGCACCTGTTCACGCGGCTTATCGTTGCGGTGCTTGCGCCTGTTTTTTCTGCAATTGCGTGACAGGTGAATTTTTTATTCAGCATTTGAGCGACCTTGAAACGCTGCGCGATGGCGCCCAGTTCGGCGACCGTGCACAGGTCTTCGAAAAACATATAATATTCCTCTGGGGTTTTTAGCTTGCTCATTCCATGAAAAAGCGTATCCAGATCTTCCGATTTTATTTTTTGATTAATCATTCAATCACCTTCCCGGTAAAAGCCCGCATAATAAAATAAAAAAATAGGCTTTCATACCTATTTATTTTATCACACTAATACGTGAATATAAACAGTAAAATAATCCCGGCTGCGTATTTTTAAAGTCATATCACAAGACGTTACAGTTCAAAAATCCTTTTTTCCAGGCCAACGATATCGTTTCCCATGATGGCCAGGACAACCTGCTCCCCCTTCGCGTTCCTCTGTTCCTGGGGTATTTCATCCGAAGGAAGAACGGTAACGTCCCCGGAATTCTGGGTTGCCGTCAGAAGGCAGGGTTTGTCCAGATAGAGGGCGCCCGCAATTCTGCTGCCTGTCTGGTCGGTCAGGCTGAAGGTTTTAAGGCCCTTTCCGTTCCTGCCCTGTATTTCGTATTCGCTGATGGGGGTTTTTTTGGCATAACCTTTTTCGCTCATGCAGACGACCATTCCCCCGTTCTGTCCCGTTTGCGCCGACAGCAGGACCGCGTCGCCATTTTTTAGCTTGATCGCGCCCACGCCCTTGGCCGACCGGCCCATTTCGGATATTTCATCCTTGCTGATGCAGATGGACATTCCGGATTGGGTAACGAAAAGCATGTTCGGCTCGCCGTTCCATAGATGTACGTAAACAAGCTCGTCGTCTTCCTTTAAACCGCAGGCCAGTATCTTGCTCTTGCGCGCGTCGAATTCCAAAAGCGCGGTAGCCTTAACCATTCCGTTTTTTGTGGCAAAAATCATTTTACCGTCAAAGGATTTGAAACTGAAAAGACCAAGAATCCTTTCGTCCGCACCCACCCCGGCCATGATGGCGGTAAGCGGTTTGCCCGCTTCCTTCAGCCTTCCCTCGGGTATGGAGGATACCGGAAGAATATAGAGGTTCCCCTTGCTGCTGAATGCGAACACTCTGCTGTAAGTATCGGTGGTTATAAGCATGCGTGGCTCGTGTTTTTCATCCAAACCGTTGGTTTCAAGCCCTTTTTGCAGGGCCTTTGTCGAAAGCCTTTTTAAGTGAAGAGATTGGGAAAGAATGACCGCGCACTCTTCTACGACCTTGAATTCGTCTTCATCCGGTTCTTCCGACGCCATATCCACATGAACGACCTGCGTGCGGCGTTTACCGGCATAATTCCGCTTGATTTCCAGCAGTTCTTCCTTGATGACTTCAATAAGCTTTGCCGGGGAGTCAAGAATGGAATTTAAATATTCGATCAGGG
>Ga0172371_10004358_pt1 | contig 21491 bp, 11 predicted proteins | sample Lak12m_FD_114543 | JGI IMG/M metagenome (GOLD analysis project Ga0172371, IMG submission 114543) | Freshwater microbial communities from Kabuno Bay, South-Kivu, Congo - kab_022012_12m | ecosystem: Environmental > Aquatic > Freshwater > Lake | place: Democratic Republic of the Congo: South-Kivu... | reverse complement strand
GCAAATTATGTTGTTGGAATAATTTATAGAGAACAAGAAGAACTTCTTACTCTTAGAGATGTAGATTCTGAAGACCAAGTTTTAGAAACTATAGACGACGCTACCTTTGTGTGTGAGGATGATTACAAATTTGTGCTAAATGATTTAAATCCAGAATATGAATTGGAAAAAAATAACACAACATCTTCTGCGGATTGTGAGTTCTTCTATTTTGCAACAAGCCCATCAGTACAAGATCAAATCTACTCAGGAATTCAACTTTCTGAATTAGCAAAGAATCAAAAGGTTTTCAACTACATTTATCCTATTGGATTAATGACGCCTAAAGGAATGATCGCTGCATTCTTGGTGGTGGTTGTATGGTAAAGTTTACCTTAAAACAATTTGCAAAAGATTTGAAAGGACAAGCAGCAGTTACTGATGCATTAATATTCTTAAGTATTGTTGGTGTAATTTCAACAATGATTATAGTATCTGCAATGAATTATGGACTTATTATAACTGATGGAATTCAAGACAATTATGAAACAACATATTTGGATGCATCGATTAAAACATTCTATGTTGTAAATCAAGGAAGAGATGGACAACATCTTTTAGATACAACAGTTGGAGATTATCTAATGACAAAAATAAAAGAAGATTTTGCGTCTGCTGATAAAAAAGTTATTCCAGAAACAAAATATGCAATATTTAAAACATTAGATCAAGTATTTTTGATGTTTCCTCAAAAAAGTTATCTAATAAGTATAATTTACACCAAATCTTCCCCCGTAGTTGAACAAAAAGCTGTTTTTGTGGGAATAAGAACAAAAACTAACGATGGAGATAATGTTTACTTAGATTGTAATCCTGGTGATCCTATAGAATCCTTGCAAACATATCTGGGCGCACATATTCTAAACCAAAGAATAACATTAGGAAATGCAATTTTCTATGAAGATATTTTGACTGATCCTAAAAAAGTAGATGGTGAAATCTATTTATCTATGTGGACCACAACTCCAGATTTTGATGGCATGCCACGTATAGATGATGTTGCAGACTTTACTTGGACTCAAGACCGGGCAATAGAAGGAGATCTAAATTGTTTTATTTTTGATGCAGATGACATTTATCCAACAACACCTTAAGATAGTTTATCGCCAATTGTTCCCATATACTCTCTTATTTTTTGTTCAATGAAATCTAGGTTTGGAACAATTACTTTTAAAAAACTATGATGATCATTTAAAGAATCATCGTTACTCTTAGAATAAAAATAGATTATGTTATTTTCTAAAACCACTTTTGGCTTTTCTAGAGTTGGATCATTAAGAATTAGGATTACATATTCTGTGTTGTTTATTACATTTTCACAATGTGCTTGATCAAATCTTCCTCTTTTATTTTTATCAGAATCAAAAACACTACAACTTCCGTTTTCTTCATAAAGAGTATATGTTGCAAATTCTTTTCTTAATGCTGAAAATATTTGAATGTACAACATTTGTGCAGAGGTTACGGCCATTAGATTTGATCTATCTTTATTTATTGTTCCATAAATGTAAATCTTGTTTGAATCTTTTACATCAATTAGTTTTTCTACAATGTTTTCATCAGAAACAAAAACTAGCCCTTCTAATTCCAAGGTATTAATTTTCTTTTCAAAGAATCCTTTTGTGTATAACGCATAAAAAACAATAAAAAGTATTAATGCCAATAACACCGCAACCCATAGATATTGTAAAGCCTTGCTTTGTTTTTTCTGTGGTTTTGTTTTTTCCACATCCGCAGATTTTTCTGTTTCCTTTATCTCTTTACTTTTATCTATTGCTTTTGTTCTTGGCATATTCTATCACTTTTGCTCTCTTTCTTATTCCATTTTGGAATTTTTTGTATTTGTTTTATAAAATTGGTTTTGTTTTTTCCAGTTTTTTACTCCTGGGCGACGGATCTTCAAGATCTGTCATAGCATACGCACCTCTCTAGACATCTCAACAATTCAAAATTGTTCAATCCTGGTGTTAACAAGAAAGACGTCGTTAGTAGATTAACTATATGAAGAGTAAGGTTTAAAGAGGTTGTTACGAGAAAAAGAAAAAGACGCCCTGACCGGGAGTTGAACCCGGGTCTGAACCGTGACAGGGTTCGATCATAGCCGTTAGACCATCAGAGCAGGCAATATTCATCCTATGAAATTACCACGAGGTAACTTTAAAAATCATTGTTTAATGTCACTAAAACAAAATTAGTAATAATATCTTGGGCGAAACCCTTTTTAAACCTTTTGTCTGGCTTTATCTATAATTTACTCATAAGCGCGCGCGTCCGGATGTATTTTAGGGATATATATTTAAATATCGTTTACATGTATGATATATAAGCAAATTTGATATTCAACTGGTGGTAATATGAACAAGATACTGACATTCTTAATTTTAAGCACATTAATGATAGGATTTATTAACGCATTAACTTTTGAAGGAACTAGCACTAGTTTCTCAAGATTGGGATATGAAACAAAAGAACTGACAAAAAATGACAACTGTTTAGATTTAAGTTATAACAATTGGCAAAACCTAAAAGAAGAAAGCGGAATACTTGCTATGATTCTTCATTTTGAAGGAGATATGCCTAATGTAGAAGAAAAAACCAAGATTGTAGTATACGATGCAAATAACAACCCTGTAAGACACAAAACTGCATTTGGAATAAATATCGCATCAACATATGGATTAAAAGAACTACAAAATGGATCTCTTGTTGTACCTTTAGAAGCATTAAGAAATTACAATGAAGGACAATTTAGAGTTTGTGTATATTTCGATAAGCTTGAAAAAATAAATTTAGTGAACGATTCAGAATTTGGATCTTACAAAATACCTTATTTTGATTGTGAAGGTTGCTTTGTGAAGAGCGAAGCAAAAGACAAATACAAAGTCGGGCAAAAAACAGAACTAGATGTAGATTTTAAGAATGCAGGATATGCTGATGCAAACTTAACTGTATTCTGGGATAACGAAATCTTTACAAAATGGTTTAGATTAAGAGACGGCCAAGCATCATGGGAAGGAACATTAGGTGTTGGAGAAACCTCAAAACTTGCATATAACTTCATTCCTATAATTCCAGAAAACTTTGTAATCTCACCAGCTGTATTAAAATACACAGTAAATGGCTACACATTCCAATCTCTTTCAAATCCAATAATTGTTGGAACTGTTCCATACTTGGACACAATCAACTGTGAATATGTAATACCAAAGTACACTTATAATGTTGGAGAAACTGCAAATATTGAAGTTTTACTTTACAACGATTATGACAAGGACAAATCTGTAGAAGTAATTCTTAACAATGGGACAAAAACTGAAAAACAAATTGTTACTATTGGGTCACAAGAAACAAAGAGAGCAACATTTGCATTAACTGAAAAGAAGGAAAACACATTAAATTTATCATTAACTCTTGAAAAGGCAGAATTAGGACTAACAAAAGAGTGTGGAAATGAAACAATTGGGTTTACTGAAAAGAAACAGAATTATTTACCTATAATTGTTTTGATCTTAATCCTAATATCTATTGCAACATTCGTTTATTATTATTATTTCTTATAAGGTGGATAAATGAACTATAACGCAACTGACGAAATCAAGGTGCCAAAGCTTTTAATAGATCAAGTAATTGGTCAAGACTCTGCAATTGAATTAATTAAAAAGGCTGCAAAGCAAAGAAGAAACGTTCTACTTGTTGGAGAGCCCGGCACAGGTAAATCAATGTTAGCAAATGCTATGGCTGACATTATGCCACTTGATGAGTTGCCAGACATATTAGTTTATCCAAATCCATTAGATTCAAATGTTCCTGTAATAAAGGAAGCAAAGGCAGGAGATGCTCAAAAGATAGTTCAAAGTATGGCACATGAAGAAGCTGCACAACAAGATTCAATAAGAATTTTATCATTCATAATGCCAACAACTGCATTATTGATCTCATTTGTGTTATGGTACTTTGGATACATTTCAGATGTAATATTTGCTGCTGCATTAATTATTAGTGCATTCATTGGATTGGGCGCAGCATTATCATCACAGATGAAAATAAAATCTGAAAAACTAACTCCAAAAATATTAATTGATAACAATAAACAAAAAACTGCTCCTTTCGTTGATGCAACTGGTGCAAGAGCTGGTGCTTTATTTGGAGATGTTAAACACGACCCTTTACAATCTGGTGGTTTAGGAACTCCTGCACACTTAAGAGTTTTACCTGGAATGATACACAGAGCACACAAAGGTGTTTTATTTATTGATGAAGTTGCAACCTTATCACCAAAATCACAACAGGATTTATTGACTGCAATGCAAGAAAAGAAAATGGCAATAACAGGACAAAGTGAAATGTCAAGTGGAGCTATGGTAATGACTCAAAGAGTTCCTTGTGACTTTGTTTTAGTTGCTGCAGGAAATTATTTAGATTTAGAAAGATTGCACCCTGCATTAAGATCAAGAATCAGAGGGTATGGTTATGAAATACATATGAACAAAGATATGCAGGACAACGAAGAAAATCGTGAAAAAATAGTACAGTTTGTTGCACAAGAGATAACTAAAGATGGAAAAATTCCACACTTTACAAAGGATGCTGTTGAAGTTATAATATTTGAAGCAAGAAGAAAGGCTGGTTCAAAAAACAAATTAACATTAAAGTTCAGAGAATTAGGTGGATTAATAAGAGCTGCAGGAGATCTTGCAAGAGAAAGAAAAAAGAAATATGTTGAAGCACAAGATGTTTTGGATGCAAAAGAATTTGCTAGAACTTTGGAAGAACAGATGATTACTAAACATTTAAGTTTAACAAAAGATTATGAAGTTTTCAGCACAGTTGGGAAAGTTGTTGGAAAAGTAAATGGTTTGGCTGTTTTGTCAGATATGGAAACTGGCACAGTAATTCCAATTGAAGCAGAGATTGCTCCTGCTCAATCAAAATATGAAGGTAGAATTATTGCAACAGGAAAACTTGGAGATATTGCAAAAGAAGCTGTTCAAAATGTTTCTGCAATAATTAAAAAGGTCTCAAATAAAGATTTGTCAACTTATGATATACACATTCAATTCTTACAAACATACAGTGGTGTTGAAGGAGATTCTGCGTCAATATCTGTTACAACTGCAGTAATATCTGCATTAGAAAGAGTTCCTATTGATCAAACAGCAGCAATGACTGGATCATTAAGTGTTAAAGGCGAAGTGTTGCCTGTTGGCGGAGTTACTGCAAAAGTAAGGGCGGCAATCAAAGCAGGATTCAAAAGAGTTTTAGTTCCTAAAGCAAATTTTGAAGATATTGTATTGTTGCCAGAAGATCAAAAGAAAATAAAGGTAATACCTGTTGAAACATTGTATGATGTGTTGAACGAAGTTTTGATAAATGGGAAAACAAAGGAAACTTTCTTAAAAAAAATGAAAGCTATCATTGAGGGTTGATTATGGAACCAAAGGTTAAGAAACAGATTTATTTTCTTTTTATTTTGCTACTTGTATTATTGCTTGTTTATTTTGGTGTGAACATATTTTTGAGTTCAAATATAGTATTACAAGTAATCATTGGCATTATTGTGTTGTTTGCAGTTATATCTGTAATTTTTGTAAAAGCCGGAGCAATATTATTTTTGGAAGAGTATGAGCGTGCAGTCATAAGCAGATTTGGAAGATTAAATCGAGTTGGCGGTCCTGGGTGGACATTTATAATTCCGGGAATAGAAAGAGCAACTCATGTAGAGTTGAGAACACAAACAATAGATATTCCAAAACAAGATGCTATGACCAAAGATAACATAATGCTTACACTTGATGCAGTAATTTATTTAAAGGTAAACAAAGATCCCAGAGATATTGTAAATGCAGTAATTAATGTTGAGAATTATAGAGAAGCCGCAAAACTTTTTATTAAAGCACAAATAAGAGATGTTATTGGAAACATGGCGTTATCAGATGTTATCAGCAACATAAATGATTTAAATGAAAAACTAAAGAAAGAATTGTTATTGATATCAAAAGATTGGGGAATAAAGGTAGACAGTGTTGAAATAAAAGAAATAAAGGTCCCTGATGAGGTTATTGAAGCTATGCACAAACAAAAGGCTGCAATTCAGAAAAAGCTAGCTGTAATCGAAGAAGCACAAGGTGAGCACGAGAAAATAAAGGCAATAAATGCTGCGGCATCAGAATTAACTGATAAGTCTGTTGCTTATTATTACATCAAAGCATTAGAGGAAATGTCCAAAGGTGAATCAACAAAAATTATATTCCCTATGGAATTCTCAAGATTGGCTAATATCATATCTGGAAAGATTGGCGGATCAAACAGAGAACAAGCACAAGCAGATAAGTTCTTAGAGCAATATGGGCCATTGCTACAAAAATACATAGAAAAGCAGAAACAAGACAGTGAAAATAAATGAAATTTATTAAGCAGGACCCAACATTTTTACCACCTGCATTTTTAGAAAAGATGAAAGAACTTGTTCCTGAAAAGGAATTTCCTGATTTTATTACAGCAATGAATAAACGCTTAAGAAAATGTTTTAGAATCAACACATTAAAAGCAGATTATGAAACTACTTATGACAAGATTCACACATATGGACTAAATATAGAACAAATGCCTTGGTACAAATATGGATTCTTCGTAAATTCTGAAGAAAAATTAAAGCTAGGAAACACATTAGAACATTTCCTTGGCCAATTTTATGTACAAGAAGCATCAAGCATGCTTCCAGTTATTGCATTAGATCCAGAGCCTAAAGAAGCAGTTCTAGATATGGCTGCTGCCCCCGGATCAAAAACAACACAAATAAGCGCACACATGAACAACACAGGAGTTATTGTTGCAAACGAACCTCAATTAAGCAGGATTAGTGCATTACAAGAAAATATGGAGCGTAGTGGCGCAATAAATGTTGTTGTTTCAAGGAACGATGGCAGATTCTTCAAAAAAATGCCTGATTGTTTTGATAAAGTATTAGTTGATGCTCCTTGCTCTGTTGAGGGCACATTTAGAAAAGATATTAAAGCAAGGTTTATTTGGGCTCAAAATAAAGTAATTAATATTTCAAACATTCAATATGAATTATTAAAAAGTGCTTTTATTACTGCAAAAAAAGGAGCAACCATTGTTTATTCAACATGTACTTTGTCTCCTGAAGAGAATGAATTAGTAGTTAATAAAATACTTAAAGAAGAAAGTGCAGAATTACAAACAGTTAAATTAAACGGTTTAGAGGCAAGTAAAGGTATTACAAAATACAGAAATTATGAAATCGATAAAGAACTTGAAAAAACGGTGAGAATATGGCCACACAAAACGGACATGGAAGGTTTCTTCCTGGCGAAGTTAAAAAAGATATAGAATATAGGGAACTAAGTAATAAAGAAATATTACACTTGAAAAAGTACTTAAAAGAAATATATGGCATTGAGCCAGAAGTGTTAGACGAATTTGAATTCTTAAAGAAAATTGATGATGTTTGGGTAACTACAAAAAAATGTTTAACGCCTATACCTTACCAAAATGCTGGATTAAAAATAAACAGCATAGGGTTTAGAGCAATAAGAAACAGTTTTGAGGGCAATCCAAAGATTACAACTAATTTTGCACAACTCTTAGGAAAGAAAATCAAGAAAAATATTTATCGTGCAAATGCAAAAGAAATAGAACAATACATTAAAGGTTACGATTTAGAAACAAAAGACACATTTATTAGTTATTGTGCTATTGAATTCGAAAATAAGATAATTGGTGTTGGACTATACAAGGAGGGTACTATAAAAAATCAAATTCCAAAGGGAAGGGTCTTGCAGAATATCTCAATAAAGGAGTGATTACATGGATTTTACAAAATTATTAAACAAAAAACAATGCATTGCGATTGTTTGTAATCAATGGGGAGACACAGGAAAGGGAAAATTTGTTGATCTTTTTTCAGATTGGGCAGATATTGTTGTAAGAGGCACAGGCGGAGCAAATGCGGGCCACACTATTTGTACAGGAAACACCAAACTAATTACTCATTTAATACCATCAGGAATATTGTACGATAACAAGGGAAAAATCTCTGTTTTGGGATCAGGTGTTGCATTAGATCCAAAAACCATTATTGAAGAAATTGAAATGGTAAAAAAACATGGATGTACTGTGAACAATCTAAAAATAAGTCACAATGCAAGAATTGTATTACCAACACAAATACTAATTGATAGAATAAGTTCGGCATCAAAAGATGTTGGAAGCACCGGTAGAGGAATTGCATACGTTTACTCAGATTATTATCTAAAAGTTGGAATTGTTGCAAATGATTTACTTAATGAAGAAATCTTTAGAAAAAAACTAGAAAAAAATCTAGAATTTAAAAAGCATTATTTACAATCATTTGATAAAGATACAATAAAACAAACATTTGAAAAATTAGGAATGCAAGAATTTTATGATGAAAATGAAGTAATAAACAAAGATACGATTGTGAGAAAATATATGGAATATGGAAGAATATTAAAACCATTCATAACAGATACTCGTTCATTCTTAGAAAATGCAATTAAAGAAAAGAAAAAGATTTTATTAGAAGGAGCACAAGGGTTGTTATTAAGTATTGATTATGGTACAACAAGATATCAGACATCATCTGATGCATCAATAGAAGGATTAGCCAAAGGTTGTGACATAAAGGAATTAAATGTTGATTTAGTTTTAGGTATCACTAAATCATTTTACATGACTAGAGTTGGTAATGGGCCATTTCCATCAGAATTGGGCGGCATAGAATCAGAAAAATATTGTGCTTCTGGCTATAACAAAGAATATGAAAAGGCAAACTACTCTGATTTAAACGTAAATGATCCAACTGAATTCAAACAAGGCATAGCAATAAGAATGTTAGGTGACGAGTATGGTGCAACAACTGGAAGAACAAGAAGAACTGGGTGGTTGGATTTAGTGGCATTAAAATACGCTAAATCAATTAATGGAAAAGATTTAGTTTTGACAAAGGTTGATGTATTAGATAATTGTAAAAAGATAAAACTTTGTGTTGGTTATGAATACACCGGCGAGGAAATAAACTATGCTGGAAAAATAATAAAAAATGGAGATCAATTGGATTACTTTGTTCCACATAGTGAAATACTTTACAAATGCAAACCCATTTACAAAGAGTTCAAAGGCTGGGAAACTAACACTTCACAAATAAAAGAATACAAAGAATTGCCTGCAAGAATGAAAAAAATAATCAAGTTTATTGAAACATTTGCAGACACCAAAGTAAGAATCATTTCAGTAGGCCCAGATAGAGAACAAACTATTGTAAAATGATTGATCGTAGAAAAATCGACAAATAATAAGAAAATTATAAGACAAACAACATCCTACAATTGAAAAAGGCAATTAGTAATTTTGCCACTTGATTAGAAATAAAAGAAGAAATTATTTTCTTCTCTTTCTATTTGTCATTAATAAAACTGAAACTATTCCTAATGACCCTAATATTAACATCCATCTTTCTGATTCATCGAATAATGGAATATCCCATGACCCCTGTCTTCCAGATTTTGAAAGTCCTGCTGACAAAGGATTCTTTCCTGGAGTAACTGTTCCACCTATGTTTACCATTCCTTCTTCTCTGAACTTATCATCTATTGGCAATAATTGTGAATTACCTACATACCACTTGCCTGTTTTTGGATCAAAGTAGAAGCTTCCATTTCTTCCTTGTGCCATTAACAATAGATCTTTCTCTCCATTGTAAGACAATATTGGTCTACCATTCTCTGCACTAAACCCAAATTCATGAGTTTTTCCATCTTCTGTTGTAACACTAAACCCGTCTGCTGTTTTTTGTATTGATGATATTGGAGCATCAACCAATACTTTGCCTGTTGCTTTGTCTCTAATCTGCATGTAAGGTTTACATTGTCCGTTTTCCAATTTTGAATAAAAGTAAAATGATTTTGATGGTGTTTCAAAGTATTGATATGGACCTGCTTTTTGTAAAGCTTGGTTCATTAATTCTGCATCCTGTGTTGCACTATAATCGCCTTGATTTGCAACAACAGATAAATCAACTGCGTGTTCATCACAACCTGTAATCGGATTCTTTACTGTTGTAGGGCTTGCATTAAATCCACTTATCTGTGAACCTAACATCTCTGCAAGTATTCTTGCCCATACAATGAACTCTTTGTGTTGTGGATCATAAAGAATCATTCCCTTTTCTGTTAATATAGAGTCCATGGTTCCTAAATTCAACAATCCTTGTGTTGTTGAAGTTGTCATTTGTACTTCTCTGTTTACTATTATTGATCTTCCTGCAATATTCTCTCTTCCAACTGTGCCGCCAGCAACGGTAAAATATTGACCATCTGTGACAACATTAGTGCCTTGTGCTGTGCTTGCTTGAGTAACTATTCCTAATATGCTTGTTAATGAATCTGATGTTAATGATCTTCCGGTCTGTATCTCTAAACCTCGAGCAATACATTCATATGCATCTGGGCTTAAAACTCTTAAGCCTCCATTGCTTGTTAATTCAAAGAAATCATAATCTCCTGTTGCTGGAACAAATGTTGCTGAGTGAGCCATTTCCATTGCTCCTATTCTCAAATTTGGAACAATTGTTCTTACTAATGGAGATCTCAATATTGTTTGTCCATTAATTCTAATTTCTTCATTTTCTTTGTCAATCTCAATTGTATTTGCCCCATCTTGCATTGTTATTTTTCCGTTCAAATCAACTTTATTTGGGCTACAATAAGCTCCACCAGCTAACCACGTTAAGAATATCGAATCTGAATCTAATTGTGTGTCTCCTTTTCCTTTTGTTTCAAAGTATATCTGCATAAACTCTTTATCTGCACCTTCAACAGTTTGTATAATCTTATCTTTAACAGAGCTTACCGCTTCTTCAAATTTATTTCCTAATTGGTTTTTGTTTTCAACTGTGGATTCGCCTTCAGAAACAACAGATCTTAATGAATCTAATATTCCGCTTTTGTCATCTTTCTTTTCTGGGGGATGGTAAATATATTGAACATAATACCCATCTTCTGAATCAACACAATCTCCAAATGTTTCGTTCATTTCTTCTGCTAAAAGCATTGATGTTAAGATTCCTAATGCCATTACTGACATTCCACCTGGAACAATCATACCATACATCATAAAACTTGTTGAATCAATTATTCCAATTGGCAAACCAATTCTTGATGGTGAATTCTTAAAATAATCAAAGTTATTTAACAAAGCAACATTTTTTGCTCTATCAATACAAGTGTCTTGTGTTCCAATTCCTTGTTGTATATCTATCTTTTTCTGAATCTGTTTTGTTTGTAAATCTAAATCCGTGTGGTGTGCAAATATTGCTAAAGATGATCCATCTAATTGGTATGTTTCATTATCAGGCAATTCTATTGCAAAATTTCTTGAATCCAAATATGTTCTTGTGTGAACGCTCGCATTCTTGCCTGTGACTTTGTATGATGACCAACAACTAGGACAATTCTCATTTGTAGATGTGTAAAGCAATACGTCTTGTACATCGTTTCTTGAAATTATACCTAATGTTTCTTCTGTTTTTTCTAAACCAATAAACTCAAACAAAGAGGCCATTCTTGCAATTGCTTGGCCAAATAAATCTCCGTTGTTTACTTCGTTATTTGCAAATAAATCAAAATATGCGTCGTTATAAACTGGTCCTATTCCTGTGCTAAATTTAACATTTGTGTATTCATCTTTTCCAATAAAATAACTCTTAAATGGGCTTTCTTTGTTTGTTTTTGCTTGCCAATACAAATATGATCCGCCAAATCCGCCTAATGCTCTTCCAGGTATGTATTTGTTCCATCTCAACTTATCACTGTAAACCCAAGCGTTTAATGCGTTAGGATAATTCTTTGGCAATAATCCTCTTTCTAACATTCCTGTTTCCCAACTTCTTGCAGTATCTCTAATATTTGTAACCCTTTTCTCTGCAAATTTAACCCAATCTTTAGCAACTGCTGTATTTGCATAATCTGCAATAGGGGTATAAGTTTCTCCCGTTCCTCTCCAAATAGGAATATCAACAGATGGTGGCAATTTAGCTCTAATTTCTGCAAGGTTTTGAGTTGTAAGTTGCCAATTTTCAGTACCTATCTTAACATAAAATTCATCGCCTGCAGGTAAACCGCGCACAAATGTGTCAGTTAAACCTGCGTGAGGCACATTTGGCAATCCTGATGGCGCAATATTCGCAGGAACTTTCCTGAATGCTTGTCCATGTTCACCTGCAACAAATGCTTTCCAATCTTTTGGTGCAGGCACATGTTTTCCATCTTTCAAAACATAATAATTATTATACTTAGCATAATCTGCTTCTGCAAAAAAGTTTTTTTCTAATTTTAGACCCATTGCATTTGCATTTTCTGCAGCATCTCTAAATACTGCGGCTTTTGCTAAATCATCACCAGATGCACTTGCTGCAGATAACGTACTTTCAGAATACTTTACTTGACTTGTAAGCCATTTCCTTGCAGGTTTCGCTTTTCCGGGGAACTTAGTAATGTCTGCAGCCATAGCATCAAGATTTCCTGTTGCTTTTGCAGGACCTTCGTGAGCAAATTCATCAAAAGATTTTCTAAAGCTTCCCAAACCTGCTGAATCCATTCCTGCTTTTTGTGCAGCTAAGTCATCACCTAATGTCTTAATATCTTTTGCAAATATTTTACCAGATGTCTTATCCATTGCTGCCTTTATATCTGCAAGTCTTTTTTTAGATCCAGACAATACATAGTTTCCTGCTTTTGATTCATTTAATGCAGATAATGTTTTTCTTGAAATTCCCATCACTGCTGGTGCAGCTAATGCTGTTAATATTGTACCGCTGTAATATGCGTTATAGTATTTATCAAAATAAGAAAGTAACAATACTTGACATCTTTCAGATGCCGTTTCGCCACCACATACGCTTTGGAATTCTCCCCAATATGCGTCTGTTTCTGTTGAATTAGGAATTACATCTGCTGGTCTTCTAACTGTTTGTATACCTTGTAAATTGTTTGTATTTGGATCAATTTCATTCATATCATTTAGATCAATTATTTTTTCTTCAGGTTCAACAGTTTCTTGTAATGGTTCTCCAGTTGCTTCTTGGTTTGTTGCAGTATACTTTTGATGTAGGGGATTCAAATCAGAAACACTTTGTTTAATAACATCAATCCAATCACTCGAGTTTCTATACTTTAATCCAGAAGTTCTCAAAGCACAATTATTAACGTCGCCTAAACATCTTCCAACCCTCATTGTATCATTAATCAATAAACCGTAAGAAAAATCTCCCGTACATGATTGCTCTAACATGAAGTCTCCAGATCTTGGTGCTTGTCCTTCTCTAGGTAAAGCGACTTGTGTGCCTTGGCCTGACGCAGGATCAACAACATTTAATGTTGGATTTACACCTTCTTGTGCTTCAGCTGAGCCAACTCTTTGAACATTTTGTCCAGGTGTCCTTGGACTTCCACTGTATAATGTATCTGGCCTTAATCCTTTTGCTAAATAATTATCCCACAATGTTTGAACTTGTTTAGGATCCAACACAATTGTTCTACAACCTGAACCATATTGATCTTGACTAAAACATTCAGGACATGTTGACGGAGTCATCGCTGAAGGAACTATTCTTTCTTTTGAAGGATCCACAGGCACTCCTGTATTTTCTGTATTTAAGTTTGGATCTGGTGCAACATTGCTAGAATTATTAAGACTAGGATTATCTGCTGCATTCTGTACATCTTCTGCAAATAATGCACTACATAAAAACAATGCCAACAATAAAAATAATATTTTTCTCATATCAACACCCTAAAAATAAATCATTAAAATTATTCCTCCAAAAATCCAAGGAAATAACATGTAAACAAACAATATTGCAAATGCAACAACATAAAGCGAGAAATAAATCTTTAACAAAGAATTTAACTTCTCAAACTTTTGTAAACAATAACTAAACAACATTGCAAAAGGTTGTGCAACCAATGCAATAATTGCTGCTACTTTAACTATGTTTAAAATAACAAAAAATATTTTACTAACCCAATCCCAAAATGTTTCCAGATATCTAAATGATTCAAATTGCCAGCCAAAAAACAAATAGGGTACAAAATACATAATAATAGTAAAAACTAACCCTAAAACAAACGCAGTTATAAGAGAATGAAATACCCAATTCTTGCCTTTTTTGTAAGTCATTCCAAAAACTAATGTTGCTAATACATAAACTGGCAAAAGTACTATTGCTAACAAAAAAGAGTACAAAAACACTGAAAGTAAGCCCATAAAGAAGGAACCAACATCAGATAATACCGAAAGGAGTACTATATCCATAGTATAATTAACATACCTTATATATTTAAATTTATCCTATATTCTATTAATATGCCTGAAGAACAGACTAGAAAAAATGATGTTTCTGAGGATCCATTCAAGAAAGTAGAGGACCTATTAACTGAATTGAAAAGCCTTAGGTCTGACCCTGAAGCTAAAAATAATACTAATTCTACGCAATCACAGCCACAATTGCAACCTATTAATGAAAAGGCTAACGATAATGTTAACAAATTGGAATCAGAAATAAAAAATTTAGAGTCTGAATTATCAAAAATAAATGATGGCATGATTATATTAGCTACTGGCGAAATAGTAGATTTGTCAAAAATACCTAGAAGGGAATGGCGAAATTTTAGGGATTCTAAATCATTGTTAGATGTTAAACAAGAAGAATTAAGAAACAAAAAACGGCAATTACAAGATTTGAAAAAATCTTCTGAAAGGCCTACAATTTCAGAAACAAAAAAAACTGATGAAAGGCCACAAAGAGAAAGACACCACATTACAATTGAAATGCCTAAAGAAGAAACACAAAGAGTTAGGCCTTCAAGGCAATTAAGAGAAGACAAAAAAGAAAACATTGATGATATTGCAGAAACTATTTATTATGAAGCAAAAAAGAATCCTGTTTCCGAACTTCCAGATAATACAAAAACTAAAACAAATGATGAAACTGCTTCTGAAGAAATTGAAGAAACGCAAGAAAATAATGAACAAAAAGAAAGTAAAAAAAATAATATTGAAAACAACGAATTTGGCGATTTAAATCTGGATTTAGATTCTGATGAAAAAAACAATGAGTCTTCTGATGAATTAAATGATATGGAATTAGATTTGAATTTAGATTCTGATGAAAAAGATAAAAAGAAAAAGAAATTTTAATTTCCTTTTTCAATTCTTATTTAGTTTGTATTACTTGTGCTTTCGTTTGTATTAACTAATTTCCCTAAATGTTCTATTATACTTTTTTGTCCTGCTTCTTGTGAATCAACTTTGCCTACCATATACAAATAATTACCGTATATTTCTATAGGGAAATCATATCCTGCACACCTTGTATCGCTATGCTCTGTTTTACATCCTTGTGATAGTGCTTCTTCTATTTCTGTTCCGCCTTTCCAAAGCCCTATTGCTGCACTTGTTGCATCTTCTCCAATGTCATATGCTGCCAATGCAAAAAACTCTCTAGCTTTTGAATCGCTTATTGATTTTGCACTAAGAGCTGATTGTATTTTTCCATAGTTTATGTTGTAATATGCAATGCCAGATTCTATGTTCTTCTGTATGTCGTTTAGACAATCCTCTGTGCTATAGTTTGTTTTTGATTTTGCAACATTACACTTTTCTTCATCTAATTGCATTATCCCGCCATCTGTCATTCTTACGCTACTTTCTCTATCTGCCAATGCTAACAACAATGCTTTTTCTGATGAGGAACTTACTTTGGAATATGCGGCATTAAATTCTTTCATGTGCTCTTTTGCGTTTTCATATGATGTTGAATTTATTTCTCTAAGTTTTGTTAACAATTCTTCATCTTTTCCAGAGAATGTTTGATTTCCTGAAAGATCTGTTGATGTTGTTGATGCTGTTTCATCAACACTACAATCTCCGCTTAAGTTCTTACCGTTCATTCCGTCGCTTACAATGAGTATTTGTTTTGATTCTCCTACGTTGTCATATCTCATGCTGTATGTTTCATACAATACAAACTGCTCGACTTTATCAAGTTTCACATACAATATTTTATCGTTGTATCTAACCTGATCCATGAACAAGTTAAATGCTGCTTTGTAACCCAATCCTGCTGCTTCATAACTTACTAATCCTCTTGCCATTCCTCTTACAAATCTCCAGGCACCTCTAGCAAATGTTGTTTTTGTTTTTGCTCCTGCAGCACCTGCTTTACCAACACTTGAAGGTATTGTTCTAACGCTTTTTATATTTTTTGCAAGATCATCTGCTTGATCAAGAATTTGTTTTGTATTTTGTGGTCTTGCTAAATCTATTGGCTTAATTTCAACAGGTATGTTTGGTTTTCCTACAATCATATTGTTTATTGCCTCTAATCTTTGTTGGAATTGTAAGTTAAGTAATCCGTGACTACCAGTTCCTACTTGGCCGCCCTGTAACACGCTGTTTTTGAAGAACGTTAAATCTGTTATTGTATTTCCGGTAAGAATTCTATTCCCTGCTGCATTTGTAATAGTTGTCAAATCTGCTGTTGCTGCCGGTGTTAAGGCCATTGTTAAATTACCTCTGTACCAAGGTGTTTTTATAATTAAATTACTTCCGGATAATGTTGCACTTTTTATATTACTATTAGCAATCCTTTGCCATAATTTCATTTCTGTTGATACCTTTCCCAATTCTCCAGATATTGCTGCCAATTCCGTTTGTGTTGCGGCAGTCATTCCTGCAGTTAAACCTGCTCCAGCAGATGATGTAATTTCTGCCATACTTTTTTGGAAAGCTGTTGTACTTACTAATTGTTCAAATGATACACCTGCTTTCTTGGCCATCTCTCTTGCTGTTGCCTCTAATGTTTTTATATTTGTTGGGGCATTTTCTGCTAATGTTGCAAATGCCTCCCCCGTAGTACCTGATGCCGCAGCATGTTTTGCTAATGCTTCCAAATATGCTTCTGTTGCATTGTTTGCAGTTCTTAATGCTAATGCACTTGGGCCTTGTCTTATTGCTCCTACTGCCATTCCTTCAACAGCTAAATCTTGCGCATCATTTGTTGCAACTCCTGTTATTTCTTTTCTGCCGCTTCCAAACCAGTTCTCAAATGGCATCATTAATGTATGATGTTCGTTCATTGCTACTGCTGGATCTATCTTACTATAATCATTTGTGTACCAGCCCAACAAAGTTGTGCTTTCCGCCCAATTGTGGAATCTATCTATCATTGTATTTCCATTGTCTAGGCCAGCTTTTACTCTTTGCATGTGTATCTGATACCCTGATGTACCTGCTAAATCAGCAGTTGCTAAACCACAACTAAATAATGCAGAACCCCAACCCCAAGGACCTAATAATCCTTTAATGCTTGTAATTCCTTCTGCGGCCAAACAACCAGTCATACTTCCGATAACTCCTGCACCTATACCTAAGCCCATATTTGTAGTTACTTTATCTGTTGCTTTTTGTGTGCTGTAAAGATTTGTACAATCTTCTGATGCTAATACAAATGGCTTTCCTTCATCTTTGAAATCTTTGTGTTTAGCAAATACATCACAAATTAATTTTTTATCTCCTGCTTCAGTCCATTTTGTTACTGCCCAATATTGTGTTTGTTGAGTGCTATCTCTTTCTTTCAAAACATTTAAAACAAATGATTCAGGATTAATACCACAACCTGCAAAGCTAATTGCTTTTGATGTGTATTCTGAGTCATCTGATCCTCTTAAAATTATCATTAATTTATCGTCTTGTGAAAACTTCAATGCACTTTGTACATTTGTTACATCCAAAACTAAATCCAGTTCTTTCTTCATTACGCCTTGTGATCTTGCAGGCTTTAGCTCAACAGTTTCATCAATCGGCTTTCCATTATCTAAAATCTGTGCTGTGTATCCGCCACTTCCATCACCATCGTCTGCAATTACCTTTACTGAGTTCATTATACTGCTTGTTGATATTGTGAATTTACATGTTGGTTTTCCTTTGTAAATCTTAATCGATTCACAACCTTCAATCTTGAATGCTCCTTCTTGTGGTTTATCTTTTGATACAACTCTCGCTGTTGTTAAATCTTCAGAAACACAACCTTTGAATGTTCCTGTAAAATAACCTGCAATTGCATCAACAATATCTGTTTGTGTACTTGCATTTGTTACGGGTAAGTTCTTGTTAACTGTTGCTGTAACTATGATGCTTGATGGATCTCCGCCTGATATTGTAACATCAACATTAGATCCGACAGATGTTTCACCTTTCTCAATCATTAAAAGGTTTCCATTTCTTTGACCTAATCTTTGTGTTCCCAATATTTTTGTACTTGCTTTTTCAGCAATTGCTTTCAAATCGGCATCTTTGTAATTGATAAACCCTGGCAAGAAGTCATAGAAATTATCTTCTTTTATTTCTTTATCTTGAGGTAAGAATATTCCTGCGTTTAACACATTTACTTTACATTCATCTGTTTCGTCATATTTGTTTACTTTGACTTTTACACTGTAAGTATCTGTTTGGAAAACGCCGGCCAAAATTAACGCAGATCCTTCTATCTCTAATTCATACTTTCCACATTTATTCATTGATGCTGGCAAATACAAAATCTTTGCACCACTTACTTGTCTTACATCAATATCTGAGGTGTAAAAGTTTGCAATTTTCAAACCCATATCCATTTCTGAAAGTTTCTTATCAACATACTTATCACTTACAACATCATTCATCAGATAAACTGTAAATGTATGGTTGTTGATACCTAAATCTTCAAAATGACAATATGCTTGTGTTGTATCGCAAGGTATGTTTGATCTTCTTGCACCAAACTTTGCTACTTTTGCGCTATAACTCTCTTTGTAAGCTTTTACTTTATTCAACAAAAATTTACTTAAGTTTTCACCATCACAATAACCTGAACTACAATCACCGGTTGTTGCAATCTTAGGGAAATATACTGTTTTTGATTCTGATGTGCTGTCACAAATTATTCCTTGCCATTTCTGTAAAGGATCTTGATTGCTTTGCACATTTGTTGCAGATTTACCTACACAAACACTTAACAATATTGGCAACAACATTGGTTTCTGACTTTGCATAGTCCCAGCAACTAAAGAAACGTTTGTTGGTATACATTCGCTTTCTCTCTCTGCTTTTCCGCCAATGTATATTTCTCCTCTCGCACCAGGTAAAATTATTCCTGATCCGCTAGTTATTCTTATTGGATTTCCGCCAACATTTTGTGAGGTTAATCCCATTACTTGTACTGGTTCAGTACATTCGTTAACAACTCTTATTCTCTTTGGATTAAATTCAGTTCCAATTTTTTCAGATGTAAATGTGTATGTTGTTGCAGTTGTTTGATCAACATTTAAAATCTTAAAACAATTGTATCCTGATGAATAAATTGTTACCATTGCATTTCCTTGCAATGTTTTTCTTGCGCCATCAATACTTCCTTTTCCTACTAATCCATATTGAGTTACACCTGATGATTTTTGTGAGGTTTGCATTACTAAAACATTTACATATTGTGTTTCACCGGGTTTCAATTCTGCAATAGTGTTAGGTCTAAAAACAAAGTTATGATTCATTCTTTGGTAATAAGGTGTTACACCCAAATATTGATTTATTCCGCCACTTGATAACGCAATATTGTTTGCATAATATGGATCCACATTTGAGTTTTGTTGGTTACCATAATATGCTTGAGAGTATGTCAACGGATTGCCATAAGCGTCATATTGTATTGGATTACCATACTGATCGTATTGCACACCACCTGTGTTCTGTGGATTCAATACAACATTATTACTAGCTAAAGGCAAATTCTCTCCAACCAAATAAGGATATCTTATCTCTAAATAATTTCCTATTGGTTCAGACAACTGATTCAATCCTTGCATATAGTTCTGGTAATTTGGATCTACATTTTGTATTGGATTGTAGTTCAAGTAATTCATGTATCTACTGTCATAAGCGTTATTTGTTTGTCCCATTGAGTTTAATGGGTCATAATATTGATTTACATAATCTGCCATGTCTGGGATTGTGTTTAACAAAAGTCTCGCATCATTTACTTGCATAAATCTTATGTTCTTTATTGGCAAGTTTCCTGAGTTTGTTACAACTAAAGGAATAAATGAATATGATTCACCGTATGTAAACACATAAGGTGGTGCAACCATTGTTAATGCAGTTGCTGTTTTCCAAACATCAATTGTTGTTGGAATTTGTTTATTGAAATATAATGTTTTCAAATTTAAGAAAAAGTCTGCAATTAATCCTTCAGAATCTCTTTGTGCCATGTTAGAGAACTTTGCTTTAACTGTTTTCTTCTCTCCTTTATCCAAACTAAATGATCTCATGCTAAAATTAATTTGTTTATCTTCGCCATCTCTTGAAACAAATTCGGGATCAAATACTAACTTAAACATACATTGATTCTCAACCAAGAATTCAACTTCTTGTGATGCATTCTGGTAATCTGGCATATTCAATTTAAGTTCAGCAGGAGCAACAACTAAACATGCAGAATCATAATCTGTTGAGTTTGAGAACTTGATGTGAGTTATTGTTCTTACAACTTCTTTTGTATCAAGTACTCCGCTCACAACTAAATCTAAATCACCATATGCTACATCTTCTATCTCCGATGATAATTCAATTATCAAACTTCCTTTTCCTCTCTTTGTAATGTATGACTTTAAGAATCGCATATCATACTTAAAGTTTTCTGTATCTTCTCTCAACACTTTAAATTCCATTTTCTTTACATCGTAATTTGATTTGTTTATTATATCCAAATCATATCTTATGTTCTTAGTGCCTTTTGGTATTCTAACTTCTATTTCTGGCGCAATATCCAAAACTCCAATTCTTGTTACAATAAATCCTAAATCTCTTGTGATATAGCCCGGAGATTTTGCAACCATCCTATATTCTCCTGAGGGTAAGCTACCTACAAAATAATTTCCGTTTGCACCATTGTTTTCAGTTGCATCCCCTTTTGTAAAAAATGCAGTTGCTCCCCGCTCATCAATTACATAGATGTACGCATTTTGCAAATATCCTTGAGAATCTCTTAAAACTGCGTAAATGTCTTCTCCAATGTTTATTAGTCCATTGTTAGTTAATGAAATTGTGAAATCTTTCTTATCGGTAATTTGGAAATCAATTTGTTTTTCAAAACTTGATGATCCCGTTATTGCAAATTTCACAAAACTGTTTCCTGTTGCTGCAGTTGTAAAATAAATTCTTGCTTTTTTTCTTTCGCCCTGTGTTAACGATAATCCTTTCAGATCAAAGTCATAATGTACTTCGTCCATTGGCTTAAATTCAACAGGATCAAACTCATAATTGTTAAAATACACTTTCTTTGTGTCCTTGTTGGTTGTCAATGCCAAATTAATAACTGTGTTATT
>Ga0172371_10004357_pt1 | contig 21492 bp, 21 predicted proteins | sample Lak12m_FD_114543 | JGI IMG/M metagenome (GOLD analysis project Ga0172371, IMG submission 114543) | Freshwater microbial communities from Kabuno Bay, South-Kivu, Congo - kab_022012_12m | ecosystem: Environmental > Aquatic > Freshwater > Lake | place: Democratic Republic of the Congo: South-Kivu... | reverse complement strand
TCCTGCTCGAGCGCCTCCACCTATCCCTGCCCAACCGCCCAATGTCCGATTTGTAGTGAAGACTTTTCGGAACCGACCGTTACGGCGCAAGGACTTACGTCATTTACTGGCGAACTTGGGCTAACGGTTTCCATGCTCAGTGCGATGCTTCGCCTCGTGAGAGCATGCCACCGAACCCACCGGGCCGACACGGCCCGGCTCGGAGTCTCCAATCTGTCCCGGAATTGTGCGAACCAATCCAGAACCCGCTTCGTCCTTGGGCTCACTTCTTCCGCTGCGGCCCGACGTCGCTCAGGTCGATGGGGCGGAAGCCGAGGCGCAGGGCGGGGGACTCGGGCTTGAGGCGGAAATCGTCGTGCTCGGGATCGACGAACAGCGGATCGGCCACCACGGAGCTGCCGTCCAAGTGGTAGTCCGAACCCAGCCCCTTGGTCCGCCACTCGTCCCACGAGAACCCCAAGGGGCGGACCGGCTTGCCGCTTGCGTCGTAGTAGACGTTGTCGTCGATGACCATGCGGTAGTTCTGCCATTTCTTCTCGTTCAGCAGCCGCGCGTCGCGGAAGTAGATGATGTTCTGCATGAGCACGTTGCAGTTGGTGTCCTCGGTGAGCGGGGGGTCGCCGTAGCGGGTCCACTGGCCGGCGCTGCCGTTAAGGGCGAAGACGTTGTTCTGCACGATGTTCCCCAGGCACTGCATGTTGAAGTGCAGCCCGCCCGCCTGCTGGTGGTGCACCACGTTGTTCTCCACCAGCACGCCCGTGCTCGCCTGATCCAGCGCGACGCCGTATCCCGGGCTGTGGTGGACCAGGTTGTTGCGGATCACGCTGCCCGGCTGGATGCCGAGGGTGTAAATGCTCGAATGCGACCCGAGGCGATTGCCGATGTGGTGGACGTGGTTGCGCTCGATAATGTTATCGCGCGTCCAATTGGGGCCATAACCCCAGTTCCAGCCTACCGAGATGCCGAAGTACCACGTGCCCGTCACCTCGTTGTGGCTGACCGTGTTGCCGCCGCTCTGGCCGATCCAGACGGCCGGCCCGCCGTAGTAGGAGTTGGCACCGTCGCGGAGCACGTTGTCGGAGATAATGTTGCCGCGGGCCTCCTCCTCGGGCCGCTTGAAGCCCAGACCCTTGGTCGTCGGGCCGCTCCCTTTCACAACCATGCGGGAGGCCTCCCCGATCTTGATCCCGCCCGCCCCCAGATCGTCGAACGTGCTGCCCACCACGTTGTTCTCGCGGCAGCCGCGCCCCAGCTCGATGGCCCAAGAGTCGGCGTGGGCGAACGCACATTCCTGAATATCGCAATGGGCCGCCCCCTCCGCGGTGAACATGGCCGCCACGGGCAACTCCCCTTGCGGACAGGCCAGCCCGGCGGCCGGGAGCTTCCATTCGGCGTGGGCGAAGTGCAGCCCCTGGAAGTGTACGTGCTCCACGAGCGCCCCTGCTTCGGGTTTTCCTTCCAAACGCACGAGGTGTTCCAGGGCGGGTGCGACGACCTCGACCCGGTCCATGGTTTCGCCGGGCGCCGGCTTGTAGAAGAGCGACCCGGCCTTGCGATCGAGATACCACTGGCCAGGCTCGCCGAGGGCCTCACGCACATTGTCCACATAGTAGCCCATCGACCAGGTCAAGGGCCGCCAGCTTCCGCCGGTGAACGACACCACTTGGGCGGCCGGGTCGATCTTGCCGATGTGCAGCCGCGCCTCCGTCCAATACTGGAGCACGACCACTTCGATCTCGTCGCGCCCGGCCCACTCGGGGCGGAAATCGCCGGGGCGGAATCGGAATGCGGAGGCGTCGGGCGTCGCGCCGCCGGCGATCGCGTAGGCCCCTTCCTTGGGCAATCGCGGGCGCAGGCGGCCCTGGCCGTTGACCCAGAGCGTGCGGAAGTCCCGCTTGCCGGCCTTCACCTCGGGGAGTTCGGCACGCCAGAGCCCGCCTTCGGCGGGCTGCCAACCTTGGATTACGCGTCCGCCGCTGAGGACCGGCTGTTCGCCCGGCTGCGCCGCATACGTAACCGGGCACGCCGCCGTGCCGCTGTCCTCGGGGGTCAACACCAAGGGCTCTGTCAGTCGATACTGACCGGCCCGCAAGAACAGCGTGACTGGTTCGCGAAGGCCGCCGGCCGCCTTGAGCCCGCGAATGGCATCCCTCGCCCGGACCAGGGTTGCCCAGGGGCCGTCGGTCCCGGCGGCATTTGGTTCCGCGAGTTTCCCGGACCATGCGTCCTTCCCGTTGGTGGCCACGTAGTACGTGGCGGCCTCGGCAACGGCCGCTTCAAGAAGCGGAACGACGAGCACGAACAGCAGCAGGCTCTTCTTCATGGCGACTCCCCTAATCCGGAGGATGCAACAGGTTCTCGCGTGTGAAGGTGATGTTCGCCGGAGCGGCGGATGAAGTCAAGGCGCGGGCCCTTCGGGCCTCTTGACATTCCCCGCCTGCGACGATTAGAATTTCGGCCGGAAGGGTGGTTTCCTGCCTCCTCTGCGTCAGGCCCTTTCGACGAACGCGGCTTCCCTTCCCGGCATTCATTTTTTTGTACCGCGTTTTCTGAGGAGGCGGGGCCATGCCGTACGAGAGTCGGATCCCGGACAAGGTGATCTTGGCCAAGGTGAATCAACGGTTATCGCAGTGTGGGATGGGGTCGAACGTGCACGTCAACGCGGTGGTGCGCAACGGCACGGTGACCATCTCGGGCATGTTGGACTTCGAGTACCAGCGCAGACCCCTCCTGCGTGCCGCCAACGGCGTGCAGGGGGTCCGCCTGGTCCTCGACCAACTCCGAGTAAAACCCCCGATGCACTGGGTCCATCAACAGAGCGGCCAGAAGTCGGCCTCTCGACACTGACCCGGCGAGAATCTGAGTCTCGAGTCTCGTTCCCACGCTCCGCGTGGGAACGCACGTTGGGCCGCTCCGCGGCCGGCGAGGTCAGCGGGCCGGGCCGATGGGGGAGTATTGTCGTTGATTTGCAGATCGCAGCCGACGTTCGCCAGACGGGAACACTCCGAGTAGCTTGGCCGTCTATGCGCCGTCGTTCTTGTCGAAGCGAGTGTTGCGCCAAGACCATTCCCCGGGAGCCTGTTCGGGTGCCGTTTCATGGGCGAGATTGTGTCACGCCTGCTGTTTGCTTTGGTGTTTGCACTCCTCCTCGTGCCGATGATGTGCGTAGTCACGGCACCCTACATCCTGTTCCGAAGCTTCTTTGGTTCAAATGGTTACTGGAGGAAGGTTCGCTCTGCGTTCAGGAAGGTGATTCAAGGAACGTTAGACTTCGGGACGACGTTTCTTCAGCCGTAAAGGGATTTGCTCGCAGCGTTTGGCGTCCTGCCGCGTTTCCCTCGCCGCAGAGCGGCGACGCCCTCGTTCCCACGCGGAGCGTGGGAACGAGGGCGCACCCTAAAGGGCTGGACGGGTCGGGAAACCCCGTCCTACGGGCTTGCCTCTTTGCCCGTTCAATAGTGGGCGAATTGCCCCTTGGCAGCGTCTGGGAAGAGGGTACGAACCACGGCCTCGGCGCGGGTGGTGAGCATGCGGAGGTCGCTCCCCAGGGCCAGGAACTGCATTCCCTGCTTGGCCCGGGCCAAGGCTTCCTCGGGCTCCATGCAGTGGATCCCGGTCGGCGTGCCCACCCGGCGGCCGGCGGCGATCACTCGCTGGATCATGGCCTCGTGCTCCTCGGGCGACGGCATGCGTCCGTCGGGGGAGCGCATGGTGAAGGTCAGGTCGACCGGGCCGATGAAGATCGCGTCGCAGCCTGGCAGGCTGTAGATCGCGTCGGCGTTGTCCACGCCGGTCGGGCTTTCCGTCTGGAGGACCACGAGGATCTCGTCGTTGGCCCGCTGGTAATACTCGTCGGGCGAGGCGGCGAAGCCGAGGGCGTGCATCCCGCCGCCGGCGCTGCGATTGCCTTGCGGCGGATACTTGGCCGCGGCGATGGCCAGCCGGGCCTGCTCCGCCGTGTTGACCATCGGCACCACGATGCCCCACGCCCCGGCGTCGAGCACGCGCTTGATCAGATGGTGGTTCCCCTCGGGCACGCGGGCCAGGGGCACGCAGCCGGCGTCGGCCACTACGGCAAACACGGCTGCCGCCCGGCTCCAGTCGATCGCCGAGTGCTCCAGGTCGAGGGTCAGCCAGTCGAACCCGGCCCGGGCCAGCACCCGGGCCGTGTGGAGGTTGTCGAGCGAAAGCCACGTGCCGAACGCCGGCTTCCCCTCCCGCAATTTCCGCTTCACAGGGTTGGTTTTCATGGCGACGATTGTACCATGGGACCGCGGGCCGGAGCAGGCCGGCGAACACTTCATCGCAAGGTTCGAGGAAAAAGGGGACTGGCTCCGTGGCGCGATCCGGTGTGGCGTGAACGGAAACGTCGTCGCCACGGTGCCTGTCCCCATTTTCCGCGGGCGTCACCCTGCTGGCCCGTCGCAAAAGGGGACAGGCACCGTCGCCTGAAAGCGTACTTGCAGGGACGCCGTCAGCGAGGCGAAGGAGCCAGTCCCTTTTGCGCGGAGAGACCGAGCCACGTGGGGGCAGTCCTACGAGCGGCGATTGAGTTTGCGGTTGCCGGCCGCGACGCGACACGTTACGATCGAGCAGCGGAGGAACGTGCCCGATGCATCCCTGGTTGAGAATCGCGGGCGTGCTCGCCTTGGTGCTCGCGTCCGGTCCCGCGCGGGCCGCGGAGGCGCCGCGTGCCGGCGGTGAGGCAGGCAAAGCCCCCCCGGAGGCTGCCCACGACCTCATCCCTATGCCCACGCTCGGCGGACATCAGTTCTGGGCCGATCAGTTGTTCTTTCATCAATGGCGGATCCAGCGGAATGCCGGTTCGGGGCAGTGCCGGCTGCTCGACGGAAACAACCTACGCCACGCCTCCGGGACCTTCGCCGCGTGCTGCGCGGCCCTCGACCAGATCAAGCAGGAGCGACACTTGTCTCCCATGCAAGGCAAGGCCGTGATCGCCCTGCACGGGATTGCCGACAGTCGCGGGATGATGACTTCGCTGTGCCGGTACCTCGAAGAGAAAGGGGGATACAAGGTCTTCAACGTCAGTTACGCCAGCACCCGACAGGGGATCGCCGAACACGCCAAGGGCCTAGCTTCGGTCGTCGATCACCTCGACGGCATCGAAGAGATCAACTTCGTGGGCTACAGCCTGGGCAACATCGTGATCCGCCACTACTTCGCCGACCATCTCAAGCGGAACGCAGGCAAGCCCGACGTGCGGTTCAAGCGGATGGTGATGATCGGCCCGCCCAATCGCGGCTCCGAACTGGCCACGAGCCTCGGGGAGAACAAGCTCTTCGAGCTTTTGCTGGGCAAGGCGGGCCAGGAACTGGGGCCGCTTTGGGCCTGGGAGGCGAGCAGCCTGGCCACGCCGCCGATGGAGTTCGGCATCGTGGCCGGCGGGTGCGGCGACGATCGGGGGTTCAACCCGCTCTTGCCCGGCGACGACGACGGAGTGGTCACGGTCGTCAGCACGCGCCTGGCCGGGGCTGCCGACTTCATCGTCGTCCCCGCCCTCCACAACCTTCTCCCCAGAGAGTTCAAGGTCCACGAGTACACCCTCCGATTCCTCCAGCACGGCTGCTTCGTCGCCCCCGAACGCCGGTGCCCGCTGGCGGAAGAGGTGGAGGGAAGACTGGGAGAGGGGGAGAAGAGGAGAGTGGGAGACAGGGAGAACGGGAGATAGATGAACCATGAACGATGAAGGACGACAAAGAGGGGAGTCTCGCTTCTCCCCCTCTCCTCTTCTCCCCCTCTCCCCCTCTTCCCCTCCCGGCCGCGTTGCCGGGATTGATTTCGGCCGAGTGCGGATCGGCATTGCGATCAGCGATCCCGAGCGGAATCTGGCCAGCCCGTACGAGAACTACACGCGGCGCGGGCCCGAGGCCGACGCCCGGCGTTTTCGAACGTTGATTGCCGAGGAGCGGGTCGTGTTGTTCGTGGTCGGTTTGCCCGTGCACCTCGACGACCGGGAAAGCGAGATCTCGCGTGAGGCCCGCGAGTTCGGCCGGTGGCTTGGCGAGGCGACCGGCGTGCCCGTCGAGTTCTTCGACGAGCGATTCTCCACCAGCGAGGCCCACGAGCTGCTGAAGGGCGCCGGGATGAAGCACGCACGGCGCAAGCGCAAACTCGACATGCTCGCCGCCCAGGTCGTGCTCAGCGCGTACCTCGAATCGTGGAGAGAGGGATGACTCCCATCGTGCCGTATCCAAGGGGCCGGGAGTCGCAAATGGGGGCTGGCTCCGTCGCCTCGAACACGGTGTCCCTGCAACTACGGCGTCCGGCGACGGTGCCTGTCCCCTTTTGCGACGCTCACCGAACGACATTCGGCCGCGCTATTCCGGTGGGGCTCGCTGCGCTCGTCCCACCCTTCCGGGGTATTCTGTCTCTCACAGGCGTCAAGGTTGGCCCAGCTTCTCAAGCCGTCGCAAACGTGTTCACGGGCCACGCCGCACGTGCCGGCTAGAACGCTTGTAGCAGATATTCCTTCATTGCCACTGCCAAGCCGTGCCGATGCAACTTGTAGTAGATGGCATTGTTGGCGACAGGCGAGATACTCCCTCGTTGTCGAGGGAGGCTCGCGGTTTGCTTCGCACGCGACGATGTCCACCATTCGCACAGTCCGCCTGATTGGGGGGGTGACTATGATCCGCCGGACCATCCTCGTGCTGCTTCTGGCAGCCGCTTTAGTGGCCCTGATGTCGGTCACGGCCCAGGCCGAGCAGGCCTTCGGTCGCCAGTGGGGCCGAACCTACACGACCCAGGACTGGAACCGCTTTTACCACTATCCTTACGTCTACTACCCGCAGAACTTCTGGGGCAGCGACTACTACCGCAGCTCGGAAGACTTGTACTTCCGCTATCCCCCGGAAATGCGAGTCCCGGTGTACAACACGAAGTGGATGAACCTCTACCCCGAAGGCCAGCGGTACCATCAAGGGCACCACTTCATTCTCGATGTGTTCTGAAGAGAGCTGTCAGCTAACAGCCGTCAGCTATCAGCAGAACGACTTCACGAACCGGTAGTAGATCTCGGCGGCTTTTTCCGCCTGGTCCAGGGCGATCCATTCGTCGGCCGTGTGGGCCTGGGCGATCGAGCCCGGGCCGAAGATCACCGTGGGCACTCCCGCGGCGGCGAATAACGCCCCGTCGGTTCCATAGGGCACGCCGACCGCTCGGCACGGCGCGGCCAATCCTACCGCCGCCTTCGCGACCCGATCGGCTAAGGGTCGATTGTGCTCGTCGGCCAACGGAGGCCCTTCCATGTAGGGCGGATCGTGCTCCAGCGTGAAACCCAGGCTTGCCTTCTGCTGGAGGAAGTCGATCAGGTGCTGCCGGGCCGAGTGGGGCTTCTCGTTGGGGGCCAGGCGCCGGTCGATCTCGATGGTGCACCGGTCCGGCACCGTGTTCACGCTCACGCCCCCCGCAATCGTCCCCACGTTCAGCGTGGCCGGGCCGCAAAGCGGATGCGTGCCCAACGTGCCCACCACGTCGCGGGCGTACTTCTCGATGGCCACCACGGCCCGGGCCATCTTGTAGATCGCATTGTCGCCCGCGCCGGGGGTGGCACTGTGCGCGGCACGTCCCCGGGCATGACACCGCCATCGCACCAGCCCCTTGTGCGCGACCACAACTTCCAGGCCGGTCGGCTCCGACACGACGGCGCAGTCGGGCCTGCGGGGGAAGAGAGCGGGAGAGGCAAGAGGGGGAGAGGGGGAGAGGAGGAGAGGAGGAGAAGAAAGACGCGGAGACGCGGAGAGAGGACTTCTCTGCGTCTCCCTTCTCCCCCTCTCCCCCTCTCCCCCTCTTCCCCTCTCCCTATCTCCGTGTCTCCGTGTCTCCGCGTCTTCTTTCCAGAGCGAGGTAATGGCCTTGGCCCCGCTGAATCCGCATTCCTCGTTGACCGAGCAGGCCATCACGACCGTGGGCATATGTCTTGGCCGCTCGTCGTGGAGTCGGGCCAGGGCAACGAGCATGGCGGCCATGCCGCCTTTCACGTCGCAGGCCCCGCGTCCGTAGAGCCGGCCTTCACGAACGTCGGGCACAAACGGCGGAATGGTCATCCCGGTGACGGGGACCGTGTCCTGGTGGGCCTCGAAGAGGATCACGGTTTCATTACGCCCCGGTTCGGGGCCTCCGTCGAGGCGCGCGAGGATGTTCTCGCGGCGGGGCTCCGCGTGCTGACGCTCGGCCCGGATTCCCAGCCGGCGGAAGAGCCGCTCCAGGTAGTCGGTCAACTGCGACTCGGCGGGGTCGTCCTCCGCTTGTGGCCGGCCCATGGGATTGACGCTCGGAATTGCCACCAACTCGCGGAGAGTTTGAACGAGGTTGAGCACGGCATCGACTCGATTTTGCCTGGAGGAAGGGCGGAGGACGAAGCAACGCAACACATTGCCGGATCGTTGGCTTCTCGGCGGGCCTCACCACGTTCGGTCCGGCCTACACGCTCGATTCGCTGTAGTGGCAAGGTGGTTGACACGGAGAGTCGTGAGAGGCACCACGCAAGCCATTATTTGACGGCCCGATGCGGCGAGTCGTCAAGCGTAGGACCGGCAGAAATGGTGAAAGTCACGCGAATGCTACGATTTATTCGCCAATCGCATCCAATTTTTCTATACTGCTTGATTAACCGGAAACGCCCTATATTCTCCGGGAGTCGAGATATTGCCCATTTACCTTGAAGGTGGGGTTGAGGAATGATGCTAGCTAGACGATAATCAGCTTTACGTGAGGGGTTTTCCCCTCACCCTTTCGCCCTTCGTAGGTCCCTGCCCCGCCTACGGAGGGCTGTTTTTTTGGCCGCTCTTCTTCTGGGGGCAAGAGTTGTGGCTTCTGTAGGACGGCCTTTCTGAGCCGTCAACATACCGCCAAGGATTCTGACGGGTCGCCTGGCCAGCCGGGACATGCCTGGTTGACCCCACTTCGCGACGTTTCTACAATTCATCAGTTCTTACCTCCAAAGAGTTACTTTTCCGGCGGGATGGTTCGCCGGTCGAGGTTTGTTGACGGTCCGAAGAACGATGCAACAAGGCCGACCATCGGGAGGCCGGATTCGCGGCGAGAACGCTGCGGCCACGTTGCATTACCATTCTGAGGAGCAATCGTGGGAGGCAAGGAATGCTGAGTGCGGCCCTACCGATCTTCCTGCTCTTCGGCTGCCTGCTGGTGGTGGGCTGCGGATTGCTGGTGGCAGGCAGTATGCTCAGCCCGCGGCGTCCGGGGCGGGTGAAGCGGATGCCCTACGAAAGTGGGATGGACCCCATCCACGACACCCGCCGTCGCTTCGACGTCCGCTTCCACCTCCTGGCCATTGCGTTCTTGGTGTTCGACGTGGAATTGCTGTTCCTCTATCCTTGGGCCGTGATCGTTCGAGCGGAGGGGCCGAGTATGGCCGTAGCCGCGGAGACGCCCTTGCCCGCCCCGGCGGTTGCCGTCGCACCGTCGGCCCCGGCGCCAGGCGGGATGGGGCCGCGGTCGGCGTTTTTCGGCGGGGTGATCTTCATCGCCGTGCTCTCGCTCGGTTTCGTCTACGACTGGAAGAAGGGGGTGTTTGGGTGGCGGTAGACCTGCCCGACAACGTGGTCGTCACCAAGCTCGACGAGTTGGTGAGTTGGTGCCGCAAGCACAGCCTGTGGCCGATGCCGTTTGCCACGGCGTGCTGCGGGATCGAGCTGATGGCCACGGGGGCGAGCCGTCACGACCTGGCCCGCTTCGGCGCCGAGGTGTTTCGTTTCAGTCCGCGGCAGTGCGACTTGATGATCGTGGCCGGCCGCGTGGTGATGAAGATGCTCCCCGTGCTCCAGCGGATTTGGCTGCAAATGCACGAGCCGAAATGGTGCATCTCGATGGGGGCCTGCGCTTCGACCGGGGGCGTATTCGACACGTATTGCGTGGTCCAGGGCATCGACCGCTTCTTGCCCGTCGACATGTACGTCCCCGGCTGCCCGCCGCGACCGGAGCAACTCATCCAGGCGATCATCGACTTGCAGGAGAAGATCCAGCGTGAAGGCACGATGTTCGGCCGCGAGTTCACGGCTCCCGAGCGGCAGAAAGCCAAGTTGGCCCTGCGGGAGGAAGGAAGGATGAGGGATGAAGGATGAAGGATGAACGGGCAGGGCCGGCAGGCTGGAAAGCCTGCCCCACATTCTGCCTACTGCGTACTGCCTGCTCCCCATGACTGATCCAGCCACCATTGCCGCCTTGAAGGAAGCGTTCCCCGAGTTGGGGTTCAGCGAGTTTCGCGGCGAAACGCGGGTTGTGGTGCCGCGATCGGCGGTCTATCCCGTGCTCCAGACACTAAAGGAGAAAATGGCCTTCGACCTGCTGGTCGATGTGACGTGCGTGGACTACCTTCACTATCGCGACGCCAAGGATCGTTTCGGACTGGTGTACTTGTTGGCCAACGCCCAGACCAACGAGCGGATTACGGTGCGGACCTTCGTGAATGACCCGGAGTCGACGGTGCCTTCCGTAGTGTCGCTGTGGAAGGGGGCCGATTGGCTGGAACGGGAGGTGTGGGACGTGTTTGGGATCCGCTTCTCGGGCCACCCCGACTTGCGGCGGATCCTGTTGCCGGAAGAGTTCACAGCGCATCCGCTCCGCAAGGACTATCCGCTTCAGGGCCTTGGTGAGCGACACAATTTCCCCGTCATTACGCGAGCGGAAAGTTGACTTGTGTGCACCAGGTCGTTGCGTCCGGATGACCTTGACTCCGGCACGACCGCCTGTAGGGAACGCCCTCCGTGGCGTTCCGGGTCCCGCCACGGAGGCCTCTTTGGCGGCCGGCGGAACGCCACGGAGGGCGTTCCCTACAGTCCATCCCAAGGTTTCCCAGGATCGTGCGAAGGCATTTAAGCCCAGGGCTCTGCGACTCATGCCGCTGACGCGAAGTTCACTGACCGAGGACCTGCCCGAGGGAGCGCCACAGCAGTACCTGTGGACGATGAACTTTGGGCCGCAGCACCCGGCCACGCACACCACGTTGCGGTTGGTATTGAGTCTGGAAGGAGAGCGGGTGGTCGATGCCGTGCCCGACATCGGCTACCTCCACTCCGGCTTCGAGAAGCTCGCCGAGAATCTCGACTACAACCAGTACGTGACGGTGACGGACCGGATGAACTACGTCTCGCCGATGGCCAACAACGTGGCCTGGCACCTGGCGGTGGAGAAGCTGCTGGGAATCGACGTGCCGCCGCGGTGCAAGTATCTCCGCGTCGTCGTCGCTGAGTTGGCGCGGATCAGCGATCACCTGCTCGCCAACGGGGCGATGGGGCTCGATACGGGGGCCTTCACCTATTTTCTCTACGCCTTCAATCCCCGGGAGCTGATCTACGACATCTTCGAGGCCCTCTGCGGGGCCCGCTTCACGAACAGCTACACCCGGGTCGGCGGGCTGGTGCACGACGCCTCGCCAAAGGCGATCCGGATGATCCGCGATTTCGCCGCTGGGTTCCCCAAGGTGCTCGACGACATGGAGCGGCTCTTGAACCGCAACCGGATCTTCGTCGACCGCACCAAGGGGATCGGGGTGCTCACCAAGGCGGAAGCGATCAACCGCAGCGCAAGCGGCCCCATTGCCCGGGCCAGCGGCGTGACCCGCGATCTTCGCAAGGACGAGCCCTACCTGGCCTATCCGGACTTCGACTTCCAGGTCTGCTGCGCCACGGCCGGCGACTGCTATGCCCGTTACCTCGTCCGCATGTTGGAGATGCGGGAGAGCCTGAAGATCGTCCAGCAGGCGGTGGAGAACCTTCCCGCCGGGCCCGTCAATGTGGGGATCGACCAGCGCACGACCCTGCCCGAAAAGCGGCAGGTGTTCAGCACGATCGAAGGGCTGATCTCCCACTTCGAGCTCACCATGAGCAACCGCGGCTTCGAGGTGCCGTGCGAGGAGGTCTACTCGGCCACCGAGGCCCCCAACGGGGAACTGGGGTTCTACCTCGTGGGCGACGGCACGCCCCGGGCCTACCGCGCCCGCTGCCGCCCCCCTTCGCTGCTGCACTTTGCCCTGTTCCCGCACCTCATCCGCGGCCACACCCTGAGCGACGTGGTCGCCGTCCTGGGTAGCTTGAACATCATCGCCGCGGAGTTGGATCGATAGGAATTACGGCCATGAATATGCTGAGCCGCATTGAGATCTCCGGATTCAAGTCGCTTCGGAAGGTGAGCCTCGATCTCGGACCGCTGAATGTTCTGATTGGAGCGAACGGCGCTGGGAAATCGAACTTCGTCTCGTTTTTCAAAATGCTCAACGAGATGGTGGGGGAGCCCCCGCGTTTTCAGCAGTACGTCGCGGTGGCAGGGCGAGCGAAGTCACTCTTGTATTACGGTCCGGGGACTACGGTGCAGATCGAAGGAAAGCTTGTGTTTCAGATGGTTAACGGAGAAAGTCAATACTATATGCGTCTGTTTCACGCGGCAGGAGACACCTTGCTGTTCGCCGACGAGGAGCTTCGTTTCCATCGGACCAACGCTCCCTCGCCGCTCATCGTCAGTCTCGGGGCCGGTCACGGCGAGACCCGTGTTAAGGCCCAAGCAGAGGCAGGAGATCCCACAGCAAGGGTGTTCCGCCACCTCTTGACCACATGCCGAGTGTTCCATTTTCACGACACCTCCGCGACGGCGCCCATTCGCCAGGCGTGTTACTTGGAAGACAACCGTTGGCTCTACCCTGATGCCCGCAATCTGGCTGCGATGCTTCACAAATACCAGCGGACTCAGCCGGTCGTCTACGGCCGCATTGTGAACACCATAAGACAGATTGCTCCGTTCTTCGGCGATTTTGTGCTTCAGCCCTCGACACTCCGGGAAAAGGACGTCTTTCTCAACTGGACGGAGCGTGACTCGGAGTACCTCCTCGGTCCTCACCAGATATCCGACGGAACGCTCCGCGCCATGGCCCTCGTGACCCTTCTGCTCCAACCCACGGAGGAGTTGCCGAGCGTGATCGTCGTCGACGAACCGGAGTTGGGGCTCCATCCGCAGGCCATTTCGGTTTTGGCGGCGTTGGTGAAGGGAGCGAGCCACTCCTGCCAGGTGATCCTTTCGACGCAATCCGCGTCTCTCTTAGATCAGTTCGATCCTGAGCACGTCGTGGTGGTGGAGCGGGAGGGAGGCCAGTCCACGTTTCGGAGGCTCGACGCCGAATCCTTGAAGGAATGGCTGGACGACTACTCCCTCGGCGAACTCTGGGAGAAAAACGTGATCGGGGGGGGGCCCTATTGATGATTCGACTGAACATGATCGTCGAAGGGCCGACCGAGCAAGAGTTTGTATCCCGAGTCCTTGCGCCGCACTTGGCCAAGTATGAAGTCCAACTCGCGCGACCCGCGTGTGTGGTGTTCTCTCGCAAGGGCTCTCAGATCCGTTCCCGTGGCGGCCTGCGAAGGTACGCCGTCGCGAAGGACCATTTGGTGCGATGGCTCAAGCAGGAGCGCGCACCGGATGTGTTTTTCACGACCATGTTCGACCTGTACGGCCTCCCCGACGATTTTCCGGCCTACGATGAGGCTTCTCGGCTGGTTGACAGGTACGCTCGTGTGCGGAAGATGGAGGATGAGTTCGCCGCCGACGTTGGCGACGGAAGGTTCCTGCCGTATTTTCAACTTCACGAGTTCGAGGCGATCCTCTTCTCCCAACCGGAAGTGTTTGGGGAGTATTTCCTTGACTGCGAGAAAGAGGTCGGCGATCTGGGGCACATCCTCCACGAATTCGGGAATCCAGAGTTGATCGACGACGGCGAGAACACTTCTCCGTCTCACCGGATTCTCCGTTTGTTGCCAAATTACCAGAAACGGACGGCTGGACCTCAGCTTGCCAACGCGATCGGATTGTCGCTGATTCGGGACAAGTGCCGTCACTTCAACGAATGGTTGACCAAGCTTGAGCAGTTGGGTGTCAGATCCTAGCAGAGAGAGTGTGTCCCCGTGGTACCCGTAGCCAGCCCAATCCTCACCGACGCGATCCTCGCCGCCATCCGGGAGTGTTTTCCCCGGTATCCGACGCGGCGGGCGGTCGTGTTGCCGGCGCTGCACGTGGTGAACGAGGCCCTGGGCTACGTGCCGCCGGAGGCGGTGACGGAGATAGCCGAACTGCTGGAGCTCGCGCCCGCGGAGGTGCAGGACACCCTGTCGTTCTATGGCCTGTTCAAGCAGGATCGGCCGCAGGGGCGGGTGCGGGTGTGGGTGTGCCGCTCGATTGGTTGCGCCGCCTGCGGGGGCGAGGAGATGCTGGAGTACCTCTGCAAGCGGCTGGGAATCCGTCCCGGCGAGACCACGCCCGACGGGCGCGTGAGCGTGGAGTATGCGGAGTGCCTCGGCGCCTGCGACTTCGCCCCGGCAATGCTCGCCAATGAGGTCCTTTGGAAGAACCTGACCAAGGAGAAAATCGACGCCTTTCTCGAATCGTTGCCGCCGCCCGGGCGTAGCGGCCAGGGATCGGCCAACGAATAACTTGTGAAACTGGGTGGCATGCTCTCACGACGCGAAGCGTCGCACTGAGCATGGAAGACGCCATCGCGGCTTCCATGCCGACCCTCGGCTGCGCCGAGTGACGGCATGCCACTCAACCGACTCCCAACCCCCAACTCTCGACTCCCAACCCGTGGCCAACTACGAACCCGTTCTCCTGGCGAACGTCTGCAAGAGGGACGTCCACACGCTGGCCGGCTACCAGGCCTGCGGCGGATATCGCACACTCCGCCGCGTGTTGAAGGAGCACTCGCCGGCCGAGGTGGTGGCGATGGTCCGCGCCAGCGCCTTGCGGGGACGCGGCGGGGCGGGCTTCCCGACGGGGTTGAAGTGGTCCTTCCTGCCGGCCGATCACCCCGGGCCCCGCTACCTGTGCGTCAACGCCGACGAGAGCGAGCCCGGCACCTTCTCGAACCGCGTGCTCATGGAGTCGGACCCGCACCAGGTGATGGAGGGGATTCTCCTCAGTGCCTACGCTACGCGGGCGAGCACGGCCTATATCTACCTGCGGTACGAGTACCCTTCGTGTTTTCGCCGCATGCGGAGTGCGATCGACGAGTGCTACGCGGCCGGGTTGCTGGGAAAGAAGATTCTCGGCCACGATTATTCGCTCGACGTGTCTATCCATCGCGGGGCGGCCGCTTATGTGTGCGGGGAGGAGACGGGGCTCATCGAGAGCCTGGAGGGGAAGCGGGCCTGGCCGCGGATCAAGCCGCCGTTTCCGGCCGTCGAAGGGCTCTTCCGCAAGCCAACCGTGGTGAACAATGTGGAAACGCTGGCCTGCGTGACCCATATCCTCGACCGCGGCGTGGAGTGGTTTCGCTCGATGGGAACCCCGCCGCGACCGAACGACCCCCGCGACCCGGGCAGCTTCGGGCCGAAGCTCTACTGCGTCAGCGGACACGTGAACCGTCCCGGTTGCTACGAGGCTCCCCTCGGGCTGCCTTGCCGCGAGGTCCTCGAACGATTCGGCGGGGGCGTGTGGAAGGGTCGCAAGGCCAAGGCCGTGGTGCCGGGCGGGCTGAGCACCGGGTTGCTCACCGCCGACGAGTTGGATACGCCAATGGATTTTGAGGGCCCGATCCGGGCGGGGTGCCTGGGCCTGGGGACCGCCGGGCTCATCGTGCTCGACGAGACATACTCCCTCGTCGATTTCCTCCACAACAGTTGCCGCTTCTTCGCCCACGAGAGCTGCGGCCAGTGTACTCCCTGCCGGGAAGGGACCCATTGGGCACTGCGCATGGTCGAGCGGATCAAGGCCGGGCGAGGAAGGCTTAAGGACCTGGATTTGCTGCTGGAGATCGCCGACTCGATCGGCATTATTCCCGGGACGACGATCTGCGGCCTGGCCGACGGGGCGGCTTGGCCGATTAAGAACGCCATCCGCAAGTTCCGCGGGGAGTTCGAGGATCACATCCGCCGCACCAATCCGCAAGGGTACCTGGTTTCCGAGCCCGTTCCGGCGGTGGCAGCGAGGAGTCCAGAGGGAGAGGGGAGCGATGCAACGTACTTTTCGGACAACCTCTAACACTACAGCGCGAGGTTCCCGGAAGAAGGGGGACTGGCTCCGTGGCGCAATCCGTTATGGCTTGGGGAGAGACGTTACCGCCACGGTGCCTGTCCCCTTTTTCCGAATAGTCACCCCGGTGGACCGTCGCAAAAGGGGACTGGCACCGTCGCCGGAGCGCGAACGTAGAGGGACACCGTGATGGAGGCGACGGAGCTAGTCCCCTTTTGTGACTGCCGACGGGCTCGATCGCCGACCGAACGCGGTGAGGCCCGCCGTTGCCTCACTTGGAGGATTCTTGTGATTAGCAAAGCCTGGACGCTCCTGGAAAGCCGCACGGTGTCGGATCACCGTATCTTCCGCATCCGCGACGACCTCTATCGTTTCGAGCCGACGGGGCTCACGCGGGACTTCGTGGTGATGGAGTCCCCCGACTGGGTCAACGTGGTGCCGATCACCGAAGACGGGCAGGTGGTGTTGATCCGGCAGTACCGCCACGGCATCCGGGCGGTCAGTCTGGAGATCCCGGGAGGCATGATCGACCCTCACGAATCGCCCGAGGCCGCCGCAGCACGGGAACTCCACGAAGAGACCGGGTATGTGGCCGATCGGGTGAGGCCGTTGTGCCGCGTGCGGCCCAACCCCGCCATTCAGAACAACTACCAGTACTGCTACCTGGCCGAGGGGTGCCGTAGGGCCTCCGCGCCCAACCTCGACCCTTTTGAGCACATTGAGGTCGTCCTCGCCCGTTTGGAGGAGGTCCCCGGGCTGATCGAGCGCGAGGAGATCTGCAACGCCCTGGTGATCAACGCCTTCTACTTCTTGGTTGGGCACGGGGCTTGCACTAGCAAACCTCCGGAGAACGTGAAACTGGACGAACGACTGAGACAAGGAGTCAAGCCATGAAACGCCTGGGTACTGGATGGATATCCGGCCCAGAACTACGTGACCTGCGCACCGGCGGCCAACCGCTGTGGCCCGGCGGTACCGGCGGGCCCGGAGGTTTGGGTCCATCCCAAGGTGTATGTGGAAGGGCAGCCGATCCGCAACCTGATCCGCGCGATCACGCCGTGAGGGAAGAGAAACCAAAGCGGTCAGCTATCGGCAGTCAGCTATCAGCCTGGAGAGACCGCTGACCGCTGAAAGCTGATAGCTCTCTACGACGTGGCTTCCGCGCGCGCGGCCCATTGGGCTGCCAACTGATCGGCCTTTTTCAGGTCCTCGGCGGCGCTTTCCTTGTCGCCCAGTTGGTCGTAGACGTAGCTGCGGGTGCGGAGGTACTCGGGTTCCCAAGGGTCGAGTCGCAAGGCCTCGGAGGCATCGGCGAGGGCCTTCTGGAGATCGCCCGTGAGCCCAAACGCCACAGCCCGGCCGTTGAAAGCCTGCGCCATCTTCGGGTCCAAGCGGATGGCCTCCCCGAACGCGATCACGGCCATTTCCAGTTCCTGGCCCTCGAGGTAGCCAACCCCGAGCTCGAAAGCCCTATCGGCCTGCATAGACGTCTGCCGGATGGTGAAGTAGAGGAAGGAGTCGCGGAGCGGGCATGACCACTTCTGTTCCGCCTCGTCAGCCCTACCTCTAAATTACGCTCGGCAGTGGTGCCACGTCAACATCCGGGAGCCTAGGGAGCCGCCAAGATTTCGTGGCATCCGCTCACGCTGGGCGAAAGGGTCTAAGGAGACCATTCCGGAAGAGACCTTCCAGTCGCCGAGGGACTGTGCCCGAAGAAAGTCTCCGTCACCTTTGGACCCTTTCGGGGATATTCTACTCCCTCACGTGGGCGGGTCACTCCGTGACCCGAATCCTCCGGTCACGGACAGGCCGGACCACCTGGCGTCGCAAAAGGGGACAGGCACCGTCGCCACGGGCCGCATTGGCTACCGACACCGTCATCGAGGCGACGGAGCCAGTCCCCTTTTGCGACCGCCGACCTCGCGTTCCAAGACTAAATAAGGTTGCACGATTCCACGACGGCACGAGACGGCCTGTAGGGAACGCCCTCCGTGGCGTTCCGGGACGCGGTATTGCGGCCTCCGTGGCGATACCCGGAACGCCACGGAGGGCGTTCCCTACAGGCGATTGTCCTGGAATCACGCAATGTCACTTAGCACCCCAAGACCTTCGCGGTGACGAGCCAGTACAACTCCCCTTCGCCGATCCCTGGGGGGCCAGGGAACCGGATAGCGGCGATGGCCCCTTTGGCAAAGCGAATGGAACCCTCCTCGTCGCCGATCAAGGCCGCCACCAGATGGCCCACATCGGGGGCGTGGCCGACCCAAGCCATCTCCTCAAGGTCGCCAGCCAGAGTGCCGGTCCAGCGGAGGATGCCAGCTAGATCGCTCCCCGGCACCAGATCGTTCCTTTCGACCACCTTCGGCCGGCCAGGCACGTGCTTGGCCACGAGGTCGGCCGTCTGCCGGCAGCGGACCAACGGGCTGGTCGCCACCAGTTGTGGGGCGAAGCCGCGCTGGGCCAGCGCCTTGACGATTTGGGCGAACCGCTCCTGCCCCTCCAGGGTCAGCGGCCGCTGGCAGTCGTCGGCCCACGCCGCCCCCCCCTGCTCTTCCGCCCAGGCATGACGAATGATGTAGAGGATCATGTGTCGACTCCGGGTACCATCTTATCGGCCCGCGCCCCGGCGGCAAGCCATGCGGCCGGCATCTTGCTGGCTTTGGAGACCACGATGGGATATCTTGGCGTTGTTCCGTCCAGAGAGGGCGGAGCGTCCAGTCCTGTCGCGAGTGTGATGAAAGGAGCCTAGAGATGCCTACAATCGCCCGCCGAGAATTCCTGCGAGCGTCGCTGCAATTGGGTACCGCCGCCATGGCCGCCGGGCCGCTGTCGGCCCTCGCGTCGGCCGGCAAACCCGGCGAGAAGATGGCCTTCGGCATGGTGACTTACCAGTGGGGCAAGGACTGGGACTTGCCCACGCTCTTGGCCAATTGCGCCAAGGCCCGAATCGGCGGCGTGGAATTGCGGACCAGCCATGCCCACAAGGTGGAGCCGAACCTGAACGATGCTCAGCGGGCCGAGGTGAAGAAGCGGTTCGCCGACAGCCCGGTTGCGATGGTCGGCATCGGCAGCGCCGAAGAGTTCCATCATCCCGACCCGGCCCGCCTGGCCAAGGCGATCGAGGCGACGAAGGCTTTCATCAAGCTGAGCCACGACGTGGGCGGGAGCGGGGTGAAGGTCCGCCCGAACGATCTGCCCAAGAACGTGCCGCAAGAGAAGACGATCGAGCAGATCGGCAAGGCCCTCAATGTGGTTGGGGCCTTCGGGGCCGACTACGGCCAACAGATTCGCCTGGAGGTCCACGGGGCCTGCTCGCCGCTGCCGATCATGAAGCGGATCATCGACGTGGCCGATCACCCCAACGTGGGCCTCTGCTGGAACTCGAACGTGGCCGATCTGAAAGGGGACGGCCTCGTGGCGAACTTCAACCTGGTGAAGCGCCGCTTCGGCAGGACGACCCACGTGCGCCCGTTGGACAGCCGCGACTACCCGTTCGCCGAGCTGATCCGGCTGTTCGTCGAGATGGATTACCAAGGGTGGCTGCTCCTGGAGGCCGGCGGGACGCCGAAGGACCCGATCCGCGATTTGACGCACCAGCGGGAGCTGTTTGAGAGATATGTGGCGGAGGCACAGGCCAAAATGCGGTAAGGATCGGCCGCACAGCGAGCGGGAAGCCAGCCCGTTATAAAGCCGCGACCGGTGGTCGTGCTCTGGAATCGACGACCGATCGTCGTGCCCGAAAACGCGCGACCCCCGGTCGCGGCTTTGTGCCAGACGGGCTCAAACCGGCAAGCCCGCAGCCGCTTTCAGCCCCGAAGGGGCCGGAATACGACAGCCCAGGGCAACGCCCTAGGGAAGCGTGTCGGAAGGAACGCCGAAGCCCTGTAGGGGCGAAATCCAGGCTTCCCCAGGACCTCGATTCCGCCCTTTCAGGGCTTCCGATCCCGTGAAGTCAGATGCGGAACGGATTCGTCGGTTTCGCCTTACCTCAGCGACGGCACCCCGCCGTGCTCCTGCGCCGCGGCGTGGATCTCGAGAAAATCCGCGTAGCGCTCGCGGAAGGCCTCGAGCACGTCCGGATCGAAGTGACCTCGCTCTTGCTCCTCGATCATCCAGCGGGCCCGCTCGGGATCGACGGCGTCCTTGTACACCCTGACGGAGGTCATGGCGTCGAACACGTCGGCGATGGCGACGATCCGGGCCGGGAGCGAAATCTCGGCCGCGCGGAGCCCGTCGGGATAACCGCAGCCGTCCCATCGCTCGTGGTGCGACCGGGCGATCTCGGCCGCCATGTGCAGGAAGTTGGCGTATTCCGACTGCTCGGCCACGTGCCGGAGGGCTTCGGCCCCGATCACGGTGTGTTGCTTCATCAGGTCGAACTCTCTCCGCGTGAGGGGGCCCGGCTTGAGAAGGATTCCGTCGGGAATGCCCACCTTGCCGATGTCGTGCATCGGGCTGGCGCGGAAGATGTCTTCGAGGAACCGGCCATCGATCTGGTCCACGTACGGCCCGCGGCGGCTAAGATGATCCGCCAAGACCTGGGTGTAGCTCCGCATCCGCTCCAGGTGCAGCCCGGTTTCCGGGTCGCGCGATTCGGCCAGCTGGGCGAGGGTCAGGACGGCCACGTCGCGAGTGCCGATCGCCTCGACGGTCCGTTGCTGGACCAAGAGGGCCAGCTTGTTGGCGCGGTTCTTGGCGGCCAGATGCGCGGCCTCCAGGGTCGCGTGCGACTCCTGCAACAGTTGCAGGACCCGCTGGCTGTTCATCACCCAGGCCTCGAGGTTGTGCATCTCGACCCGGGCCCGGCAGGCCGAATTCCACTTTTCGCAGAGCGTCGCGGCCAGGAGGCGGACCTCGAACGAGGCGAACGGCTTGCGCAACAGCAGGAGGTGATCGCTCTCGCCGACCCGATCGAGCAGGGCCGCGGAGGCCGCGTGGGAGTCGCCCGTGCAGACCACCGCGTGAAGCTCCGGATCGATCTCCCAGAGCCGCTCGACGGTTTCGACGCCGCTCCACCCCGAAGGCGTCTCCGCTTCGACGAACGCCACCGCGTAGGGTCGCCCTTCGTAGGCCGCCTGCTGCACGCGGAGCACCGCCTCTTCGCCCCGATACGCCGAGTCGACGTAGAACCGCGGGACGCAGTCGCCGCGGGTCCCAGAGCCACCGGCCGGCGACGTGCCTTCGTCGTGAGGGTCGAGCGCCGCACGAATTGCCTGATGAACCGCGGCGCACGGATCGACCACGAGCACCCGCCGGTTCATGTCCGGGTTCGTGCCGAGAGCGTTGGCGCGCGCTGGGGATTCGGACCAGGTCGAGTCCATGCGATCGTCTCGTCGGCGTCACGGGCCGATAGGAGCTTCGTCACATATCTCATCTACTCTAGTGGTCCGTCCAGCTAGAGTTTACTAATTGTAGACCTTTGACGTGACGCAGACGCCATTGTGTTCATCTTGACGAACGAATTCGGGGTAGAGCCGACGCAGTTTGACGCGGGCGTCATTG
>Ga0172371_10004354_pt1 | contig 21501 bp, 24 predicted proteins | sample Lak12m_FD_114543 | JGI IMG/M metagenome (GOLD analysis project Ga0172371, IMG submission 114543) | Freshwater microbial communities from Kabuno Bay, South-Kivu, Congo - kab_022012_12m | ecosystem: Environmental > Aquatic > Freshwater > Lake | place: Democratic Republic of the Congo: South-Kivu... | reverse complement strand
CTCGAAGAGTTTATGGGAAAAAAGAATTTCTGTCTTGGCGACCTTTTGGTTTATTAAAGATAAGGAAGCAAAAGACGCTTTGGTGATTGCGAAAATTTTATTAAACGATAAGCATGATTTAATTCACAAAGCAGTTGGTTGGATGCTTCGGGAAGTGGGAAAAAGATGCGGAGAGGTGGAAGAAGAAAAATTTTTGCAAAAATATTACAGAGTTATGCCTCGCACGATGCTTAGATATGCAATTGAGAAATTTCCTGAGAAGAAAAAGCAATTTTATTTAAAAAAATAGCTAGATATGGTATAATGTGGTTGCTATCCCAGCACCAAATTCCAATATAGTTTTATGTTAATGAATTGATTTGTGTGCGGCGGCGCCTACGGCTTAGAGCTTTTATAATAAATAGATTAATGTGCGAATTGGTGCGGGATGCTCATTTTTGTAGCTACTTGTTCCACTCGTAGACAAAAATGGCAGAAACTCAAGAAAAATTGAAAAATTTGCAAAATAAAATCGCTCTTTTGAGCGACTATCTTTGACTTACCCCAAAAGAAAATTGAAATTGAAAAAGGGGAAAAAGAAGCTTTGAAACCTGGCTTTTGGGATGATTCGCAAAAAGCGGGAAAGTTGATGCAGGAAGTGGAAGGCTTAAAAGCGGAAATTGAGGAAATGAGCCGAATTGAAACTGAGTTGGCTGAACTTTTGGAGTTGTCAAAAATAATTTCTGAGACCGATGAAAAATCTGACGAAGAAAGAACTGAAATAATCGAAAAAGTTTTTGAGTTGGAAGCCAAAATTGCCAAACTGGAATTCCAAGCGATGATGAGCGGGAAGTATGACAAAAGTGATGCCATTGTTTCTTTCTATGCCGGCGCGGGCGGAGTGGACGCGCAAGATTGGGCGGAAATGCTCCTGCGAATGTATCTCAAGTGGGCAGAGAAAAATAATTATAAAGCTAAAATTGTTGATGAGACGCGCGGACAGGAAGCGGGGATCAAAAGCGCGACAGTGGAAATCAATGGAGCGTATGCCTATGGAAAACTGCGAAGTGAAAATGGGGTCCATCGCTTGGTCAGACTTTCGCCTTTCAATTCAGATAATTTGCGTCAAACTTCTTTTGCCTTGGTGGATGTGATGCCGGTAATTGAAGATATTTCGGAAGTGGAAATCAATGAAAAAGATTTGCGCGTGGATGTCTATCGTTCCGGCGGAGCGGGAGGGCAAGGGGTGAACACCACCGACAGCGCGGTGCGGATTGTCCATATGCCAACCGGGATTATGGCTACTTGTCAAAATGAGCGCAGTCAGTTGCAAAACAAGGAAGAAGCCTTGAAAATTTTGAAAGCCAAATTGCATAAAAAATACTTAGAAGAACAAGAGAAAGAAAAAAATCAGATTCGCGGAGAAAGTGCGGCTAATGAATGGGGGAGTCAAATTCGATCTTATGTTATTCATCCTTATAAATTAGTGAAAGATCATCGGACGAAATATGAAGAAACTGATGCCGAACATGTTTTGCAAGGTTATTTGGACGGTTTTATCGAAAGTTATTTGAAGAAAAGTAAATAATGAGTTATAATAAACATTGTAATACAAAATATTTTTTATAATACAAAATGATTAAATTTGAAAATGTCAGCAAAATTTATAAAGATGACTTCCATGCTCTGCAAGATATTAATTTTGAAATTCAGCCAGGAGAGTTTTTGATTGTCGTTGGACCGAGCGGAGCGGGAAAATCGACGCTTCTTAAAATGATCTACGCAGCTGAAGCTCCAACGGCCGGGGAAATTTATTTTGATAATGTACCGCTTTCCAGTTTGAGCAAGAGCAAATTACCGGAATATCGGAGAAATATCGGCACAGTTTTTCAAGATTTTAAATTGCTTTCCAGAAAAACGGCTTTTGAAAATGTGGCCTATGCCCTGGAAGTTTCTGGATGTCCAAAAGAGGAAATTAAGGAGGATGTTCCGCAAATTTTGGAAATTGTCGGTTTAGGAGAAAAATTAAATAAATATCCGCATGAGTTAAGCGCCGGCGAGCAACAGCGGGTGGCAATTGCGCGCGCTTTAATTCACAAACCCTTGGTGATTGTGGCTGATGAACCGACAGGCAATCTTGACCCGGTGGCTTCGATTGAAATTTTGGATTTGCTTTTGAAAATAAATAAACTTGGAACGACAGTTGTTTTGGCCAGTCATGATAAGGCGGTGGTTGATAAGGCGGCCAAAAGAGTGATCTGTCTGGAAAAAGGCGCGATGACTTGCGATACACCCAAAGGTAAATATAAACTAAAATAAAATTTATGTGGTTGACAATAACCCGAACATTTAAAGAAGCTCTTCATAATTTTATTAGAAACGGCTGGCTTACGGTTGCCACGGTGGTAGTTTTAATTATGTCTTTGTATGTTGTATCGACTGTATATATCACTACTTTTATAGTGAATGAAAATCTAAAAAACGTTCAAGATAAGTTAAGTGTCAGTGTTTATTTCAAAGCTGACACAACAGAAAAAACAATTGAAGATGCTAAAGACTTTTTTCAAAAAAATTCTGATGTAGGGGATGTAGTCTATGTTTCCAAGGAGCAAGCTTTGGAAAATTTCAAAAAATACAATGCCAATAACGAAGAGCTTATGCAGTCATTGGAAGAAATCGGAGAAAATCCTCTGTGGCCATCTTTGGTGGTGACGGCCAATGATTCCCAAAAATACGAAGACATCGTTGGTTATGTGAAATCTTCACCATATCGCGAGGAAATTAGTCAGATAAATTTTGACAAAACCAAAGATGCCATTGATAAATTAAATAGTATTGTGAAAACAACCGAAAGAACGGGAATAACCCTGATTTTTATTTTTTCATTAATTGCGGTTTTAATCACCTTTAATACTATCCGAGTGACAATCTATGCCCATAAAAAAGAAATCGGAATTATGCGCCTAGTGGGAGCTTCTAATTCTTATATTCGCTTGCCATTTATTTTCGAAGGTTTTGCTTATGGCTTGGGGTCGGCGATTATTTCAATGGTGATTTTATTTCTGACTCTAAGATTTGCTCCTTCGTTTATATTTATTAATGTAAGCGGTCCAATTTCTATTTCAAGCCATGATCTACTTGCTTTCTATTGGCATAATTTTTTCATCATTCTTGCTATTGAAGCGGGGATGGGGATTGTCCTTGGGGTTTTTAGTAGTTTGATTGCGATGAGGAAATATCTAAAGACTTAGATGCTTGACCCCGCACTAAATTTTGACCAACTTTTTCTTTGAAAAAGTTTAAAAATTTATTCTCTCTTGAATATAAAGGTTTATATAAGCGGATGATTTTTGTTTTAAAAAAATTTTACAAAAAAGTCAAAACTTAGTGCGGGGTTGATTTTATTCATAAAAAATAGTAGATTATAAAAAGACTTTTTGTGAGTCTTTTTAAAATAGTGGAGAGTAGCCAAGTGGTAAGGCAACAGGTTCTGGTCCTGTCATCGGGGGTTCGAATCCCTCCTCTCCAACAAAATAAAAATCCATTCGTCAGAATGGGTTTTTGTTTTGTTCGAAAAGAGATGATGAGAACGTGAAAGGGGTCGGGAAAACGGAAGTTTTCCCGTGGTGGAAGTATTGAAACCGCAAGGTTTCAAGGAGCGAAGCGACGTTCGATTTCCCTCCTCTCCAACAAACTTTTGATTAACTCAGGATGAGTAAGACGATCCCGCCGTGGCGGGATTAATCTTGGTTCGAGTCCAAGTCTCGGAACTTTGTAATATTTGCGAGGAGTTCGCCTGCCTGCCGGTAGGCAGGAATCCCTCCTCTCCAACAAAAGAAAAATCATCCGTAAAGATGGTTTTTTATTTTTGAAAATGAATTAGACCTTGATATAAATTATAACTCATGATATTATGTGTATATAAGACACTAAGTTATATTTATGGCCACAAAAATTACTTCCAAGAAAAAATATAAATTTGCAGCCATTGCTACTGATGTAGCGATTCTTACAATTAAAGAAGGAAAATTGCAGATTCTCTTAATTAAGATGAAAAAAAAGCCCTATGAAAAATGCTGGGCGATTCCCGGGGGATTAGTCAATCCAAATGAATCGGTGGATCAAGCCGCGGGAAGAATTTTACTTGCAAAGACTGGACTAAAAAATGTTTATTTGGAACAACTTTATTCCTTTGGGGATGTTAATCGTGATCCATTTGGGAGGGTAGTTTCGGTAGCTTATTTTTCTCTTTTGCCAGAAGGAAAATTTAATTTAAAGACTACTAAAGAGCATGGGGAAATCCAATGGTTTCCAGTTGATGAAATACCAAGTCTGGCTTATGATCATTCAGAAATTTTGAAAAAAGCCTATCACAGATTAAAAGCAAAATTAGAATATAGTAATATTGCTTATAGTCTTTTACCTGCCAATTTCGCGCTGAGTGAATTGCAGGAAATTTATGAAATAATCTTAAAGCGAAAATTAGATAAAAGGAATTTTCGGAAAAAAATATTATCACTTGGTATGGTAAAGAAAAGCGGAAAAAAGCAAAAGGGTTTGCCGAATCGACCGGCTGATCTTTATTCTTTTGCTAAAAAGAGCGCCTGCATTGTAAATATTTTGTAGGTATTATTGAAAAACAGCCAAAGCAAAAGGCTGTTTTTGTTAGGGAGGATAATATTTCTAAACCCTTGCCTAAATTTAAAATATATGTTATGATTGTTTGATATAAAATATATGGAAAAAATTATTTATCCAATCCGAATTAATCGTTATTTAGCCTTAAATGGTTATTGTAGCCGCCGAGAAGCGGACGTTTTGATTGAGAAAAAAATGATTATGATTAATGGCAAAATTGCCAAACTGGGTGACCGCGTAAATGAAGATGATTTAGTAGAAATTCCCGAAAAAAATAAAGATACTTTTAAGGAATATGTTTACTTGGCTTACAACAAGCCGAAAGGGATTATGACTAATGAGGATAATAAAGTTGGCCAAAAAATTAAGGATGTAGCGAATGCGCCAGCCGATGTTTTTCCAGTGGGACGCTTGGACAAGGATTCGCATGGATTAATTGTTCTCACCAACGACGGACGAATTACTAATAAACTTTTGAATCCAGAATTTGAACATCAAAAAGAATATTTAGTGACGGTGAATAAAAAAATGAACAATCACTTCATCAAAATTATGGGACAAGGGGTGAAGCTGGAAGATTTTCGCACTAAAGAATGTGAGGTGGAACAACTGAATGATTATCTTTTTCGCATTGTTTTGACCGAAGGAAAAAAACATCAGATTCGTCGAATGTGTGATAATTTGGGATACACTTCTATTGATATTCAACGCGTGCGAATTGAAAATATTAAATTAGCCAATCTTCGTTTAGGCAAAACGCGAAAAATTGAAGGCGAAGAATTAGAAAAATTTTTGAAAATCTTAGGAATTAAAGATTAAGTTTTATGATCACTGATGAAATTAAAATAAAAGTGGAGGCAGGTAAGGGAGGGAACGGCGTCGTAGGTTTTGATAAGGATAAGATGGCGATTGGTCCAACTGGTGGCAAAGGCGGAAACGGTGGAAACGTTTATTTTCAAGGTATCTCAAATCTGACGGCTCTTAATAAATTTAAACATAAAAAAGAATTTAAAGCCCAAAATGGATTTGATGGAAAAAAAGATAAATCTACCGGTCACGACGGAGCAGATATAATTTTATTGGTTCCAGTGGGCAGTGTGATTAAAAATATTCATACTAAAGAAGAATTTGAAATTGTAGACGTGGATAAAAAAGTTTTAGCGGCCAGGGGAGGAATAGGTGGGCGCGGTAATTTTTATTTTCGTTCCCCGGTAAATACCAGTCCCATGGAATCCGAAGACGGAAAACTTGGACAATTGGAGGAATTTTTTATTGAACTACGCTTAATTGCGGACATCGGATTTATTGGACTTCCTAACGTCGGAAAATCAAGTCTTTTAAATGAATTAACTAAGGCAAATGCTAAGGTTGCAAACTATGAATTTACCACCCTGGAGCCAAATTTAGGGGTGATGGATAAAATTATTATTGCTGATATTCCGGGTCTCATTGAGGGGGCTTCCACTGGTAAGGGTTTGGGGATAAAATTTTTAAAGCACATTCAACGCACCAAAGTTTTATTTCATTTTATTTCCGCTCAGTCGCAAGATGTGGCGGGGGATTATAAGGTGATTCGTAAAGAATTAAACGATTTTAGTCCAGAGCTTTCCGAGAAAAAAGAATTGATTTTTTTAAGTCAAAGTGATTTAGTTTCGGAAGAAGTGGTGAAAAATAAAATAAAGGAATTAAAGAAAATTAAACTTAAGGCGGAAGTGATCTCTATTCATGATTGGGATAGTGTGGAAAAAGTTCGAAAAATTATTCTGGATGTGGTAGAATAAAAAAGTAATAAATAAAATTCATCCTATGGAGCAAATATCAATTTTAACCTCAAAATATATTATTCTACTGATCGCTTTGTTTGTTTGGAGTATTCCCTGGAAAGGCTTTGCGCTTTGGAAATCTGCGCGAAGAGGAGAAAAAATTTGGTTTATAGTACTACTTATTTTAAGTGATGCGGGAGTATTAGAAATTTTGTACATTTTCTTTTTTTCAGAAAAAGAAAACACCGCCATTCAAGTTCAACCCAAAAGACCAGTAGTCTAATAAAGAAAAGTCCCGTTAAGCGGGACTTTTTTGTTTAGGGTTGAGTTTTTTCGGTTGGATATTTCTTTTCTTTCCATTTTCCAAATCCATCCGAAAGAGTGAAGATATTGATTTTTCCAAGATCAAAAAGGCGAACCGCGGCCTTGAAAGCCAAGAGGGTGTCATCGTCGTAGATAATAATTTTTTTCCCGTAGGGGACTTCTCCAATCCTTTTTTCAATTTCATCAACATAGATATTAATTGCATTGGGAATATGTTCAGCGTTAAAGCTTTTTTGGCCGCGAACATCAATAATAAACAAATTTTTTTCTTGCGAAAGAGTTTCTTTTAGTTTATCACTGGTAATATAAGTTACTTTAGCTTGATCGGAGAGAGAATTGGGGTCCCCCTCAGAGATGGTGGAGTAAAAACTGTTTTTCCATTTATTAAAGCCCCCATCTAAATAATAAACGTTCTTAACTCCACTTTTCGGTAAAGTAGCTCCAACTAAATTTAACACCTCCAAGGTATTGGTATTGTCAATTAAGACATAAGTTAATTCTTTTTTTAGCTTGGATATATTTTCTTCAAAGATATCCTGAGGAATATTAATAGAATTGAGCAGATGTTCTTTTTTGAATTCCTCGGCAGTGCGAATATCAAGGAGAATAATTTTTTCTTGTTGGTTAATTTTTGCTAAAAGTTCGGCCGAATCAATTGAGCGAGCGCTTTTAGTGAGATCAAGAGCTTTTTCTACTTCCAGAATATTTTCTTGAGCGGAAAGCTTTTCTTCTCGATCAAATTTATAAAGCATTAAAATAATAATACCAGCAATTAGCACAAAGCCAATGAGCATCGCCTTAAAATTTTTACTTCCTTCTGATTCCATATTTAAATAAAAATTAATTTAAAATTGATCCAATAAAATTAGGATAACCGTTAATAAAATTTTTGATGTCAGCGTCATTTTTTCCTTCGAGCTGAATCTTTTCAATTTGAATGGCGCCCTCCAAGGTTTTAATAAAAATATCGTCATTGATACTAAAAACTTCACCACTCTTTTTTTCTGAAAAATCATTTGGGCTTAATGCTATTTTAGTAAGCTTAAGGCGCTTGTTGTTCCAAAAGGTGAAGATGCCTGGCCAAGGGTAGTAGGCGCGAAATCGGTTAAAAATTTTTTCGGCTGGCTCATCCCAGTTAATTTTTCCATCTTCCTTATTAAGCATTTGGCAAAATGTCGCTTGCGAGGCATCTTGTGATTGCGGTTCAATTTTTTCATCAATCCAATCTGGCAAAGTTTTTAATAATAATTCTGCCGATTTCTGAGCCATTTTTTGAGAGAATTCTGGTAATTTCTCTTCCGGATAAATTTCAGTAGTAGCTTGGGATAAAATATATCCAGCATCCACTTCTTGACTCATGAGCATAACAGTTGTTCCAGTAATTTTTTCTCCATTTAGCAATGTATTTTGTAATGGGGAAGCGCCACGATATTTTGGAAGAAGGGAGGGATGGATGTTGATGCATTTAAACTTAGGAATGTCTAAAATTTCTTGAGGAATAATTTTTCCATAAGCGGCTACGATAATTAAATCTGGATTTTGTTTTTGAATATTTTCCACTTCCAGTTTCAATTTTTCCGGAGTGAAAATGGGGATATTATTTTTTTGGGCTAAAATTTTGACAGGACTTTTTTGCAGTTCTTGATTTCGGCCGACTTTTTTATCGCCTTGAGTATAAACGGAAATAATTTTGTATTTATTTTCAATTAAAGATTCCAGAATAGTTTCGGCAAATTCTGGCGTTCCCATAAAAATTATTTTCAAATCTTTATTTTCCATTTATTTTTTTACCCTTAACTTCATGAGAGGTAAATAAAATTCCATTTAAGTGATCAATCTCATGTTGCAGGGCATTGGAAAGCAAACCTTCAGCCGAAAGTTTGAAAAGATTGCCTTTTTTATCTAAAGCTTTGACGGTAACCTTTCTTGGTCTTTTAACGGGAATAAATTTACCTGGAAAAGAAAGGCATCCTTCTTCACAAATCGCTTTGCTCCATGATTTGGAAGTGATTTTTGGATTAATCAAAACAAATTGTTCACCGCCGAAATTAATGGTGCACAGTTGGATGGATTGACCAACTTGTGGGGCAGCCAAACCCAATCCATTGTTTTGGGCCATGGTTTCAAACATGCGCAAAATAAGCTTCTTAATTTTAGAGCTTTGAATTTCTTCTTCTGTTAGTTCTCTTCCTTTTTGAGAAAGAATTGGATCGGGATAAGTTTTAATTGGTAAGACGGTCATATAATTAGCTTATAGCTGTCAGCTTTTAGCTCTTAGGTTAAGGGTTTATATTATAGAAATTGGATCAACATCGATTGACCAGCCATTGGGCAAACTTTGCAATATTTTTTTAATTTTTTCCGGAAGTTGGCCTTCTTTAATCTTAATAATAATTTGTTGACGAAATCGTCCGCGAATTTTTCCGATATAGGCTTCTTTTGTTTCGGAAATAAATATTTTAGCCGAAGATTCTTTTTCTAGTAAGGCCGAAACTCTTTGCGCTTCAGATTCTGCTTTTTTGCTTGAATAGTCTTGAAAAATAAGTTTAATTAATTTTCCAAATGGGGGATAATTTAGTTCTTTACGTTCGGAAAATTCTTGAGTATAAAATTCTTCCAATTTTTTTCCAGAGAGCAATTTGAAAACTTTTTGTTCAGGATTGAAGGTTTGAATCAACGTTAGGCCGGAAATTTTGGCTCCGGGGCGACTGTGTCGACCGGAAACTTGCAAAATGGTCTGAAAAGTCCGTTCATGGGTGCTAAAATCGGGCAAAGAGAACATCGCATCTCCATCTATAATACCAACGAGTGAGACGTTTGGCAAATCCCAGCCCTTAGAAATCATCTGGGTACCAATCAAAATATCATACTTTTTATTTTTAAAATCTTCATAAACTTCTGTCTGAAAATTGGCCACTTTATTAGTTTGATTATCCAAGCGAATAATTTTGGCCAAAGGGAATAAGTTACAAATTTCTCGTTCCACCTTTTGCGTTCCTACCCCAATATTTTCAAAAGCAATACCGTGACATTTTGAGCATTCAGGAATCACGGAAGATTTATAAGAGCAATGGATACAATTATAGGTGCCCAAATTATTAAAAATTAAAGCCCGATCGCATCGGGGACATTTGAGGACGGTCTTGCAAGCACTGCAAACCGAAAAAGTGCTGAGGCCCTGGCGATTGATAAATAAAATTGCTTGAAAGTTGTGTTTCAAAGCAAAAGCAATTTCCGCTTTTAATTTTTTAGAAATAGTGGAATAATTATGCACCCAACGCTCTTTTTTCATGTCGACCAATTGAATATCATTCTCGATTAATTGAGTCTTGGCATTAGGCATCTTTAATTTGGGTAGCTTAATTAATTGATATTTTTTATTTTTGACTTTATGAAAAGATTCTAATGAGGGAGTGGCAGAGCCGCGGATAATTTTCGCTTGATGAAATTCAGCTAATTTTTCCGCCACAGTGCGCGCGTCATAGCGTGGATTCATGTCCCACTGCTTAAAAGAAATATCATGTTCTTCATCAATCACAATCATTTTTAAATTCTTGAAAGGGAGATACACCGCCATGCGCGAACCGATAATAACTTTGGTTTGTCCGGATTTAATTTTTTGCCACTGGGAATAATATTTTCCTTTAGAAATTTTACTATTAATTACCGAAATATTTTCTGTGCCAAAAATAGCGCCATATCTTTCGATGGCTTGGGGAGTGAGAGTAAGTTCAGGTAAAAGCACCAAGGCTTGTTCGCCAGCCTTCAAATTTTTAATAGCATGCAAATAAATTTCGGTTTTACCTGAGCCGGAAGGGCCATAAAGCAAAAAATTTTTAAATTTCTTCGAATCAATTTTTTTAATGGTTTCTTTTTGCTCTTTAGTTAAGATTATATTTTTTTTTTCAAACTTGTCCCTTGTCTCTTGTCTCTTGTTTCTTTCTCGGGTTCTTTTTGGAATAAAACTTTTAAGGATCACGCCTAAAGGCGAAAGATAATAATTGGAAATAAATTGGGCCAATTCAATCTGCATATCATCCAAAAAATTTTCTTCTAAAACTTTCTCCACTTTTTTGAGTTGAATGTTGCCGAGACGGGAAAAATCTGAGCGGGATCCAATGACAACACCCTCAATATTTCTTTTGGAGAAGGGAATGGAAACTAAACTCCCGGGAGTGATTGGTGTGTCGCTTAGATAGCAAAAAAACTGGTCCCGTGAGAGAGGAATTTTGGCAATTGGAACAATATCAATGATGGTTTTTGCGGTCTTTCTATCCATACCTAAAGGATACCACTTTCCTTGCTAAACGGCCAAATTTGGCGTAAAATTGGCCTATATGAAACGAAAAATCTTTATTAGTATCAATATCCCCAAAAAGGACAAAACCCGCCTGATAAAGGCTGTAAGTCAATGGCAGGATTTGCCGGTAAAATGGGTTAAGGAGCCGAATTTTCACCTAACCTTGGCCTTTTTGGGACATATTTACGACAGCGCTCTTCCCGCTATTTCGGAAGGTGCGAAGAAGGCGGTTTTGGGGAAAGTCATGTTTGATTTGCATTTTTCGGAAGTTAAATTAAATTCCGAAGCTGATCCAAGAATTATTTGGCTAGAAGGCGAAGTGAGCAGTGAACTAAAAAATTTGCAAGAAGCAGTGGAAAAAGAATTGGGGATTTTTAAATCGGCCAAAAAAGTTTTTGTACCGCATATCACTCTTGGCAGAATTAGAAAACAAAAATGGGAGGAAATGGAAAATTTACCCGAAATAAAAAAAGCTTTAGATTTCATCGTAACTGTGGAAAGTGTAGACGTGATGGCAAGCGATTTTGAAAATGGGGGAGAGGAATACACAATCATCGATAGCTTCCCGCTAAATAGTTAATTTTGATCTACTCCAATTAGCCTCGATTTAATTTTATTCTAATAATTTCCAAATTATCCATACTTTACCATTCAACTACATAAGGTTGAATAAAAAAATGTCAAAAGTAAGATTCAACAAAATAAATCCCAGAGAAAAATATCAGATTATTGGTGATTTTTACGAGATAGTTGCCAATTTAAAATCTAGAAAAGAGGTAATTGATTTCTTTGTGGGGCTTTTTACTCCCAGCGAAGCTTTGATGATGGCAAGAAGAATTCAGATTGCTAAAAAAATTATCCAAGGCAGGGGATATGAAGAAATAAGAAAAGAATTAAAAGTAAGTTATCAGACCATAACCAAAACTGAAAAATGGATTTTTAGCGAATCCAAGGAGTATGATAAATGGATCCAAAAATGCTTAACCAGAGAAAATAAAAATAAAGACAGCGGCTATCAGACTTTACTGGATCGTTATCCTGGTCATCGAATTTTAAAAGATTTAATAAGTTAATATTTTACCATTCAACTACATAAGGTTGAATTTTAAAATATCCTGTTTTGGAAAAATATGGAGATTTTAGGAGTGCGGGTGGATAATTTAAAAAAAGATGAAATACTTTTTAAAATAAAGGAGTTTTTAAATTCAAGTGATTTTCATCAAATCGCCACGGTTAATCCGGAGTTTATTTTAGCAGCGCAGAAAGACAAGGAGTTTCAAAATGTATTAAACTCATGCGATTTGAATGTGGCGGACGGGATGGGAATTAATTTGGCTTTTTGGAAGCTGGGAAAAAAATTGCAATGTCGCATGGCGGGAATTGATTTAATGCTAAAAATTCTCAAAATTGCCAACGAAAAAAAATTGAAAATATTTCTGGCAGCTAAGGGTGGGGGATTAAGCACATGGGAAGAAACTAAAAATGCTATCAATAAATTATTTCCTGAATTAATAATCGAAGGTAAAAATTTAGAAAGCAGTGAACCAATAACCACTGACTGTGAAATAGTATTTTGCAACTTCGGGGCACCAGAACAAGAAAAATTCCTAAATAGACTAAAAAGTGATAAAATTAAATTAGCAATGGGCGTTGGTGGTAGTTTTGATTATCTGACGGGAAAAATTTCCCGCGCTCCAAGATGGATGCGAAAAATTGGTCTTGAATGGCTCTGGCGTCTAATCTTGCAACCTAAAAGAATAAAAAGAATTTTCAACGCAACGATAATTTTCCCGATAAAAATAATTTTTAACAAAAATGAAACAATATAAATATTTAGGGTTAATAACTTCTTTATATATTACATTTCAATTAGTATCAGATGTAACGGCTGGAAAAATTGTCCAGCTTGGGATTTTTACTGTTTCTGCTACTGTTCTTTATTTTCCGTTCACTTATATTTTTGCCGATGTTCTAACTGAAGTTTATGGTTATGCCAAAGCCAGAAGCGTCGTTTGGATGGTTTTATTTTGTTCTATTGTTGCAGGTTTAATTTATATGCTCGTAGCTTATTTGCCGCCAGCAAAAGGTTTTGCTGACAATGAAGCATTTGTTCGTGTTCTCGGGCAAATCCCACGAATTCTTTTTGGCGGCTGGATTGCTGTTTGGGTGGGTGGAATTTTAAATGATTATGTTTTGGCAAAAATGAAAATTTGGACAAAAGGAAAATATCTTTGGACTAGAACAATTAGTTCAACGATAGTGGGCGAAGGTGCAAATACAATTCTTTTTTATACCATTGCGCTTTATTCAGTAATTCCGAATAGTCTTATATTTTCTTCAATTTTATCAGGATGGTTTTTAAAAGTTTTAGTGGAAACTTTTTTAACTCCGGTTACGTATTTGGTTATTAATAAATTGAAGAAAGTCGAAGGAGAAGATTTCTATGATTACAAAACTGATTTTAATCCTTTAATAATAAAACAATGATATGACCACAAAAACCACAAAATTAATTCGGACAATATATTTGTACGTCGCGGCGCTGATCAGCTTGATCTTTGTCGCCGTCGGGGCGGGAAGAATTGTGAACACGGCGCTTAAGGCCTATGTTTTTCCAGAAGCAGAAAAAGGAGGTTTTAATTCATGTAATCAACAGCCCCCAATGTATTCGGCGGAGACACAATCAGTGGAAAAATTAAAAACCGGAGAAGTGGCTACGCCAGATCAAAAAGCGCAGATTGAGGCGCTGCTTAATGATTATAAAACCTGGAAAGAAAGCAGTAGTGGTGAAACTTGTTACAAAAGAGAGAGACAAATGAACTATGTCGATTCTTTCACGATGCTTTTGGTTGCCTTGCCAATTTGTTTGATTCATTGGAGAATAATTAAGAAAGATAAAGAAGAAAAAGAAGCCGAGGCTTAAACACTTAAAAAACTAATATCTCACGAAATTTAACTAATTCGTTTATTTTAGTAATTATTCGTTAACTTCGTGTTTAGTTCTATGAACAAAAAAGTTAGGGTTAGATTTGCGCCGTCGCCGACGGGATATCTCCATATTGGGAGTCTAAAAACCGTTTTATTTGATTATTTGATTTCCAAAAAATTTGGAGGAGATTTTATTTTGCGTATTGAAGATACTGATCAGAAAAGATATATCGAAGGATCGGTGGAAAATCTGATTAAATCATTGGAATGGGCGGGAATGAAATATGATGAAGGACCAATGCTAAGTAGTAAGAATAAAGTAGAAGGTATAAAGCAATTTGAGTCTAAAAATTATCCAGGGATTGTTGAGGTGGGGGATTATGGGCCATATATTCAGTCAGAAAGGCTGGAGCTTTATAAAAAATATGCGAAGCAACTTGTGGCTGAAGGCAAGGCTTACTATTGCCTTTGTTCACCGGAAAAATTAGAAGAATTGAGAAAAATTCAAACTGAAAATAAACAAGCGCCAAAATATGATCGCTGTTGTTTGAATTTATCACAAGAAGAAATCAAAGAAAAAATCAAAAACGGAGAACCTTATGTTATTCGTCTCAAAGTTCCAGAAGGAAAAACTAGGTTTAAGGACTTGGTTTACGGAGAAAAAGAAATAGACAACTCAGTCTTGGATGATCAAGTGCTTTTAAAATCGGATGGCTTTCCCACTTATCACTTAGCGGTTGTAGTGGATGATTATTTAATGAAAATAACCCATGTTGTACGCGGAGATGATTGGCTTTCTAGTACTCCTAAGCATATTTTATTATATCAAGCGCTAGGTTGGGAGGAATTTATTCCGGAGTATGTTCACATGCCCAATATTTTAGCTAAAAGCAAAAGAAAACTTTCTAAGCGTCGCGACAGTGTGAGTGTGGAAGATTTTCGTTTACAGGGATTTCCAAGGGAAGGAATTTTAAATTATATTTTACTTTTGGGTTGGAATCCAAAAACCACTGAAGAAATTTTTACTTTGGACGAAATGGTGGAAAAATTTGATTTGGCTAAAATGAATCGCTCGGGCGGAGTATTTGACATTGAAAGATTGAATTGGGTGAGCGCGCAGCATATTAAGAAAATGCCGATTGATGAGATATATGAAAGGTCGTTGGAATTTTTAGAACAAAAAGATTTCTTTAAAAATGCGCCAGCTGAAAAAAAATCTCAAGATTATTTGAAAAAAATAATTTCGGTCGAACATGATAGACTTTCAAAATTCACTGAGGTAGGGGAGAGTAATCAATTTTTCTTTGCAGATGAAATCTATTATGAAAAAGAAATTTTGCAATGGAAAAATGCGGATGACAGTGCAACCAAAGAAAATCTGGAAAAAGCCAAAAATGTTTTGGAAAAAATTTCGGAAGGGGATTGGGTACGAGAAAATTTAGAAAAAATTCTTTTGGAAGCGGCCGGCGAAAAAAGAGGGGATCTTCTTTTTCCTTTGCGTGCCTGCCTAACTGGAGCGGCTAAATCCCCATCTCCCTTTGAATGTGCTTGGGTCTTGGGAAAGGAAGAAAGTCTCAAAAGGATAGAAAATGCCCTAAAAAAGCTTGAATAAGGAAAAATATAAAAATATGGTATAATAGAAGGTGAAAAGCCTTCTATTATTTATGCAGAAATTGGAACAAAAAAATATTAAAATTTACCCTGTTAAATACGCCGAAGGCGTACCTGCTCCGCAGGTATTTAACCGGGCGAGGGCACTGTTTTTGTTTATGGCAATTTTGGGATTGCTGGTTTTTGGTTTCCAAAAAAATGTGGCCAAAGCGGTTGAGGATTGTTCAACAAAACCAACGGAAGAACAAGCTCAATGCAAAAAGGATCTACAGGAAAAAGCTGATGATCTTCAGCAGTTAATCGAATTAAAAAAGAAGCAAGAAGAAGTTTTGCAAAATCAATTGCAGTTGATTAACTTGGAACAACAAAAAAATGCTACTGAATTTCAAAAAGCTCAGAAAAGATTAGCAGAACTAACTCAACAGATCTATGATTTAGAGGGGCAGATTTACGAAAAAGAGAAATTAGTAGTTCAGCAAAAAAGCATTTTGGCATCTTTAATGCGCTCCTATTACGAAAGTTTTAATGAGGGTCTTTCGGGGATTGTGCTGATTGGGACAGATATTTCCGAAATGTTTTCTCAGTCAGATTATTTGGGACAAATCTCTTTTAGAATTACTGAAGTTTTGCAATATATCCGCGAAACAAAACAGAATATGGAAAAAGATAAGGGAGATATGATTGCTAAAAAAGAAGAGAGTGAAAAATTAAAAGAAGATTTAAAAAAGAGGGGATTGTCTTTGCAGTCCAATGAAGATACCAAAGAAAACCAAGTTACCAAAACGCAAGCCGAAAAAACTAAATACGAACAATTACTTTCAGAAATTAATGATGAAATCTATCAGTTGGAAGCGGGCAAGGGCGAAGCTAATCTAGCTTCATTACCACCAATTAAAAAAGGTTATTTTACTTATCCAGTTAATCCAATTGTTATTTCCCAAGCGTATGGGATGACCGCTTATGCCAAAAGAGGAGCCTATAGAGGAAAGCCACATAATGGAATTGATTTTTCAATTAAATATGGAAAAGTGTATGCAGTTAAAGCTGGAATAGTTTTGGCTACAGGAAGTAATAGTCGATATGCATATGGCAATTGGATTGCGATTGATCATGGGGATGGTTTGGTAACGCTCTATGGTCATTTTAGTAAGATTCAAGTTTCTAAAGGTGCGACTGTTAAAGAAGGACAAATAATTGGAATTAGTGGTAATACTGGTTATTCCACTGGGCCGCATCTTCATTTTTCGGTTTTTTCTCAAAGTTCATTTGAGGTAACGGAATCAACGAAAGTTAAAGGTTTAATGTTGCCTGTTGGATCCTCTGTTAATCCAATGAGATATCTCTAGTCATGCAACATGTAGCCTGAAACATGAAACATTTAAAAAAACGGATCAACTTCCGTTTTTTTATTTATAAAAGGGGAGAGGGGAATTAGGCGCTACACTGCACAACGTAATTTTTATTTAAAAGTAAAGCACTTTTAATTGTCGCCAAATTATTTCTTTCAAAACATTTAATCATTTCTTCGTCTGCCATATTTGGGCATGTTTCAATTGATTTAGCAGAAATCTGGATTAAACGCTCCAAGCTTTTTAGAGTTGTATCCCCGCTCTGATTGTTTTTAATACGTGTGAGTAAAGATTTTTGTTCTTGAGGATTTAAAGCCAGAAAAAGATTAATTTCCATATTAAAACTTTCGGCTTCGCGATCCAGACAACTTTTTAGTTCCCAAGTATTTTGAAAATCAAAATATTGCTTAGCGTGGGTCAATTCATGGATTAGGACAAAAGCTAAAAGCAAATCTTCATTTTGCGCGTAGGATTGATCAATTGATATTTTTACTAAATCTTTCTCAGGCTCTTTAAGTGGAGCTTCAAATTTTCCTTCAATCTTATCATTGGAAACCTTGAAATTTAGATTTGAATATTGAATATCAACACAGGAAACGAGATCATCTAAAAAGCTTACGTCCGTTCCGAAATTACTAAGTCTTTCTTTTGATAGGTTGATGGCGCGAGAAAATTCCGGATTGATTTTTTTGTTCGGATTTTTTCGGCAATATGAATTTTTAGGTTCAACTGGCTTGTCCGATTTTTCCAAATAGGCCAAAACCGGTTTCGGTAAAGTCTCGGGCATAAAAGAAAAAGTGATAAATAAAAGCAACGCCAATAAAGTAATTGGGAAAAGAAAAAAATTTACCCAGCACCTATATTTGCTTGGTCGTGGTTTTAAATTAATGTCACAAATATATTCTGAATAGGAATCTATAGGTGCTGGGTTTATTAAATTTTTTCGTAGATTTAAATGCATATTTTTTCACCAGAAAACGTTTTTATTTAACAGAGAATAGTATCATATTATATCGGATTAGTCAAGTGGTAGCGAAGAATGCATAATGGGTCAAAATAGGGGAGGACTCTATGCTTAAAATCCAAATTACAAATTACAAATTACAAATTTCAAACCAAAAAAAAGATAAAAATTTCTTAAACATTTTTTAAATATAATTTTTTTTAAATTATATTTTTATAATATATATATAGTTAAGAAATAGAGAAGATACAAAAATAAATAAATAAATTCCAGAAAATATTTTTGAAAATTATTTTTATTTAAAAAGTATTTAAAGGTATAGATATAAGGGATATAGTTGTAGACTGGATTAAACGCTAAAAAGGCAGTGTCGTGAAAGATACATTGTGCGACACTGTGGATAACGCTGGGTCCCTACTCTCCTGCCACAAAAAAAGCCCCCTTGAGGGGGCTTTCAATATCACTGCTTTATTTCTTCTCTTTCTTCTTCTCGTAATCTTCGATGGCTGCATGCAAGGCTTCATCCGCTAGGTTCGAACAATGCATTTTTATTTTTGGTAAACCTTCCAAAGCATCTGCTACATCTTTCTTACTAATCTTCTTAGCCCTTACCAATGTCTTTCCTTTGGCTAATTCGCTAATCATGGATGAGGTCGCTATAGCCGAGGCACATCCAAGGGTCTCATAGCCAATCTCTTTGATGAATTCTTCCTTTTTGGCATTTTTGGATACATTGATGTATATCTGCATGAGGTCACCGCAGACTGGATTACCAACAATACCCACTCCATTAAATTTTCGGAGCTTCCCCTGGTTCTTCGGTCGGGTGAAATGTTCGATAACTTTTTTTGAATACTGCATATAAAATTTTCAATTTACAATTTTCAATTTTCATTCAATTTACAATTTTTAAATTGATCATTGATAATTTATTGAAAATTGATCATTGATTTATTGTGAATTATTATAATATTCCTTTAGTACATTCCCAGATATCTTTCTCAATCTTTCAATCGTCTTTTTTAATTCAGATACAAATACATCCAATTCTTTTTTAGTGGTGCTTTTGCCCAATGTCACGCGAAGCGACCCATGAGCCTCTTCAGCTTTGAGGCCAATGGCCAGAAGGACGTGCGAGGGCGACAAAGATCCGGTTGAGCAAGCGGAACCGGTGGAACAAGTAATTCCCTCCATATCAAGAGAGAGTAATAGCCCCTCCCCTTCTACATTCAAAAAAGAAAAATTTATATTGGCAGGGGAACGCATTTTTTTTGATCCATTTAATTTTGTATTTGGAATTTCTCGCAAAACTTTTTTTATCAAATAATCTCGAAGAACTTTTATTTTTTTCGTTTCGCGTTTCGCGTTATGCGCTACGAGTCCGATGGCCTTACCAAGGCCGACGATGCCAGGCACATTTTGCGTTCCGGCGCGGAGCGAAAACTCTTGATCGCCTCCGTCTTGAATTCGGCGGATGGGTGTTCCCTTTTTGACATATAAGGCACCCACTCCCTTGGGGCCATAGATTTTATGTGCTGACATCGAAAGTAAATCCACTCCCAACTTCTCTACATTGCAATCAAAGTAGTTTATCGCCTGTGTGGCGTCAGTGTGAAATAATATTTTTTGTTTGGGAAATTTAATTTTCGCATTCACCTCTTGTAAAATTTTTCCAATTTCCGCTAGAGGTTGGACGGTGCCAATTTCATTATTCACATACATGATGGAAACTAAAAGCGTATTAATCTTAATTGCCTTTAGAATATCTTTTGGATTGATAATCCCCTCTCGATCCGGATTTAAAACAGTCAGTTCGATTAAATTTTCTTTTTCCAAGATTTTACAGGTGTCGAGCACGCAGTGATGTTCAAAAGCCGAAGTGATGATGTGAGGTTTTTTTTCAAACTTTTCCCAATGCGATTTAACCACGCCTTTCAAGGACAAGTTATTTGATTCGGTGGCGCCACTAGTAAAAATAATTTCGTGTGGCTGACAATTAAAAAAATTGGCACAAGTTTCGCGGGCTTCATCAATAGCTTCTTCGGCACTTCGTCCAAAAAAATGAATGGACATGGCATTGCCAAATTTTTCGGAAAAATAAGGTAACATGGCTTTTAATACTTCTTTATCCACGGGTGTGGTAGCGGCATGATCTAAATAAATAGGCTTCATAAAATTTAAATTAAAGTGGATAGTTTAATGGAATATAAGGTTTTGTGAATTTGCGCTCCTAGTTTCATCCAAACAGCTTTGGAGGCACAACCACAATGCGCATAGCATTTCGTTTCCACGCATTTCATGGGCGCAATCGTGCCTTCCAAAAGTTCAATAATCTCTCCAGTGTTCATCACCTTAGGACTTTTAGTTAAAGTGTATCCCCCATACTTTCCTTTAGTGCTCTTGATTAATTTTCCTTTTTTGAGCACCACAAAAAGACGTTCCAAATATTTCAGGGAAATTTTTTCCTCCTTGGAAATTTCTTGGAGGTTTTTTTGGCTGGGATAAATTTTGGCTAAGCTCACAATGGCTCGTAGGCCATATTCGGCTCGGGTAGAAAACTGCATAAATTAATTTAAAACTAAGATAAACGAGGTATTTTCAATGGCTTTCAAAGAGTGAATAGCATTTTCTTTCATTAGGATCGAAGTTCCCGCTTTCATAGAAATTTCCTCACCCTCAAGAGTGAAAACCCCATCCCCTTCCAAAACGTAGATTATTCCTTCACGAGTGGAGGTGTGTTCGGACATTTCGCTGCCCGCCGACATACACATCAAAGTCACATTATTCTTGTCAGTTTTATACACTTCCTTACTGACAATCCCCCCTTGGGAATATTCAATTAATTCTAGGATATTTTTAGGCATGTTTTTTATTTATTATTTAAAACCCCAGTTAAATATTTCGCCTACGGCGAAATTTAACGGGTTAAACCTACCAATTTGGTATGTATTAGAATTATAGCAGATAATATAATCTCGTCAAGGGAAAATAAAAAAGGAAGACGAAGCTCCCTTTATTTTGCGCTGTGGCGCGAATTTTTATTCGAGATATTCTTTTTCGGCCGCAGACCATTCTGCATCCGATTTTTTGATTACTTTTTTGATGTGTTGTTCTAATGAGAGAATTTTCGAGTTGTATGCGTCTTTATCTCCTTTGATTAAATAAAAAACCCTAACCGTCTCTGCTCCTTGTTTTTTTGCGTAAGACACGAGAGCTAGGCGATTATCATCCATGCGCAGGAAGTAGCCTATTTCAGTTTGACGTAAGTCAGTCATTTTCCTTTCTGTGGCTGTGGTGTTGTCTGTTGATAAATAATTGACTGCTACTTTAAGATCATGGTAAAGGGCGTAAACTCCGATAAAAATAAAGACAATTGCTGCAATGGAAACTATCGTGGTTGATTTTGATGTCGATTTCATTTTTCTCTCCGTGATAAAGGTTATATTATTTTGTAAAATTACAGTTTTTACCAACATTGTGGACTTAAGACATTAGCACAAAGCCGAGAAAAAGTCAATATTAACGTAATGGTTCAATAGCTATGCAACACCTGCTACAATAAAAAGCTATTAAATAATCATTACATATATGCCATATACAATTAATCCATATCTGCCTAAATTAAGAGCCAAAGCAGTTGAAATG
>Ga0172371_10004352_pt1 | contig 21503 bp, 21 predicted proteins | sample Lak12m_FD_114543 | JGI IMG/M metagenome (GOLD analysis project Ga0172371, IMG submission 114543) | Freshwater microbial communities from Kabuno Bay, South-Kivu, Congo - kab_022012_12m | ecosystem: Environmental > Aquatic > Freshwater > Lake | place: Democratic Republic of the Congo: South-Kivu... | reverse complement strand
TATAATCGCACCGCCGAGGGCATTTGAATGTCCGTTGATGTTTTTCGAAAGCGAATGTACCACTATGTCGGTGCCGGTAAGGAGCGGTTTTTCGAGTATCGGTGTTCCTATTGTTCGATCACATACATAGAGCAATCCATACGAATGGGCAAGTTTTCCAATAGCTTCATTATTTAGTTTTATCAGCATTGGGTTTGCATCATCTTCGGCATAGAGAAGTGCTGGGTGCTTAGCGCGTGCAATTCCATCGCGCCATGAATCGAGGCTACACGGGTCGTCAATCATGATGCATTCAATACCTAAGCGTGGCAGAAACTCCTCGAAAAGATGGTAAGTGCCACCATAGAGGTAGGGGGAACTTACAATGCTTCTTCCTCGATCTGCAAAGGTAAGCGCGACAAGGGTGATGGCGCTCATGCCCGATGTGGTAAGAAGAGCATCGTATTCAGGTAGTAATTGTTTATCTTCAATTTCGAGCTCCACTAGTCTTTGTGCAAGCGTCTCGACTGTTGGTGAGCCACGCGAAATTCGTGGGTATGCATATCCTTCGCGTTCCCCAGAGAAAATTTTTGCCGCCTCTTCTGCAGTGCTAAAGGCATATGCAATAGATGCATAAACAGGGCCGGTTATACCTTGTTCCGGTGGCACGAGACTGTGGAATGTGTTTTCGCGCCAGTTGTACCATTTTCTCTGTCGCATTACTGCGCGGGTTTGTGGAAACACATCGTATCGATGGTCATAGAGTGCCATGATTGTCATACCTACTTTCTTTTCAACGATCTGCCTTGATTAAAACAATAAGTTTCCGATTATGCAAGGAATATAAAAAACTCTACAAAATAGAGCTTTTATGAGGCGTCGGCGGGAATCGAACCCACGTATAGGAGTTTTGCAGACTCCTGCCTTGCCACTTGGCTACGACGCCTTATTTCCTGGTTATTTCTAATAGTTTTTCTATATGAGCAGCTTCTTTTTCTCTCGGATCGTATACAAATTCCAGGCGTGGAATTGGGTGCATTTTAAGACGACGATTGAGAATATATTGCACCTCCCCCACCACCTCTTTTAAGAATTCTTCGGCTTTTTTTACCGCGGAATCTGGCAGTACGCTATATCGGATAGTGCTATGGCGTAAATCACGCGATGTTTCAACCGTAGTGATGGTAATGAGATAGTTTCCATCGAGAATAACATCTTTTGCAAGGATGTTTCCAACTTCCTCATGGATAAGCTCATTTACGCGTACTGTGCGGAGCGACATGGGTAGAAAAAATTAAAAAGCTTTTAGTATATCTCCGACTTCGATTGTCGCGCTTGATTGTATAATGGCACCACATTCTTTATTCTGTGGCATTGTTTTTACTTCTTGTTTTCCAGATCGTAAATTTATTACTCGTCCCTCCCCTATTTTTGTGTATGCTCTAAAAATATCAACACGTTTATTGACCGCAAAATTACCTATAAGGATTTTGCCTCCTACGAGTTGACCTTTTTTAGAGACACTGAAGAGTTTAAGAATTTCAAATTCACCTAAATATTCTTTATCATTGGCGAGCTGTTTGTCGAGAAATTCTTCAAAAAGCTTTACTGCCTCGTAAATGACGTTAGAGGCAATGATACGAATTTTTAATTGATCAATGAGGAGATTGAGCGATGAAGGTATTTTTACATGAAATCCAATGATTGTTGCGTCGAAAGTATTAGCAAGCTTGAGATCGCTGTCGGTAATATCTCCTACTCCTGAGTCGAGGATATGGATCAGGAGACGTTCTCGCTGTATGGATTGTATAATCGTTTCTAGCGCCTCGTAGGAGCCATACGTATCAGCTTTTATAATCACATTTATTGCTTTTACCCCTTCTGGTGTTTTTTTGCTATCCCTGTCCGTTGTTTCTGGTGTTTGTGTTTCTTGAGGGATGGATTGATAAATCGTTTCCTCTCCTCCACTTACCCATTCTTCGCCCACAAGCGGTGATTTTTCAAAACCGATTATGAGTACCGGCGTAGAAAATGTTGCTTCTTTTACACGTGTTCCTTTGAAATCTTCGAGAAGTTTTATCTTTCCTTTTGTCGTCGGTGTCGCAATGTATGTCCCTTCTTTAAGCGTTCCATCAAGTACGATAATGCTCGTCGTTACTCCACGTTTGCTATCTCGTTTTGTTTCAATGACAATCCCCCTTCCTTGTGCGCTTGTGTCTGCTTTAAGTTCTTGGAGATCTGTTGCGAGGAGAATGAGATCGAGAAGTTCGTCTACGCCCGCACCACCTATCGCCGAGACTTCCTGTTCGGGAACATCTCCCCCCCACGATTCAACCATGATACCAAGTTCAGAAAGTTGCGCGCGTGCACGTCCTGTATCGGCATTGGGTTTATCAATCTTGGTAAAGGCTACAATGAGAGGAGTGTTCGTGGCCCTAATTTGCTCGATAGATTCTTTTGTTTGTGGTTTTACTCCTTCATCTGCCGCGACTACGAGTATGGCAATATCCGCTATTTTTGCACCGCGCCCGCGCATCTTTGAAAATGCTTCGTGTCCAGGAGTATCGATGAAGGTAATTTTGCGCTCTCCGTGAGTAATTTCATACGCTCCGATGGATTGTGTGATTGCCCCTGCTTCGCGTGTGGCTATATTTGTTTTTCGAATATAGTCCAAAAGCGTCGTTTTTCCATGATCGACGTGCCCCATCACCACCACCACAGGCGGTCGCGCTATTTTTGTATCTTTTTCCTTATCTTTGGCTTTGGTCATTGTAGGTATATAGTACTCTCTCTTTACAGAATTCACAATATTTAATAAAAAACGACCATCTGGTCGTTTGGGATTAATATATCTGACAATGATGATTTTCACGTGCTTCGGTTACGTTAACCCACCAAGATTAATCGCTACTATCATAGGTAAACTTCCATCTAAAAAGAAGACCTTGCTCATTCTCTCGAAACCACACGTGTCCCAACATTGGCTCAGCGCTTTCGTCTACCATCATCGTGCGAGCAGAACCTCCAAATATCGCGCGGATAGCCTCCGCATCTCCACCTGTTCTACTGTTTAACATATCCTTTTGATTCTCTTCCCAGTCCACAAGCTTAGTTCCTTCAATGTTTCCCGTAGACGTCCACTGATCAACTTCGAGAACTCTCACCTTTACCGGATTCATAATGAACCTCCTTGGTTATTTCCCTATTTTCAAGGAACAAAAAATTATAATACACAGTGTATTATTTGTACAGATGTCTTCTAGGAGTTAGAAACTGGTTCTTTTGATTCTCATTGTTATTTATGATTTTTTTCGGAGGTTTCTATCTTGGGGAAGAGGCTATTTTTTTTAACAGAGACGGAGGTGCCAAGCCATTTGTCTCGAAAGCCAAGTTCGTGACCAAAAATAGTTTCGATGAGGAGGTCTGAAGTATGGGGAAGAAATGGGCTAAGCATCCAACCAAGATTAATAAGATGGTGAATGAGGTCAGAGAGTGTTTTATTGTCTGGGTGCGACCATAGTTTCTTTTGCGTAATTTCTCGATCAACGTGCGCGATGAGGTTCCACACGACTTCGAGGGCTTCATTGAAACGAAAAGTGTTTATGGTTTCGTGGTATTGTTTCCAGTATTCATCGACTATCATTTGGCTATCAAATTGTTCGAGGATTACTGAGCCAGATTTTTCTGCGAGGGTCGTTATACGGCTTACCAGGTTTCCTATGCCATGCGCGAGGTCGCTATTGTAATGCATCATCATTTTTTCTTCGTTAAAATCTCCGTCTTCTGTGGGGGATATCTCTCGGAGGAGAAAATAGCGTATCGCGTCGCTTCCATACGTGTCAATAAGCGTTGTCGGATTTACGACATTTCCTAGACTTTTAGACATTTTTTGACCAGCGTGAGTGATGTATCCATGTACGAACAAGGTTTTTGGCAGAGGCAGTTTTGTAGAAAGAAGGATGGCTGGCCAGATAAGCGCGTGAAAACGCAATATGTCTTTTCCAATAATTTGTACATCGGGTGGCCAGAAGAGATTGAACTGTTCTTTGTTTTCAGAGTATCCCACCCCAGAGAGGTAATTTGTGAGTGCGTCTGCCCACACATAGATAGTTGCTTCTTCATCATCTGGTACAGGGATTCCCCACGAGAGGGTTCTCTTCGGCCTCGAAAAACTCACATCAGAGAAATCATTATTGAGAAAATACATCATTTCGTTCGCGCGATGTTCGGGCAGGATACGCAACTCGCCAGAACTCAAAAGTTTTTTGAGTTCATCTCTGTAGCGGGTCATTTTGAAAAAATAGTTTTCTTCTTCGATTTTCTCCGGCGCGCGTAGATGAATGACACATTTACCGTCTACAAGGTCCCTTTCGGTGATAAAAGCTTCGCACCCATAACAGTAGACCCCTTCATATTTTTTTTTGTAGATATCCCCTTCTTTTATAAGGCGTTTCCATATATCAGAAACGGTTGACCAATGGTGTTCTTTATCGCTGGTTCGAATAAAACCGTCGTTTGAAATTTGAAGAGATTCCAAAAGGTTGAGAAATTTTTGTACGTTTTCATCTACAAGTTCCTGAGGGGTTTTTCCAAGACTTTCGGCCGTTTTTGCAATTTTGGTGCCGTGCTCATCTGAGCCGGTAAGAAAAAACACATCTTCCTCGAGAAGACGGTGGTAGCGCGCGAGGACGTCGGCTTGTACAAATTCAAGCGCGTGTCCCAGATGTGGGGCATCGTTAAGATAGGGAATAGCCGTCGTGATATAGAATTTGGTTTGCATCTACGTGTTATATTCGTCGCTTTTTTTCGATCATATCTTTTACTATTTCTTCAAGCAATACTCCTATTGGTACCGCCAAAAAGACACCAACAAGTCCTCCAAGACTAGCTCCGGCGAGCAAAAGAACAAGGACAAAGACGGGATTAAGCCCAACCGCTTTTTTCATGAGGATTGGAATGAGAATATGGCTTTCAAACTGTTGGAGCCCAATAAACATGGCTCCTGTGTAGAGAGCTAGTGTTGAGGAGTCTCCTAGGGCTACTAACATCGCTACACCACCGGCAACAATGGGGCCTACGACGGGCACGATTTCCAGAAGAGCAGCTAGTACACCCAACAATAGCGCATTGCTTACACCAAGCAGGGTAAGTCCAAAAAATACAAGGATTCCCATCAGTGCACTTAGGAGGAGTTGTGCCTGTAACCATTTTCCAATACGATTTTGGGTGCGCTTCCAAACACTTAATACGTAGTGCTCATAATGAAGAGGTACGATGTCGGCGATAAAATCCCCTACCCCGCGCTCGTGTATGAGGAGATAAAATGTAATTACAATAACAATGAGCATGGACGCGACACCACCAAAGAGGGATGCTATCAGCGAACCCATGCGTGAAAAGAGTGTTGCAACATCGTTTGTAGAGATAGATTCAAGGTGCTCCAGGAAGTTTACGATATCGGTGATGTTTCCATAGCTTTTGAGGATTGGAGATTGAGCGCCGCCAACGAGTGTGATGAGCGAACGTAACTCGCTAAAGATGAGAGGAGCGAGATAGTACATTGATGCCGCAAGGAGTATGAATAAAGATATATAGAGACAGAGGACCACTGCAATTCTCGGCCATCCGCGGGTGTGGAGCTTTGTTACGAGAGGGTCAAACGCAGACGCTACCACGATTGCGAATACGAGCACGGTAATCACGTTGCTTAGTGTAAAAAACAAAGCTGCCACAATGATAATTGCCGCTAGTCTTAAAAATGACCCCCACGAAATTTCCAATATATTTTTATCTCCCATTATTTCTATACTATTCGAAATGAAGTATTTTCTCAAATGATTGATCTTCTTTGATGGGACCGATAAGTGCGAGGTTAAGATGTTGGTCTTTAAAAATATCGTTTGCGATGTCCATAATATCTTTTGCGGTTACGGCATCTATTTGCCTAAATACTTCTTCGGGATCATGAATTGTTTTGGTCGCGATCTCTTGCCCACCATAAAATGATGCAAGTTCGTCGGAGGTTTCAATGGAGAGAACGAGCCCCCCCTTCAGATGGTCTTTTGCCTTTTGAAGTTCTGCCTCTGAGACGGGTTCGTGTTTAAGACGGGCATATTCTTTCAAAATTGCCTCAAGGGTGATTTCGAGTTTGCTGTGTTCTGCACCAACAGAGGTGATAAATAGGCCGGAATCACTAAAAAACTCTGCGCCGTTACGTACATAGTACGCTGCTCCGAGCTCCCCCCTTATTTTTTGAAACAACCTTGAGCTCATCCCACCCCCCAATATCGCACTAAGTACCTCTAGCTGATAGCGTCGGGGATCAAAGACGTGATAGGCGCGGACACCAAGCACGAAGTGTGTTTGATCTGATTCTTTATATTTTATAAAGGTTGCTGGTTTTTTTTGGGTATCAATAACGGCGAGTTTGTCTTTTTTTATCCCTTGCGGCATAGGGGCGAAGGCTGCTTCAATGCGCTCTTTTGCATCGTTTGGGAGCGCGCCTGCTGCAATTACTACTGTTGCGTTTGAGAGATAGTGCTCCTTTCGATATTTTATAAAATCATCGCGTGTAATGGCACGTATAATTTCCTTTTTTCCTCCTAGCGGCCATCCCGCCGGCTGGTCTCCATAGACGGTACCAAGGAAAAGTTCTTGCACATTACGCATGGGGGTGTCTTCATACATATTAATTTCTTCGATGACTACTCCCTTTTCCGTTTCAATCTCTTTTGTTTCAAATGTTGGGTTAAGATAGAGGTCAGAGATGACATCGAGAACGAGATTGAAGTGGCGTGCATCAGCTTTTGCGTAGTATCCGGTGGACTCATGTCCCGTAAAGGCGTTGTATTCCGCACCGATTTGGTCGAGTTCTGTCGCGATGTTGATGGGGTGTGGTCTTTTCGTTGTCCCCTTAAAACACATGTGTTCTAAAAAATGAGAAAGACCATTGAGTTCCTTCGTTTCATATTTTGAACCTGCTTCGACAAGTACCAAAAGTGTCATTGCGCGCGCGTCTTTTTGTGGCGCCAAGATAACTCTTAGGCCATTCGGTAGTGTGTGTTTTGTAACCATGATATTTATTTTTCTTTCAAATAATTAAGCGCTTCGTCTATGTGTATTCTCTCTTGTCCCATTGTGTCCCTGTTTCGTATGGTTACCGTTTTGTCTTCGAGAGTTTGAAAATCTACGGTGACGCAATAAGGGGTGCCGATTTCATCTTGGCTGTAGTAACGTTTTCCTATGTTGCCACGATCATCCCACGCCACACTTACCTCTTGTCTGAGACTCTCGTAAATCTTTTTTGCTTCGGCTACTAATTCCGGTTTATTTTTAAGAAGTGGAAAAACCGCAATTTTATAGGGTGCAATTTGGGGATTTAATTTTAGAACAATTCTGTCTTCTTCTTTAGTATATGCGTCAAGCAATAAGAAGAGAAAGGCGCGATCGACCCCGCCAGAGGTTTCAACGATATTGGGTACAAATTTTTCTTTTGTTTCTGGGTCGGTGTAGCTTAAATCCTGGCCGGAATATTCTGAATGCCTTGATAAATCCCAATCTCCACGCCAATGGATTCCCTCCATTTCCTTTCCGACCGGTGATGCGGTGTATTCAATATCAAAAGCCTTTTTAGCATAATGGGCGAGTTTTTCGTGTTGATAGAAGCCAAGGTTTTCAGGATGTGTAAAAATGCTCTTATACCAATTCATCCTCTCTTCTTTCCAATATTCAAACCATTTTTCCATTTCTGAGGGGTGGCAGAACCACTGCAAATCCCATTGTTCAAATTCTCTTTGGCGGAATAAAAAATTGCCCGGTGTTACTTCGTTTCGGAATGCTTTACCGACTTGGCAGATGCCGAAAGGAATTTTCAAATGCATGGAATCTACTACGTTTTTATAGTCTAAATAGATAGTTTGGCACGCTTCTCCGCGAAGATATGCTTCTGTTTTTTCGTCTTGGATGACGCCAAGCTGTGTGGGCACCAATGTATTGAACATTTTTGGTTCAGTGAGTGGACCGTCGCAGTCTGGGCACTTGTCATTATTGATGTCATCAGCTTTGAAGCGATGATGGCATTTTTTACACTCAACTAGCGGATCGACGAAGCTTTTTATGTGTCCACTCGCTTCCCAGACTTTTGGATTAGTGATTATTGCGCCATCGATTCCAACTATGTTGTCATGTTTTTTTGTCATCCAATCCCACCAGAGCCGCTTAAGATTATTTTTCATTTCAACACCTAGGGGCCCGAAATCATAAAAGCCTTGCAACCCCCCGTAGATTTCAGAGCCAGGAAATATAAAACCCCGCCGTTTGGCGAGTGAAACAATCTCTTCTAATGAATTTTGTTTTGATTCCATGAGCGATTAGCAAGAAACTTATCTATTCGGATGGAGTTCGAGGAAAAAGCGATGAATGAAGCTATTCGTTTCATTCATCAGAGTAAGCGATATTAAAAAGATATCGTGTCGAGCATCGGAGCTTTTTCCGCCAGAGGTGGATCCTCCTTGGGAGGAGACGAAGAAATACGCCAAATAGATAAGTTTCGTTTTATTGTACAATGCCTTGTCTTGACTCTACCGTTTTATCATCCTGCAGCAATGTCGTCAATTCTTTTCCTGTATTTGAGAGATTGGCCTCTGTAAATTCATCTTTTGCTTCGATCGTAGTGCGCTCGAGAAGTTTTGCTTCGCTCCCCCTATTGAATATAGTTGGTGTCATGGTGATCTGAAAGATCGCCTCATATGCGGGAGAGATGATTCCTTGGTTAGCGGTAATACGTGGAATTTTCCAGATCATTTCTTTTGTGCGGTCATTATATTCAGGGGCGCTCGTGCCGTAGTTACCAGAAAGTTTTCCCGTAAATATTGCGTTTTGGGGAAGTGTCGAGCGTACTACAACGTTTTTCGCGTCAACTGCGTAATCTTTAACTTTCCAGTGAATGGTGTAATTGGTTGGTTCGTTTGCGCGTGGGGGAAAGGGACCCCTGTTGATCATTCCTGAGTTGGCATCACGAAAGAAGGCTGACGTTTCAATTTCGATATTTCCGCTCACCTTGCTTTCGTAGCTTGATGTTCCAAGACTTTTTTGTGTTTGGAGATATGCTGGGATGGAAAGAGAGTCTATTTCCGCATCTACCTTTAGGGTAAAATTTTTATCTTGTAAACTTTGGATCGGATATTCGCGGGCGACAAGAACTCCGAAATTTATTAATCCTTCTTCGTTTACTCCGAGTACTTTAAGTTCAGGAATTTGCGCGGCGGTCCACACAATGGTGTTTGTGGTAGGATCTACGAATCCTTGTCCCGAGATTTTGTCGATTTCATACATTTTTCCTGTAAGTTTCGCGCGTATAATAACATCATTAAGAGCGCCACCACTTACATTTTTGTATGAGATTTTATAACGTATACTATTCCCTGGTTTTACTACCGCATCCTGAGAGTTCTCGGGTGTGATGACGAGCGCAAATGGGGTTTCTGCTATTGCCGACTGGTTTTCTTTTTTCCCAATGACAACTTCTTGATTTTTGAGCATAACTCCTCCCGTGGTAGTGAAACGAAAAACATCCCTCCCTTGCCCTACGGCAGTGCCGGATAGGAAGATGAGGCCGGACTTATTTGGGTCTAGTGTTCCTAGCTTCCAGAAATTGGCGGAGGTAGGTTCTGGTTTTGAGAATTTGATTGAAAATCCAAGGGGAGATTCTAATCGTATCCACGCATCTTGAAGTGGTGTATCGAGGGTGTTTGTGTAGTGAATTTCGAAATTAAAGGGTTCTCCCGATTGTATTTTATTGGGGAGGACAAGGTCGACATTAAGCGCTGGTTCGCCGATTACTGTTTGCGCGCGCAGCTCTTTTTCAAAGCGGCTTCTTAATCCACTTAGTTTGTAATTTAAAACAAGCTTAAACTCCTTAAGAGAGCTTTGTTCGCCAAGCGCAACAACGGAGAATACCACGTTGCCAGAATCTTTAACGTCTATATCGCCTATGGTTTTTGTGAGTTGGAGTTTTGTCCTTTTTGGATCATCTGTAAAAAATACACCGTTTGGAAGCTCGATTGAGACGCGCGTGTCTTTAAGGATGCTACGCGTATCGTTTGTGTAGACAAAATCGATGTCGAATGGTTTTCCCGCGGGGACGCGTTCGGGAATTTGCACTTCAACGGCAAGTGCGCGCGTGGAGAAATAGTTTACAAGAAAGGCAGCGATACCTCCGCCAAGGATTGCCGTGATAAATATCCATAGAGTTACTTTCTTAGCCGTGCTAACTCGTGTGGTCTTGACGCGCATTGCATCGGAAACTGACGGCGATTCCCTGATCTCTATATGTGTCTTTGGCGTCTTCTCCCATACGTGGGTCTCGTCCCTTACCTCAAAAGAGGTTGGTGCTATTGGAGTATTCGATTTCTCATGATCTTCGTAAAGATTTTTTTCCGCGTCTTCGATCATTAGAATTGGCTTGTAAGATGATTCCTGACATAGGCGTTAAGGCGAAGAAGTTCTGGTGTACCTATGTGTTCTAATTGTACCTCATTGTGCGCAAGTTGTAACTGAGGAGAAACGCCCAAGACGTGCGCGCAAGAGTTGAGGAATTTAAACGAATGGAATAGCGCCTGTTCGTGGAGGGTTGTTTCGGTAATATCTTTTATTTGTCCGAGTGTGTCCGTATCCTTTAAATAAGAAGAAAGAAGTGTGAAGAGATCTTGGTCATGATATTCAAGAGGTAAGAGGCGTCCAAAAAAATGAACGACGTCGGATACGTGTGAAAAGAGGGTTGGCGTGTGTTTGATTCCGTGGTGGTGGTGTACCCCAGAAGCACCAATGAGTTTTAAGGAGTGAGTTGTCGCAAATTCAAGATCAGCGCAGGTAAGCGGTTCGATGTGTCCGCTTAGGCGCGCAAGTCCCCTCCTCCCTCCGCGTGAGGTAAATTCAATCTTTCCGAGCTCTTCTGTGAGCGCAATATAGCGCCAGTCTGCATCTCCCCTCTCCTTTTTTTCTAAAATAATTCCTCGAGCAAAAAGCATGTGATTTGAGCAGTATTTCCATTATACCAAACGAATCTTTTTAATTAAAAAAGCGCCATGTGGCACTTTTCTGGTTCAAAATTAGTATTCATTTCCGGCAGCAAGCACCTTTTGCATACGTTAGTTGGTTTTGTTTGGGATAGTAATTATAAAGGGATATGATTTCTCATAGAAACTACCCGGGTCTTTTGATTCAAGAGGAATTTTGAAAGATAAAACACCTTTGATTGTTTTTGCATCAGATGATTTTGCTCCGGTAATAAAATTTATACTGCGTCTACCAGAAAGATATTCGATTGGGTCGGTTTTCTTTGATAAACTTAAGAATTTAAAAATATTTCCCTCAAAAACGCTTTTAGCGTCTAAAATCTCCTTACCATCTTTTGAAGTAACACTGGTTAAGTCTATCCATGCGTATTGATTTTTAGAATCCTGAGTTACGACACCACTGGGATTTTCTAAATTGGGAATTATCGGTAAAGCAACATTGAGATCCCAGAACCCATCGAAAGCGATGAGAGCCGGACCAGCATAGGTGCGTGGGCCCTTATAATCTTTTTCAGCATCTAAACCTTTTATTGGTTTTGAGAAATAGGTATCATATCCTTCCTTGGCTAGAGGAACAGACGTACCAGTTTGAGATACAGTAAGATCGGACTCATTATTTTGAACTTGTGTGACCGGGGACTGATCGGAGGAGCCTTGTGTGCGCATGCTACCAATAAACAAGGAGAGAGGAATCAATAAAAACCATGCAATGGCAATAAGAACAATGAATGTCCAAATTTTACCCACGCTAACCTCCCTATCCTTTATTACTACACAACTAGTAATAATATCGTGAAGACCCTGCTTCTTTTTTGTAAACCCAACCATCATAAAACCGATCATTAAAATCAGTGCCGAAATTATTTTAGCCAAGTTTCGTCCAAGTGATCTTAGAAATTCAACAGGTCCGCCGTTGGCGTTCGAGACTTTTATTCCGACCATCTTTTTACCTAAGGTAGCACCTCCACGCGATTCCATAAGGGAGAAATAAATAAACGATATGGTGGAATAGAAAATATTCATTAGTAGTAGCAGGCTATTTGGGGCAAAAAACCAAAAGACTAAGAAGTTGATGAGTGTAAAAACTAAACTTAAAATAAATGAATCAATGATGTTGGCGGCAACGCGCAACCAAAAACCAGCGTAAGAGATAGACGTGACGGAATTTGTAAAATTTGATGTCGGCTCTATGCTAGGGATTGGTGGGAGTGGAATTTCTGAGGGCTTCGGCAGGGCTGCGGCAATCCCCATCTCTATATTATCTAGCGACCAACCACTGACCACAAGAGAGTTTTTTATTTGTTCTATGTTTATGCCTTGTTGTGCTTGTTGTTTTATATAATCAAGTAACTGTTGGTTTACCATGGATTTATTTCTAATTTTTTTTGACCACTTTATCCATAGTTTACCCCCCCTATAGGATGTCAACGTGTTGAAAGAAGTTTATTTTCCTACACGTTCTGTTCCTCACCTTTCCTAATCACTCTGTGTTCTATAAGATGCATCGTGGCATCTGAAAACGTTTTAAGTACAAGGAAAAATGGCAAAGCATTGATGAATGATGAACCAAGAATTATTGTGAGGTGCATTGGAATTATTCTTACATAAGGATAGAACATCAATGATCCAATATTTTGTTTTTTGGTGTCTCTTGGTCTGTTATAAAAGTAGGAAAAAAGATGGTTAATAAAAAAGGCTAAAGCTGTGAGGAAGATGGATTTTGATTCTATTGAGCCTAGGTTTTGCCAATAAGATTTAGCAAAAGTGTCTGTTAAGAGAAATATCAAATAACCAAAGTGAAAAAATCCGTAGTGGAACAAAAAGAAAAAGGCGACGGAGATTTTTGTGTCTTGTGTCGGTTGGGCGGATTGATCGTTGATTTTAAATCCTTCTGTAGAAAATTCTCTCAATTGGAGTATTCTGACAAAATTGAAAAACCCGATTGTGATACTTTGAAACCAATACACCCACATTATGGTTGACAAATTCCAACCCTCTCTTGTCGCAAAATAAATTGTTACGAGGTTCGAAAACAGTAGTAACCATAAAGATGGGTCATCAAATAAGTTTTTTTGAGGTTGACTATCGGTAGGCATGGTATGTTGTTAATTTGCTCTAATCATGTTTCAGGTTTTGGTGCCGAGGAGAGGATTCGAACCTCCATGGATTGCTCCGCTAGCTCCTAAGGCTAGTGCGTCTACCAGTTTCGCCACCTCGGCATAGATATATTCTTACACTAAAAGTGATTAAAAAACAAAACACCCTATTGCTAGAGTGTTTTGTGTGAATGTGAGATGTATTAGAGTACCTCGATCTCCGCGTAGCGGATACCGAAGTTCTTTGCATCTTGTTTCTCTGGAAACCAGACATCAACACGTTCGCTAAAACGCGAATGCATTCTGTCTTCGACCACGAAGATCTTTTTTCCAAAGAGGCGCGGGATGCGCACCTTGGTGCCAAATGGCAACATATTGGTAGCGACCACTCCATCGCGTGTGCGGGATCCACTTGCCGTGATATCTGGCGTATCATCTGTTTCGTCAGGAGAGCTGGAGTATGCGGTTATATATACTTTAAGCGTAGGACGCTTTGATTTCAGAGGAGCATAGAGACTGGTATAAATCGGCGCCTCAAGTGATACCTCCTCTGTTTGAGTTGTTGGTTTGGCGTTCTCGGTAACATTTGTAACCGCAACTGGCATGATTCCCTGGTTAATTGCCAAGGAGAGCGCAAGCCCCAAACCGAGTAGAGTATTCATAATGTGCGACAATGCATCGTATCACTGTGATATTCAGGCATTATCAGGACTTTTTGAATTCAATTGTGATATTTACCCATACCTAGCAACCGACTATTAAGATTAATCTCTGAGTGCTATCGCCAGGTTGGTAAACAAAAAACCCCCGAAGGGCTCATGTAATGAGTCTAGTCGATCATGCCAAGTTTGTCAACCCAAAAGTGTCAAAAATCATTGACAGATTTTTTGGTGTTTTGAGTTGTTGTTCTTGTAAAATAATCATTTTTATTATATTTATATTGTAGGCCTATAATAAAAGAGGAGATAAGAAATGACGAGAAAGGTAGTTTTGACAGTTTTGTTTGCTTGTATCATGTTTGCTAGTGGTTGTTCTAATTCCCCACCAATTCCTGACGAGAAGATTACTGACGTGGTTCGCATTTTTATGCACGATCCGAATTTCTATTCTTTTATGGTGCAGGATTCAAGTTCCTCACATCTAAAGATGGTTTCACTCCATAATTCTTCTTACGTCGCTCCAGTGAGTTTTTTTGCGGATGTGCCACAGGGTGAGAAAATGTGGGTTCTCGTTCACCACGTGCGTGCGATCGGTGCTAACACTGGAATGGTATTTGAGATTCATATCCATGCCCCCAGAGATGTCGAGGGTGCTGGATGGAATCATTGAAAACAAGGGCGTGGCCAGACAATAGTTGTTGAATAATACAATAAAAAATGCCGGGATTTGCCCCGGTTTTTAATTTCAGGTTAAAACTATAATACAAGATCGGTAGCTCGATAAACAATAACTTCTCAGCTCATTCTCGCCTTCCAGCGAGGGCTCCGAGGGTTCGGTCATTTTACTCCGATACCGATCGGAGACCATGCCAAAATGACCTCTCATCCCGCTGAAAAGTATTGTTTATCAAGCTAGGGGTCAGTAGAAATTGACTAGATAAGTATTTCGTGGTAAAATGGTACCAGCATCATAAAGGAGGATGAAAATGGCAGCAAAGGTATTTGTTGGCAAGAGAATGGGAAGAAAGAACGTGTTTATTTTGAAGGACAATGGGAATATAGAGATGTTGGGTGATTGTGCTCCCAACCAAGAGGCGATGGATTACCTGGAGCACCATCTCCCGCCTCTCTCGGAAGAGGAAATGGAAATCGTTTCAAAATTTCATATAGCTTTGTAATTTAGGCTTGTGAAAAACCCCATACAGGGGTTTTTATTTTATACTAACATTGTTTGACCGATTTGGGTTTGAGATGTATTTTGATTGCATATATGATGTTTCGGAACAAAAAAATTGTTATTTTGGGGTTTGGACGGGAAGGTAGGGCACTTTTGTCCTTTTTAAAGAAAGAGGGGGTTAAACCTTCGCAGATTACTATTTGTGATAAGAGTGTGGTTGGAGCTAAAGGAATTGCGATACAGACAGGCGAAGGTTATCTTAATGGCCTTGATCGATTCGATATTGTGTTTAAAAGCCCGGGGATACCTACTGCGTTACCCGAGATACATAAGATAATGCTGCGGGGTGTATTGAATTCTCCTACTAATCTTTTTTTCGATCTTTGCAAGGGAACAATTATCGGAGTGACGGGTACAAAGGGAAAGGGTACTACTTCGACGATGCTATATAACATATTGAAAGCTGCTAAAAAGCGTGTTTTTCTTCTTGGTAATATTGGAAAGCCGGCACTTGAATATGTAAGGAGGATTGGGAAAGGAGATGTTGTAGTGATGGAGCTTTCGAGTTTTCAGCTGCAACATCTTAAAAAATCACCGCACATCGCGATTGTTCTCGATGTGACGGTTGACCACCTTGATCATCATAAAAATGCAAAAGAATATCGTGATGCCAAAAGAAGCATCGTTGCGTATCAAAAGAAAGGAGATATTGCAATTTTAGATGTCGACAGTTCCACCGCGCGTCTTTTTGCAAAGCATACAAAGGCAAAAGTACGTTACTTTGGTTCCAAGAAAAAGACGTGGATTATCGAACAAGATGTATGTATTCCTGGCGCACATAACCTAAAAAATGCCTCTGCCGCCGTTCTCGCTGCAGAATGTGTAGGTATTTCGCATGAGATGATTTTAAAGGGTCTTAAGAAGTTTAAAGGAAATGAACACCGGCTTGAATTTGTGAAAGAAAAAAACGGTGTGCGATATTATAACGATTCTGCCGCGACCAACCCCGACGCGACTATTGCCGCACTTCGTGCTTTCGAGACACCGAAGATACTTATTGTAGGAGGAAGAAATAAGGGTTTTTCTTATGAAGAGCTTGCGAGAGAGATACAACAAAGCGTTATACGAGGCGTGGTGTTGTTGGGAGAAAATAAAAAGATTGTTTTTGATGAACTTAGGAAACTTAAGGACACAAGGTTAACGAAGAAGATTGTGTTAGTAGACAGCCTTAGTGACGCAGTGGGTCATGCTAGTTCGATTGCACAGCCAGGAGATGTTGTCTGTTACTCCCCCGCTGCGGCAAGTTTTGATATGTTTCGAAATTATGAAGAGCGTGGGAAGAAATTTAAAAGTGCCCTATCGGCACTTGATGTTATTTAATAGTTACCGGTGTTCTTACCGGAGTTTGTTCGAAGAGCCATTTCGCATCTTCGTATTTGAGGCGCACACAACCGTGCGATGCCGGATAGTTGGGGACAGAAGTTGAGGAGTGGATCCCGTATCCGGCAGAATGAAACCAAAGGGTAAACGGCATCGGGGTATTTCCATATTTATAAGAAATTGCATGGCGTTCTTTTGCGTAGACGGTAAATTTTCCTTTTGGAGTACGATAACCTTCTCGCCCCGTTGAACAGTGAAATGTCCGTGTAGTACCTCCGTTTTGGTAGGTCAATGTCTGTGCATTAAGATCAATCGTGATGTTTGGTTTTGGCTTTTGGTCTTGTGGGACAGCATTTACAGGATATGTGATACAAAACATACCAAAAAGAATTCCAAGAAGAAGAAATTTTAGGTTTTTCATGGTGGATCACCCCTTGTCTCGCCGTAGTTCGTTGTGGCGAACGAAGGCGGGTCTTGGTTGTCAGTGAACTATTTCTAGTCTACAAAAAAACCACCCGTTTGCAAGCAGTTTGGCATTACTTACTACGAGTGGGTGGTTCTCGTGTCTATTCGGATTTTTGTTCGGCTTCGTTTACTTCAGGCTTCTCGGTTTCTATTTTATCTTCTTTCTTTTCTTTTGTCTTTCCAATTTTTGCGAGTTGTTTTTCGAGATCTTTCAAGGTAAGCATGAGGCGTCTGTCTTGTGGGCTTACTGATTCGATTATAAATTGGTATTTCGTCTTATCTTTAAGAAGCTCCTTCATGGTTTGGGTATCGCCGAATTTTGAAACGTGAATGAGGCCGTAGATATTTTCATCTACTTTAATGAAGGCGCCATAGGGGGTAAATTTGAAGACTTCACCCTCTGTCGTGCTCCCAGCTGGGTATTTCTTCTCAACATTCATCCAAGGATCTTCCTGGAGAGCTTTGAGCGAGAGCGATACCTTATTATTTTGAATATCGATAACCTTTGCAGTAATTTGGTCTCCTATTTTGAAAAGCTCTGAAGGATGATCGATGAGTCCCCAGCTTAATTCTGAGATGTGAATAAGGCCTTCAATGTCTGTATTGTCATTAAATTTTATGAATACACCAAAGTCTACTACCGCCGTTACTGTTCCTTCGACTATATTTCCTACTTCATATTGGGTGAGACGTTCTTTGAGCTTTTCTTCGTAGAGTTCTTTTTCTGAGACGATGAGGCGCTCTTCTTTGGGATCGAGATCGATTATTTAAATTCTTAGTCTTGGCCTATAAATTTCTTGAGTTCTTCGAGAATTTTGTTCTTCTCTCCGCCTTCTACGCGTGGGTAGTGTTCTGGAGTAAGTCGCGAGACCGGAAGGAATCCGCTTATTCCTACTACTTCAATAAGGAGACCACCTTTGTTCGCGGCAATGATCTTTGCGCTCACTGTTTCGTTTGCATCTTTTTTAGTTTGAAGAACTTCCCATTCTTTTCTCTGGCCAATGTCTTTGAGGGCGAGATCCACGAAACCATCTTCGTTCTCGGTTTCCACAACTTTTACTGAGATTACGTCCCCTGTTTTGAGATGTTTGATGGCTTCTCTTCCGAGACGATATTCGAGGCCATACACCACACCCGTTCCAAACATACTGAGGTCTATATAGAGCGCTCGTTTTTGTTTGCTAAGCACTGTTCCTTCAAGAACCTCTCCTTGTTTCGGAGGCGTAGCGACCTGCGCCTTAAAGGCGCTCCTAAAATCTGATTCTTTTGCTTGATAGAGTTCGTCTGTCATCTTTTTATTTTTATTGCTCTGAGGTCAGAGCCCTCTTATTTAAACAGGTTTCCTCAAAAAGTCAAAACAAAACTACATCCTCCCCAGAGTTTACCCACTTATTGCGTATCTTTTTATGCTATTTAAGATGAGCTTGCTGCGTCGAAATCGATAAGATAGATCCTTGGCTTTTTGGTAAAATCAACGTTACCCTTCTCATCTCTAAGGAAGCGGAGGACGAAGTTTTTGTCGTGAGTGTGGCCATGGTAGATGCCAAAGGAGGCGATAATAGAAAGAATTTTGTTTCTGTCATCCTCTAATTCGTACACGAACTCGGATGTCATGTTTCTCCACGCCTCAAAACTAAGATCCAAGACCTGTGTGGAGACATCGACAAGCCCCTTGGAATTGAGTCTGAAGGATTGTATGGGCTCTATGGGTACATAATCGAACCCGGCATCTTTCCATGCTTGATAGTTCTCGTAGGCACGTTGCCAGTTTCGGAAAGCTTCCTGGGTTATGTGACGGATAATTGTTTTGTCTTTCAGATCTCCCCCTACAAGTGTCGTTCCTGAGCCTGTTTTTACAAATGCTTTTCGTTTGTAGTGTTCCTTAGTTATTTCTGTCCCTTTGTATAAGGGTGGTTCTATGAGTGCATTTCCTGCTTTATTCTTTGCTAGTTCAAAAAGTTCTGCTCGTTTGTCATCGGGAGCATATTCTATCATGCCTATTCCCACCCTTTGAATTTTGCTGTCGTTTGATTGCAGAGATTTATTTACAAGATCAAAAACCTTGTTCTGAAGCTCTTCTCTTTCATCTCTTGGAGCACGAATGATTATGCTTGCGGCTATTCTCTGAACCTCGCCGTTCCTTGAGGATAGGGCTGTGGTGATGAGTTCCGCCATTTTATCATCGGGAGCATATTCAATCATCTCTGCAGCCTCCTTTTGAACCGCACTATACTCTGAGGATAGGGCCGGGTATATGGCTTTAATGAAGAGTTCATCTATCTTGTCGTCGGGGGCGTGCAGGATCATCCCAATAGCTTCTTTTTGAACTTCGCTATCCGCCGAAGACAGGTCTCGAACGATGATCTCGAACGCTTTTTTTTGAAGTTTTATCTTTTCATCATAAGGAACAGCCTCAATCATTTGTATCGCCTCTCTTAGTACTGCATTATTGTCTGAATCCATGGCTTGGGTGATGAGTTCTGTTCGTTTATGGTAGGGAGCATCTATAATCATGCTTGCCGCCTGTCTTTGAGCTTCGCTATCATCTGATTGTAGCGCTTTAACTATAATATCAAACACCCTGTCTCGAAGCTCTTCCTTTTTGGTGCTAGGAGCAAACATAATCATGTTTGCCGCAACTTTTTGGGTTTCAATATTGTTTGATTGTAGAGCCTGAAAAATAAGCTCTGTCACCTTATCATCGGGAGCATGTCCGATCATGTCCACCGCTTTCTTTTGTGCCCGGACATCATTAGAATGTAACGCTCGATTTATAATATCAAACACCCTTTCTCGAAGCCACGCCCGTTCTTTATAAGGCGCATAATCTATCATATCTACTGCTTGTCTTTGAACTTCGCTGTTTTCAGAGGATAGAGCTTGGGCGATAAGATCTGCTACTTCATCTTGTGGGGCCCTCTTGATTTGTTCGATGAGTGAAAATTGACTTGTGTGATAGGATTTTTCAAATTCTTTCTTAGCCGCTTCGTATCTGCGTAGTGCATGGGAAGTAATAGGGTCGTGTCCCTCAACTGTATACATATCTATATAAGCCGGGAGTTTGTCTTGCGATGATTCCTTTTGTTCTGGTTTGTCTACTAATTCACGCATAGAAGAGTTAGATATTATTTTGTTCGTGTTGATTATATCAGTTTGGACAATTTCTTTGCAATTCTTTGATCTTGAATAACGAGATGTCTTTTGTTACCATCTAAGCATGATTATTACCTGGTACGGTGAGGGGTGTTTTAAGGTTCAGGCGGGAGAGGTGACTCTTAAGACTGATCCTTTCGAAAAAGCGGATACGGGGCTTACCACGCCTTATTTTAATGCTGATATTACGTTGCGTTCACGATGTCCTCTCGGGCTTGAAGAGCGAGAAAAATTAGCAAGCAATACAACGGCCGGTTCGCTTATTTATTCTCCCGGAGAATATGAGCTTAAGGGGATTACGATACGAGGGGTTCAGTTAAAACATGAAAACGTTGGGTTTCTCGATACGGCCTATACTATTCAATGGGGAGATGTGAAGCTGGGGTATCTTGGGCATATCGATAATATAAAGGATAATGCTCGACTTTTGGAAATGTTTACCGACATCGATATTTTATTTGTTCCTGTAAGTACGCCTTATCTTGGGGCGGGTGATGCGGTGACATTTATTAATCAGATTGCGCCGAAAATTGCTATTCCTATGTATTATGGGGTGAAGGGGCTTACCAGAAAGGCAGATGACGTCTCGCCGTTTCTTAAGGAATTTGGTGTGTCCCCCGAGGCACAGGACAAGCTTACGACAAAGAAGAAGGATATTGATCAACACGAAGAGACACAAATCGTAGTATTAAAAGCGTTGTCAGAAAACTAGGAGGTTTATGGATTTTTCTCATCTTTCGCTTCAGCAACGTAAACGATTATTTATTATTCTCGTCACTATTGCTGGTATTTTTTCAATTGTAGTATGGCTTTTTATGTTGAGGGGGAGTATTGCAACGCTAAGTGGTCCAATGGGTATCAAGGAAATTTTTACAGAAAAGCCTACTGAGGAGAAGAAAAACCTTGCCCCCTCGATAAGTCAGATTTTCGGATCATATATTGCGAATATCTGGGATGGTGTAACGGGTATCCCCTCTCTCTTTGAGGCAAAGGAGGTAGAGATATCAAGTGAAGAACTATAATTATGCAGAAAAAAGAGGAAAACAAGGAAATTATTCAACATATAGAGTCGCAGAGCATTACGACTGAGCTTGAGAGTTCATATATCGACTATGCTATGTCGGTTATTGTTGCGCGCGCCCTTCCTGATGTGCGCGATGGATTAAAGCCTGTACACAGGCGTATTCTTTATACGATGTGGGATGCCGGGCTTACACATGGCGCGAAGTTTAGAAAATGCGCGACGGTGGTAGGAGACGTGCTTGGTCGTTATCATCCTCATGGTGATTCCGCAGTGTATGATTCGCTTGTGCGTATGGCACAGGATTTTTCATTGCGCTACCCTCTTGTATTAGGTCAGGGTAATTTTGGTTCTATCGATGGTGATAGCGCTGCTGCCTACCGTTATACTGAGGCAAAGCTTTCGGCGATCGCAGAGGAGATGTTGCTCGATCTTGAAAAAGAGACGGTGGATTTGGATGATAATTATGATGGAACCCGCAAGGAACCGAAGGTGCTT
>Ga0172371_10004348_pt1 | contig 21510 bp, 14 predicted proteins | sample Lak12m_FD_114543 | JGI IMG/M metagenome (GOLD analysis project Ga0172371, IMG submission 114543) | Freshwater microbial communities from Kabuno Bay, South-Kivu, Congo - kab_022012_12m | ecosystem: Environmental > Aquatic > Freshwater > Lake | place: Democratic Republic of the Congo: South-Kivu... | reverse complement strand
GTATTTCTTAATAGATAAACACTATTATGATTTGCGTCAGGACTTGATTATGACCGGCCGAACTCTTGTAGGCGCTCCTTCGCCAAAGGGTCAACAGTTGGAAGATCAGTATTTCGGAACAATTAAGGAGAGAGTAGTCAATTTTATGTTTGAGGTTGCCCAGGAGGCCTATAAGTTAGGTATTCCTTTGGTTACTCGGCATAATGAAGTTGCCCCTCATCAGTATGAATTTGCTCCGATATTTGAAGAGTCGAATATTGCAGCAGATCATAATCAACTTCTTATGGAGCTCTTGAAGAAGGTTGCTCTGCGCCATAATCTCGTGTGTCTTTTACATGAAAAGCCCTTTGCCGGCATTAACGGAAGCGGAAAGCATTTAAATTGGTCGCTGGCTGATAATTCTGGTAATAATTTACTTAATCCTGGAGAGACTCCCGAAGATAATCTACAGTTTTTAGCTATTCTTGCTGCGGTTCTGCGGGCGGTTTACCTTCACGGAGACTTGTTGCGGGCTTCTGTAGCTTTAGCTGGTAATGAGCATCGTCTGGGTGCAAATGAAGCTCCTCCGGCGATTATCAGTGTATTTTTAGGAGAACAACTGAATAAGGTTTTAGATATGCTGGAGAAGGGGGTTAAGGCTAAGGTTTCTAAGCACGATATAATTGATTTAGGTATAGCCAGGTTGCCAAAATTCAATAAGGATTCTACTGACAGGAACCGCACGTCACCTTTTGCTTTTACCGGTGCAAAGTTTGAGTTTCGGGCTGTCGGTTCATCCCAGAATATATCAACCTCAATAGCCGTAATTAATACTATTATTGCCGAAAGTATTGATTATGTAGTTAGCGAGATCAAGAAAGTTACTTCAACAGGCAAAGATTTCAATTCTGCTGTTTTAAAAGTAATAAGCGCAGTAGTTAAGGAGACTAAGAAAATCCGGTTCGAAGGCAATAATTATGCTCCGGAGTGGGTTAAAGAGGCTAAAAAACGTAGTCTTCCTAATGTTTCTGCAACTTATAAGGCGCTAGAGTCTTTAACCGAAGCTAGGAATATTGCTCTTTTTGAAAAGTATAAGGTTTATTCCAAGGAAGAGCTTGTTGCGCGATACCATATCTGGATACATATGTATAATTTGACCCTTGAGATTGAGGCAAATACCTTAAATGAAATGGTTAATGCTTCAGTTGTACCTGCCGGTTATAAATATGAAAAACTCCTTGCTCACACTCTAAATGAATTGGTTAACTTAAAAAAGACTGCGACACTTAAAATAAATTCTGCAGCTTTAGAGGATAAAAAAGAGCATTTGAGTGATATCGTTAGTAAAATTTATTATGTTAGGCGTAATGCCGCAGAGATGTCTAAACTACTTGAGAAAGCCAAGGGTTTGGATAATGAAAAACGAGCTCAGCTTTATTTTGAAGAGCTTAAACCTTTAATGGAGCATATTCGTAAGCATGTAGATGCGCTAGAGCGTGTAGTTCCGGATGATGCCTGGGAGCTTCCCAAGTATAGGGAGATGTTGTTTATAAGTTAATATCAGCAGGGGACACCCATCCGGCTAATCGGGAGGGTGTCCCCTAAGGGATTTTTTAATAATCAACGGTGCTTAATATTTAGGCAGAAAATGATGGACAAAGAGGCAGTAGAAATAGGAAAGGCATTCCAGGAGCTAGATCGGGTGCTTCTTAGAGGAAAAGAGGGGAAGATCTATCATATTATGTTAAATGCGTTAGATAAGTCATTAATTAGGAACACATTAATGATTACTTTTGGTAATCAGTTAAAGGCTGCTAGGTTATTAGGTATTAATAGGAATACCTTACGCGCTAAGATGAAAAAGTTAGGTATATCCTTAAGTGAGGTGAAATAATGAAGGCTCAAGGGTTATATGATCCTATGTTTGAACATGATTCTTGCGGAGTAGGATTTGTCTGCAATATAAAAGGCCGCAAGTCTAATGTTATTGTAAAGCAGGGTGTTGAAGTCTTAAACAGGCTTTCACATCGGGGTGCTGTGGGTTCGGATCCTAAGACCGGGGATGGCGCCGGAATTCTTATCCAGATTCCCCATGAATTTTTTAAGAAGGTTGCCAAGACAAACCGCATTAAATTGCCTGAGCCAGGCTTTTATGGTAGCGGTTTGGTATTCTTGCCGCAAGATATTTCCGAGCGTAAGCTCTGTAAAGAAGTGTTTGAAAAGATTGTCAAAGAGCAAGGACAGATGCTTTTGGGTTGGAGAATTGTTCCGATTGATAATTCTGATATTGGAGAAGGCGCTAAGAGTACTCAGCCTGTATTTGAGCAGGTTTTTATTGGCAGGGCTAAGAATGTGAACGATGAGTTAGCTTTTGAAAGAAGACTTTATTGCATTAGAAAGCAGGTTGAAGCTTCCGTCTCTGAGTTAGGAATAAAACAAAAAGATTATTTTTATATAACTAATATATCCTGCCGTACGCTTTCGTATAAAGGTTTGTTAATGCCTGAGCAGGTTAGCAGTTTTTTTATCGATCTTAAAGACGAAAGCATTGCAAGCGCTTTGTGTTTAGTCCATTCGCGTTATTCAACCAATACTTTCCCTACTTGGAATTTGGCCCAGCCTTTTAGGTTTTTAGCCCATAACGGAGAGATAAATACTCTACGCGGCAATGTTAATGGAGTTAGCGCTCGAGAAAGGTTGTTGGCCAGCGATCTGTTTGGCACGGATATTGAAAAGCTAAAACCGGTTATAGTCGAGGGGGGGAGTGATTCCGCCGCCATAGATAATTTATTTGAACTTTTGGTTCTATCCGGTAGATCCCTGGAGCATGCCATGATGATGCTCATTCCTGCTGCTTGGGAGCATGATAAGCGCATGAGTAAGGAGCTAAGAGATTTCTATAAGTACCATGCTTGTTTTATGGAGCCCTGGGATGGTCCGGCTGCTATAGCTTTTACTGATGGCAAAAATATCGGGGCCATACTTGATCGAAACGGCTTAAGACCAGCCCGCTATATTGTGACTAATGATGATTTCGTGGTAATGGCTTCTGAAGTCGGTGTTTTAAATATAGAACCAGAAAATATCAAGGTTTCCGGAAGGCTTGAGCCGGGAAAGATGTTTTTTATTGATACGCAATCCGGACGAATCATTGAAGATTCTCAGATTAAGAAGGATGTCTCTAACCGTAGCCCTTATGGAAAATGGAATGACGAAAGTATGGTTGATTTGGATAAGCTAGTTAGCGCTGGCTCAAGTAATAAGAAATTGCAGGATTTGGTAGCTCAGCTTAAGTCTTTTGGTTGTTCACGAGAAGACCTGAAAATGGTAATAAAGCCTATGGCGCAAGAAGCTAAAGAGCCCGTAGGTTCCATGGGCAGTGACATCCCGCATGCTTTTTTATCCACTAAACCTCAGATGCTTTTTAGCTATTTTAAGCAACTTTTTGCTCAAGTTACTAATCCGCCAATAGATTCAATAAGAGAAAAGCTGGTAATGAGTTTGGAAAGTTTCATCGGCCCGGAGAAGAATATTCTTGATGAAACTCCCAAGCATAGCCATAAGCTTAGGGTAAGAAATCCCATTCTTACGGATGAAGAGTTAGAGAAGATACGCGATATAAGCATAAATAGTTTTAAAGCAAAAACCATTTATACCTTCTTTGGGGCAACACATCCTGAGAAAGGTTTCCTGCAGGCATTAGAGAGGATTTGTTTTGAAGCAGAGTATGCTATTGAGCAGGGATATTCATTTATAATTTTAAGTGATCGGGGATCGGACAAAGATAATATTGCCCTGCCTTCGCTTTTAGCAACTAGCGCAATACATCAGTATCTTGTAAAGAAGACAATCCGTTCACAGGTGGCTTTAGTGGTAGAAAGTGCTGAACCAAGAGAAGTACATCATTTTGCCCTCCTTTTTGGTTATGGCGCAGATTGCGTGAATCCTTATCTTGCCTATGAAGCGGTAGCGTATCTTATTGAAGAAAAGGAATTGCATTTAGAACTTAAGACTGCTTTGGCAAATTATAATAAAGCAATAACTGACGGTATTTTAAAAATACTTTCGAAGATGGGTATCTCTACGCTTAGAAGCTATCGCGGAGCGCAGATATTTGAGGCTTTAGGTTTAGAGAGTGATTTTGTAAAAAAATATTTTACCGGGACAGTATCAAGGATTGGCGGTGTTGGGCTCGAGGGTATAATTGAGGAGACTGTAGGAAGGCATAAAGAGGCATATCCAATTAGAAGCAGTGAGATTTTAAATTTGTCCAGCGGAGGAGTATATCAATGGAAGAAAGACGGGGAATTCCACCTCTGGAATCCTGAAAGTATTGCAGCTTTGCAGGATGCCACTACTAATATGGATTATGAAAGATATAAAGAATTTAGCCGTTTAATTAATGATCAGTCAAGGAATCCGACTACTCTAAGAAGCTTGCTGAAATTTGCTCCTAAGGCAAAGCCAGTTTCTATTGATGAAGTTGAACCGGCTGAAAATATTTTTAAGCGTTTTGTAACAGGAGCAATGAGTTTTGGCTCTATAAGCGGAGCTGCGCATGAGACTATTGCTATAGCAATGAATCGTATAGGTGGTAAATCCAATACCGGTGAAGGAGGAGAAGATCCTAACAGGTTTGTAACTTTACCTAACGGAGATTCCAGGAGGAGTGCTATAAAACAAGTTGCTTCCGGAAGGTTTGGCGTAACTATAAATTATCTGGTTAATGCCGATGAGATACAGATTAAAATTGCCCAAGGCGCTAAGCCGGGAGAAGGTGGTCAGTTACCAGGGCATAAGGTAAGCGAGATAATTGCGCGTACCCGCTATACAACTCCGGGAGTGACTTTAATTTCTCCGCCTCCGCACCATGATATATATTCAATTGAAGATCTGGCGCAGTTGATCTTTGATTTAAAGAATGCTAACCCTAAGGCGCGAGTGAGTGTAAAGTTGGTATCAGAGGTTGGGGTGGGGACTATTGCTGCAGGCGTCACCAAAGGGCATGCAGATATGATTCTTATCTCAGGCGGCGATGGAGGCACAGGAGCATCTCCTAGGAGTTCGATTAGATACGCCGGACTACCCTGGGAGTTGGGTCTTTCTGAGACTCACCAGACGCTTCTATTGAATAACCTGCGTTCTAGAGTCAGGTTGCAGACGGATGGACAGATGCGCACTGGTCGCGATGTAGCAATAGCTGCTTTACTAGGTGCGGAAGAGTTTGGTTTTTGTTCAGCGGTTCTGGTTGTGGTCGGTTGTGTAATGCTGAGGCACTGTCATCTTAACAATTGTTCTGTCGGGGTAGCCACTCAGGATAGTATTCTGCAGAAGAGATTCAGGGGGAGGCCGGAATATATAGTTAATTATTTTAATTTTATAGTCCGGGAGCTGCGCGAGATTATGGCTAGTCTTGGATTAAGAAGCATTGATGAGATGGTGGGGAGGACAGATCTTCTGGAGGTTAATCAAGATATTATCCCGCTTAAGATTAAGGGGCTTGATTATTCCAAAATTCTTTATAAACCGGATCTTCCAGAGAGTATTGGGCGATACTGTAAAATTAAACAGGATAGCGGATTAGATACTGTTTTGGATAGAAAATTAATTAAGCTGTGGGAAACTTGTCTTGAGAAAAACGAGCCGGTTAAGATTATGACAGAGATAAACAATACCAACCGGACTACAGGCGCAATGTTAAGCGGTGAAGTATGCAGAAGATGCGGAGATGGGGTACTTTTAGAGGATAGTATACATTGCAAATTTCAAGGTATAGCAGGACAGAGCTTTGCTGCTTTTCTGGCCAAAGGAATTACTTTTGAATTGGAGGGCATGGCTAATGATTATGTTGGCAAAGGTATTTCCGGTGGCAAAGTTATAATCTATCCGAATAAATCGGTAAATTATAAAACCGATGAGAATATCATTATCGGTAATACTTCTTTCTATGGGGCGATATCGGGCGAGGCTTATATCAGCGGAGTTGCCGGAGAGAGGTTTTGCGTGAGAAACTCTGGGTTATATGCTGTTGTTGAAGGCTTAGGTGATCATGGTTGTGAGTATATGACCGGAGGAAGAGTGATTGTTTTAGGTAAGACAGGCAGGAATTTTGCTGCCGGTATGTCGGGTGGAATAGCTTATGTATACGATGAAGACGCGACCTTTAAGGAAAAATGCAATTTAGATATGGTTGAATTGGAGAAGGTTAAAGATAGCGATCGGGATACGATATATCATTTATTAAGCAGCCATTTTAAATATACAAAAAGTGTTAAAGCTAAAATGATTCTGGATGATATTAAAAATCAACTTAAAAAGTTTGTCAGAGTCATGCCTTTAGAGTATAAGCGTATACTGGAAGGAATAAAGATTGAAGAAAAACTTGATATAGCGGAGGCTCTTGATGGGTAAAGAAAGAGGTTTTCTTAAATTAGCAAGGCAAGGTAGCTCTTATAGAGCAGTCTGTGAGAGAGTCCAAGACTTTAAAGATGTTTATAAGATGCGGGAGGATAAAGAGTACCAAGAGCAGGCATCTCGGTGTATGGATTGCTCTACTCCATTTTGTCATTGGGGTTGCCCGCTTGGTAACTATATTCCCGAATGGAATGATTATATTTATCGGGGTAACTGGAAGCAGGCTTTTTCCTTGCTTGAAGCTACTAACAATCTTCCCGAGATAACCGGGAGGGTCTGTCCGGCATTATGCGAATATTCTTGTGTTTTGGGTCTTAATGATGATCCTGTAGCTATCCGTGAGAATGAGCTTATAGCTGTAGAAGCAGCTTTTAAAAATGGATTGATCAGGCCGGTTAAAATAGGAGACAGAACAGGCAAAAGAATAGCTGTTGTTGGCTCAGGCCCTGCAGGTTTATCTTGCGCAGCTCAACTTAATAGAGCAGGCCATAATGTTGTAGTTTTTGAAAAGGATAATAATCCCGGGGGGATTTTGCGTTACGGAATTCCGGACTTTAAATTAGTGAAGCATATCCTAGATAGGCGAATTGATATCTGGAAAGAGGAAGGGCTAGCATTTAAGACAGGAGTAAATGTGGGTATAGATTATTCGGCCAAGAAGCTATTGGCAGATTTCGATGCTATTTGTCTAGCAGGTGGCGCTCGTCTCCCCAGGGACCTTGCAATTGAAGGCAGGGATTTAAAAGGAATTCATTTTGCCATGGATTATTTAATGCAATCTAATAAACGAGTCTCCGGCGAGAAGATAGCGGAAGATAGTTTAATTGATGCCAAAGGTAAGTCCGTGGTAATTATCGGCGGAGGGGATAGCGGAGCTGATTGCGTTGGGACTGCGCACCGTCAGGGAGCCAGTTGCGTAGTGCAGATTGAAGTTATGCCCCGGCCCGCTGAATGCAGAAGTAAGGAGCAGCCTTGGCCTAAATATCCATTGCTTTTGAAAGTTTCCACGAGCCATGAAGAGGGCGGAGAGCGTCATTGGGCAGTATTGACCAAGCGTTTTGTAGGAAAAAATGGCCTAGTAAAGAAACTCTCCTGCGTAAAAGTAGAATTTGTCAAGGCAGCGGATAAGGCATGTCCGGTAATGAAAGAAATTACGGGAAGCGAGTTTGAAATAAAGGCGGACTTGGTAATTATTGCAATTGGTTTTCTGGGCCCTCAACGTTCGGGTTTACTGGAAGACCTTTCAGTTAAATTTGATAACCGGGGGAATGTTTTAACAGGAGATAATTATATGACTTCTGTGGAAAAAGTATTTTCTTGCGGTGATATGAGGCGGGGCCAGTCACTAGTAGTTTGGGCTATTGCCGAAGGCAGGCGCTGTGCTTATTCTATGGATCGATATCTAATGGGAGAAAGTAATTTAGCAAACATTTGAGATAAGTTTGCAGAGAGTGACAATTATTTAATTAGCAAAGGAGCGGTAATATGATAAGCACGGGGATAAAGGGTCTGGATAGCGTTATAACAGGTCTAAGGGCTGGAGATAATGTGGTCTGGCAGATAGATGATATGAATGATTACATTGATCTGGTTAAACCTTTTGTGAGTCAGGCGTTAAAAGAAAAAAAGAAAATTATCTATATGCGTTTTGCAACTCATAAAGAGTTGATTAAACCTTCTGTAGGTATTAAGCGATATGAACTGGACGCTCAGGCAGGGTTTGAATCTTTTACTGCCAGGGTAAATAGCATTATTACCCAGGAAGGTGAAGGCGCATACTATATTTTTGATTGTTTATCTGAACTCCTTTCTGCCTGGGCAACGGACCTTATGATAGGCAATTTCTTTATGGTTACCTGCCCATATCTGTATGAGCTTAAAACTATTACATATTTCTCGATATTACGTAATAACCATTCTTTTAAATCCATAGCCCGCATACGCGAGACCACTCAGCTTTTAATGGATATCTATCACTGCGGTAAAGGTTTTTATGTGCACCCCTTAAAAGTCTGGAACCGTTATTCTCCGACTATGTTTTTACCTCATCAGCAGCAGGGAGATAATTTTGTTCCTATTACTGATAGTGTTAATGCCGTAGAGATACTTTCTTATATAAGGGAAAAGGGGGTTGAAAGCGCTAAGAGGAATTTAGACTATTGGGATCGTTTATTCTTGGAAGTAGAGGATTTACTTAAAGATAAGGCCGAGCTTGCCAAAAAGAATGAAATGGTAAAGAGGCTTTGCAGTATTATGATAGCTAAAAATAAAAAGATTTCTTCTTTAGCGGAGCGCAATTTCTCATTGGAAGAATTAATTGAGATAAAATCCCGGCTGATTGGAACAGGTTTCATAGGAGGAAAAGCTGTAGGTATGCTTTTAGCCCGTAAAATCCTCTCTAAAGACAAAAATTTTGATTGGCAGGAGCTATCTGAGCCCCATGATTCTTTTTACATTGGTTCGGATATATTCTACTCTTATGTTGTGCATAATCGTTGGTGGAAATTACATATGCAGCAGAAGAGTGAAGAAGGTTATTTTAATATCGCAAAAGTATTGAAGGAGAAGATGCTTTACGGTATTTTTCCTGATGAGATTATGGAGCATTTTCAACAAATTGTTGAGTATTTTGGTTCTTCGCCAATTATCATTCGTTCCAGCTCACTCCTAGAAGATGATTTTGGGAATGCATTTGCCGGCAAATACGAAAGTATTTTCTTAGCTAACCAAGGAAGCCCTGAGCAAAGGTATATTCAATTTGCCGAGGCGGTAAAAAAGATTTATGCCAGTACAATGAATGAGGATGCCTTAGTGTATAGAAGACAAAGAGGCTTAGATAAACTGGATGAGCAGATGGCTCTTCTGGTTCAGCGCGTCTCCGGCGCACACCACAAAAATTATTTCTTCCCGGATCTAGCCGGAGTAGGGGTGTCTTACAATACTTACGTATGGAATAAAGACATTGATCCTAAGAGCGGGATGATTAGATTAGTCTTTGGAATGGGTACGCGAGCAGTTAATCGGGTTGAAGGAGATTATCCCAGAATGGTTGCGCTTAGCGACCCTATGCGCAGGCCTTATGCAGAGAAAGATGATTTAAGAAAATACTCACAACATATGGTTGACCTTATTAATATAAAAGATAATATCTTTGAAACTATCCCTTTTGGAGAGTTGGCAGATAAAGATTCTTTTGCCGATATTGATCGGATAGCCGTTAAGGACTACGAATCCGGACGCTTGATGAAAGATCGGGGTTCAGAGGATAAAGATTACTGGATATTGACTCTGGACAAGGTGTTAGAAAATAAGAAATTGGTTGAAGTTTTAAAAAAAATGCTGGATACGCTTGAGAAGAGCTATAAATATCCTGTCGAAATAGAGTTTACTATAAACTTTACACAGGAGGATGAATTTAAAATAAATCTCCTCCAGTGCCGGCCTTTACAGACTCGGGGTTTAGGCCCTAAAGTTAATATGCCGGAGAAAATAAATAAAGAAGATAGATTCTTTGAGTCACAAGGTTATTTCCTTGGAGGGAATATTGCTCAGGGGATAAATTGGGTTATCTATGTTGATCCGGAAAAGTATAGTAAGTTAATTTTATCCGATAAATATGAAGTTGCCCATATTATAGGAAATATTAATAGAATGATTAAGGATAAAGATGAGCTTCCTGCTCTTCTTATGGGTCCGGGTAGGTGGGGGACTACAACTCCATCCTTGGGGGTGCCGGTAAAGTTTGCCCAGATTAATAATATGGCTGTCCTGGCTGAAGTTGCATTTTCTGAAGGTAATCTTATGCCAGAGTTATCATTTGGGACGCGCTTCTTTCAAGATTTGGTAGAAACTAATATATTCTATGTAGCTCTTTTCCCGGAGAAGGAAGATTGTATTTTTAATAGTAAGTGGTTAACCTGTTTAAGTAATTTGTTTATTAAGCTTGTCCCGGAAGCGGTTAAATATGCCGAGGTTATAGGAGTTTATGATGTAAGTGGTAAGTCTTTGAGAGTGATGTCAGATGTACTTTCGCAAAAAGTTATTTGTTTTCAACCTTAGAATATAGATAGAAAAAGAGGAGGTATTATTATGGCCAAGTATATTTTTATAACCGGGGGGGTTATCTCCAGCCTAGGTAAAGGGATTGCTTCTGCTTCTATAGGTAAGATTTTAGAATCCCGCGGGCTTAAAGTTGCCCTGATGAAACTCGATCCTTATATTAATGTTGATCCGGGAACAATGAATCCTTATCAACACGGTGAAGTTTATGTTACCGATGACGGCGCAGAAACAGATTTAGATCTTGGGCACTACGAACGTTTTACTAATTCTTCTTCATCAAAGTTTAATAATATAACTACCGGACAAATTTATAATTATGTTGTCTCTCGGGAGAGAAAAGGGGATTACTTAGGCAAGACTATTCAGGTTATACCGCATATTACAGATGCGATTAAGGAGCGGGTTAAAAAATGCGCAGAAGTTTCAAAAGCAGATATTGTTATCGTTGAAATTGGAGGGACAGTTGGTGATATTGAAAGTTTGCCCTTTCTCGAGGCATCTCGGCAGTTTAGATTAGATATGGGTTATGAAAATGTACTCTATATACACTTGACTCTTATTCCGTATATAAAGGCCGCAGGTGAAGTAAAGACTAAACCTACGCAACATAGCGTAGGGACTTTACGCGAGATCGGTATTATTCCTGATGTTTTGATCTGTCGCACTGAAGAAGAGCTCACCGATAGCGTTAAAGAGAAGATCTCTCTTTTCTGTAATGTAAGGAAAGAAGCGGTTATTGAGTCGCCAGATATGAATTCTATATATCAGGTACCTTTAGTTTTTAAGAAGCAAATCTTAGATGAAATAATTCTGAGTCATTTTAAGCTAATATGTAAATTCTCAGACCTTAAGGATTGGGAGAAGGGCGTAGTAAATAGAGTGCTTGAGCCCGAATATAATGTGACTATAGCCGTTATTGGCAAATATATTGAGTTGCAAGATGCTTATAAATCAATATATGAAGCGCTTATTCATGGAGGCATTCATAATAATGCCAGGGTAGTTATAAAGAAAATTGATTCTGAATTATTGGAAAAGGGTGAAATTGAGAAGATACTGGAGGGTGTTTCCGGGATACTGGTACCAGGAGGTTTTGGTTATCGCGGGATAGAAGGTAAGATTAAAGCGATCCGGTTTGCGCGACTAAAGCAGATTCCTTTCTTAGGAATTTGTTTGGGTATGCAATGTGCGGTAATTGAGTTTGCCAGAAATGTTTGTAATCTGAAGTCGGCTAATTCTACGGAATTCAAGTCAACAAAATACCCGGTTATCAGCTTGTTAGAAGAGCAGAAAAGGATTAAGTCTTTAGGGGGCACGATGCGTCTCGGTGCTTATCCCTGTAGAATCAAAAAGAATAGCCTTGCTTTTAGAGTATATAGGAAGAATCTGATTAGTGAAAGACACAGGCACAGGTATGAATTTAATAATAAATATAAGAAGCTCTTTGAGAAGAAGGGGCTCATTCTATCCGGGATTTTTCCTAAACAAGGTTTGGTTGAAATAGTTGAAATCAAGAATCACCCATATTTCATTGCTGTACAATTTCATCCGGAGTTTAAGTCTAAACCTGATAATGCGCATCCGCTATTTAGGGAGTTTGTTAAAGCTGCCTTAGCAGTAGTTAAACCGCTTTAAGCAACTTTATTGGAATAAATACATCTTCTTTTACGTCTAATAGATGATAGGAGAGTCAAATATTAGAAAGGAGGTGTATATGTTTAAAGGTTTGCTTCTAACTTCTCTTTTGTTCTTTTTGTTTCTTTCCACAGGCTGCGCACATGAAGTAGTAGTATATAGAACGAGCCTATCTGTACCTAGAATGCAAGTTGTTAAGGTAGCGCCTAGGCCCCCAAGGTTAGTTTGGGTTCCTGGACACAGAGTTTGTGAAAAGAGGCACCATGGCTATGCTATGACTTCTGGTTATTGGATAAGATACTAATAGTTGGTCCCCGAAGCGCTTCGGGGACCTTTTTTTGTTTCCCGCCTGTCAATTATAAAATAGAAATTCAGTTCTTATTGACACTCCTGAGGATGGGGTATATCATATTGTAAGTTACTTTCTCTTGAACGTTTAAAATCGCATAAACTATTATAAAAAATGATTAACGACAATTTCTACAACTTATCCCCTCTAAAAGTCGCTGAAGTCTTAGGCACTAGCGTTAATTCCGGTCTTCCTGAATTAGAGGCTAAGAGCCGGTTGCTTCAACATGGTCCAAATCAACTTCGGGCCAAAAAAGGAATAAGTCCCTTTGCGATATTTATTGAACAGTTTCAGAATTTTATAATTTGGATTCTTATCGGTGCTGCTTTAGTCTCCGGATTACTGAAAGAGTGGGTAGATGCGCTTGCAATTATTGCTATTGTAGTATTAAACGCAATTTTAGGTTTTATTCAGGAGTATCGGGCTGAAAAGTCTTTAGCTGCTTTAAAGAAATTAGCTAGTCCTTTATCAAAGGTAATTCGTGATGGTAAATATGAAGTCATTCCTTCGGCAGATCTGGTAGTAGGTGATTTGATTGAGCTAGAAGCAGGAGATAATATTGCCGCGGATAGTCGTCTGGTTTGGGTTACTTCGAATTTTGGTGTAGGTGAAGCAAGCCTGACAGGAGAATCTAATCCGGTTTTTAAGACAACAGTTCCTTTAGCAGAGAAGGAGCTTGCCATAGGAGACCGGGCTAATATGGTGTATATGGGGACTTCGGTTGTTTCGGGGAAAGCTAAAGCAATAGTTGTTTATGCCGGAATGCAGACAGAGCTGGGCAAGATTGCTGGGATGGTCCAGGAGGGAGGCAGAGAAAATACTCCTTTGCAGAATAAGCTGGAAGAGTTTGGGAAGTGGATAGTTTATCTGTGTTTTGTTTTGGTTGGTTTGGTATTTATTCTAGAGTGGTTAAGGGGGGGTAAGATTATTGATGTATTCTTGACGGCAGTAAGCCTTGCCGTTGCAGCCATACCCGAAGGTCTGCCCGCTGTAGTTACAATTGCTCTGGCTTTAGGCGTGCATAGGATGGTTAAGAGGAACGCGTTAATCAGGAAACTTCCTTCGGTTGAGACGTTAGGTTGTGCAACAGTTATATGTAGTGATAAAACTGGGACGCTAACTAAAAATGAAATGACGGTGCGTTCGGTTTTTACCGGCGGAGAACTTTTCTCCATAACCGGTGTTGGTTATGCGCCTGTAGGAGATTATCTTCTTAATGGTAAGAAAATAGAGCCTCTTAATTATCCGGATTTGCAAAAAGCGTTGTCGGTTGCAGTGTTGTGTAATGGAGCGCAACTGAGCGAGACGGATAATATTTATAAGATTATCGGTGATCCTACTGAAGGCGCGCTTTTGTCCTTGGCCGCTAAAGCACAGATAACTAAAAAGAAACTAGAGGCAAGCTTTTTATTTGTTGATGAGATACCTTTTGACGCTGAACGTAAAATGATGACTATTATCCGTAAGGATGCTTCAGGGCTTGTTGCTTATATAAAAGGCGCTCCGGATGTTCTCTTGAATGAATGTTTAAGCATACAAGAAAAGGGTATGGTCAGAAGCTTGACTCAGGAAGATAAAAACGCGATTCATCGAATGAATAATGATTTGGCTAATCAAGCTATGCGTGTATTGGCAGTGGCGTATAGAAATATTGATAGCAAACAGAATAAGTTTAGTCCGGAGGAAGTGGAGCATGAGCTTACCTTTGTTGGCTTAATTGCCATGATTGATCCTCCGCGGGAAGAGGTAAAAGTAGCGATTAACAATTGTTTTGCTGCAGGGATAAGAACAGTTATGATTACTGGTGACCATAAGAATACGGCAATTGCAATTGCCCGGGAACTGGGTTTTTTTGTCAATGATTCTTTAGCTTTGAGTGGGGATGAAATTGACAAGTTAAGCGATGATGAGTTGTATGCAATAGTAGAAAAGGTTTCAGTATATGCCAGAGTATCTCCGGAGCATAAATTGAGAGTTGTGCGCGCCTGGCGTAAGCATGGACAGATAGTGGTGATGACCGGGGATGGGGTAAATGATGCCCCTGCAGTAAAAGAGGCGGATATCGGGGTGGCTATGGGTATTACTGGTACTGATGTTACAAAAGAAGTTTCAGACATGGTGATAACTGATGATAACTTTGCTTCGATAGTATCTGCAGTTGAAGAAGGCAGGGGCATATATGATAATATTAAGAAATTTATTCATTACCTTCTTTCTTGTAATGCCGGGGAAATATTAGTAATGTTTGTCTCTTCGCTAGTGGGCCTGCCGGTACCATTGTTACCAATACATATATTGTGGGTAAATTTGGTTACGGATGGATTTCCTGCTCTGGCGTTAGGAGTTGACCCGGTGGATCCTGACATTATGCACCGGGCTCCGCGCAAGCAGAATGAAGGGGTGATTACAAAGAAGAGTTTAATTTTACTTCTTTTCCAGGGATCATTTATTGCTCTTTGTAGTTTGTTTGCTTTTATTTTTGTGTTATTTATAGAGAAAGAAGGTATTGAGAGAGCAAGGACAGCGGCTTTTATTGTCTTGGCTTGTAGTCAGTTAGTACATTCTTTTAATTGCAGGAGCATGACTTCATCTTTATTTAAGATCGGAATCTTTACAAATAAAAAGTTGATTTTGGCTACTGCTGTTTCATTTGTTTTACAGGTGGCTGTTGTTTATGTGCCGTTTTTACAGAAAATATTTAAGACTCAGGCTTTAAGTTTATTTGATTGGGGTTTGGTTTTGATTGTTTCAACCTTTCCCTTCTGGGCAATGGAAATTTATAAATTATTTTTGAATAAGAGAAAATCAGAGTTTTCATCCGATTAACTTATAGAAAAAAATAACACCACCAGGTTTATCCTTAGTGGTGTTATTTTTTCTGCTTACAGGTAACTTGAAATTATAATTTTGTTACATTAATTGCTTGGTCACCTTTTGGTCCCTGAGTAACTTCAAATTCTACTTCTTGTCCTTCTTCAAGAGATTTATAACCATCTCCTTTAAGGGCGCTGAAGTGTACGAATACATCTTTGCCTTCCTCAGTGGTGATAAAACCATATCCTTTTTGATTTGAGAACCACTTTACTTTACCTTTTGACATCTTTGCTATTCACCTCCCCCTAGAATAAAAAAATCCGTAAAGCGTATTTCGGTACTCTTTTTTGCTTTACGGTTTGTGATAGATACCTTCAAAAATGTTTACTTCTCCTTGCAACGTTACTAATAGTATTAATTTAGCACTTTTTATTATTTTGTCAAATATTTTTTCTTGGACTATTATACCAATTATTGCTATAATTACTCGAATTGTTTACCGATGTAGCTTAAGCCCGGTCTGGATTATCTAGAAGAAGTCCGGAGTGCCAACCGATACGAAGTTGAGGTTGGTATTGGTAGATAGCATTAGTATGGATTCATCTGTTATTTTTTCAGAGTTTTGCCGATGTAGCTCAGTTGGTAGAGCAGGACTTTCGTAAAGTCAAGGTCGCGGGTTCGATTCCCCCCATCGGCTTTGTAGTTTTAATAAAATATGTCAAGATTCCGAGAAGTACTTAAAAATCGAAATTTCTTTCTTCTCTGGTTGGGCCAGATTATCTCTCAATTAGGGGACCGTCTTGACCAGATGGCTTTGATTGGGTTAGTTTACTTACGTTCTCCGGGCTCTACTTTTGAGATCGCCAAAGTCTTATCATTTACAATAATACCTGTTTTTTTAATTGGACCGATTGCCGGTGTATATGTAGACAGGTGGGATAGACGTCGGATTATGTATATCTGCGATTTTCTTCGGGCAGTGCTTGTTTTTACTATTCCGTTTTTTCTTTTTTATTCCAAAAGTCTAGTTCCTATATATTTAATTGTATTTCTTACCTTTTCTATCGGTAGATTCTTTGTCCCGGCTAAGTTATCGATCGTGCCGGATTTAGTAGAGAAGAATGATCTATTATTGGCTAATTCATTAGTGAATACTACCGGCATGATAGCTGCAATCCTTGGATTCGGCGTTAGCGGAGTTATAGTCGAGAAATTAGGGGCTAAAAGCGGTTTTTATCTTGATGCTTTTAGCTTTCTTTTGTCTGGTACATTAATTTTTCTCATAGCCGGGAAATTTCAATCAACTTTCTTGAATCTTAAGGAAGTTAGCCAGGATATAGTTGAATTAATTAGGAAATCTGTTTTCCAGGAGATCAAGGAGGGGGTTCTTTATTTTATTCGTAATAAGCATATCAGGTTTACTGCCATTATTATGTTTACTCTATGGGCTGCTTTAGGTTCGGTTTATGTTGTAGTTATAGTTTTTGTGCAGAAGACACTGCATTCAGCTACAAAAGATCTGGGTTTATTAATTATGTTTTTAGGTATAGGTTTATTTGCCGGATCTCTTATTTATGGGAGGTTTGGACAGCGTATATCGCATTACAAAGTTATATTTTATTCTTTGATTCTAAGCGGGGGCATGGTTGTAACATTTGCTTTAGCCATTAACCGCTATCCCTATTTTCCTGTTGCTGCTTTGCTTGCTTTTGCTTTAGGTATTTTTATTGCTCCGATTATGATTGCTTCAAACACTATTATTCATAAAGCTAGTGACACGGTGATGATGGGTAAAATCTTCAGCTCTCTTGAGATAGTTATGCATCTGGGTTTTCTTTTGTTTATGTTTTTGAGCAGTCTACTTGCTGAAAGAATCTCGCACATGCTGATTTTAGTTATCGTGGGATGCGTATTCTCTGCTGTGGGTGTTGTTGCTCTTATGTTTAAGCGTAAGGATTTAATGGTATTTGATTGAGCTGTCTTATGAAAATGTCAAATATTAAGATAATTCTAAGTCTAATTTGCGTTCTTTTTTTTGGCTATAGTAATGCTAACCCTAAGACAATAGAGTATTCTGATATTAAGTATTTTTTCCCGCAAGCGAATAGTTTTAAATCTGTATTAGCCGGAAAAGAAGTTTTATATTGTAAGGCAGAAGATAAAGAAGGTAATCTACTGGGAGTAGTTTTTGAAGCTAGAGGTAAAAGTTATGAGGGGGAGATTGAGACTCTGGTAGGTATGTTAAAAGATGGCACAATAACTGCTATAAAAGTATTATCCGAAGATGATGTTTCTGGTTTGGGTTCGTTAGTTTCTGGGGCGCCGTTTACCGATCAATTTAAAAATAGTTCTGATCTCTCCGGAATACAGGCAGTTAGCGGAGCAACAGTATCTTCCCAGGCAGTTATAGATTCAGTTAAGAAAAAAGCTGTTGAAATTAAGGGTTATATCCAATGAAGGAGAAGAGGATGAATTTAGCTGTATTTGCTTCGGGGGTGGGAAGTAATTTCTTGGCTATAGCTAAAGCAGTTAAGAGCGGAAGGCTTAAGGCAAAACTTGTTCTACTTGTTTGTGATAATCCTAAGGCTCCGGTTTTATCTAAAGCAGAGAGGCTGAAAGTAAAAGCTGCTTTGGTAAATAGGAAAGATTTTGCTAGTAAGCGTGATTTTGAAGCAAAAATAATTTCACTTTTGAAGGAGAATAAGGTTAATTTTATTGTTATGGCAGGATATATGCGTATGCTTAGTTCAGATTTCGTTAGGGCTTATAAAAATCGTATAATCAATATTCATCCTTCACTGTTACCTTCTTTTAAAGGATCACAAGGGATTAGAGATGCTTTTAATCATGGAGCTAGGATTACCGGTGTTACGGTGCACTTTGTAGATGAAGAGATGGATAATGGCCCGATTATATTGCAGAGGGCTGTTGAGATTAATGGAGCTGAAACATTAAAATCTCTTGAAGGGAAGATTCATAAAGCTGAACATAAGCTTTATCCTGAGGCGATTCGATTAATTCTCCAGGGGAAAGTTAAGATAAAGGGCAGGAGGGTAAGGATTAAACCTGTTTGATAATCTCCAAAACTTCTTTTCTATCGTAATCAACTCTTTCCTGTGTAACCAAGTCGATTAAAGTCACTCCGGTAAAATTTTTGAATTCATAAGTTTTAAGGCAGTAGGCTGCTGTATTTAACATTTCTTTCCTAATGTTAATTTTATGTTTGGGTTTGGAAACCTGAGTAATAGAGTAACTAATGTAGAAGACTCCGTCACTAAATTTACCCTCTGACTTCTCAACCTTAAAGTTATCTTTTATCTCCTCTTCCTGAAATTGTGCGCCTATTCTTTGAGCAATCTGATCTGCAAGGAATTCGGTAATAGTTATGTCATAGGGAATAAAATGGAATCCCGTTGTGTCATTGATAGATTCGGGTGAGATTTTAAATTTAACTACATATCTACGATTAGCTTCATTCCAGGGGATAAAATCAGCGGAAGACTTTTTTATATCTAAAACACTCCCAATCATTGTGTAGTCAATTCCGAGCTTTATATCCGAGTATACTAAAGCAAAAAATTCCGGGGTATTATCCGAGCTAATCAAAACCCTTCCTACTGTTGTTAGAATATTTCTTAATTTGTCCAACATCCCATCATCGAAGATCTTGTCTTCCTTGATTCCATACTCTTTATGTAGAAGTTTATCCATAGGAGCGTATATCCAGAGTGTGGAGCCAATACGCTGGGTACTTACATCCAGGCCGTATTCTTCTTTACATATCTTCTTGATGATTTCAGGAATATCTTTTTCTTTATAGGTGGGCTTTATTTCTCCTGAACAGCCGGCTAGAAGAATAAGTGATAATAAGCTAACTAATAGGGGGGCGGGTTTTATTAAATTCTTTAAATATAGCTTCAATTTCGTCATAGTTAAGTTCATCTTTAATCAAGAGTTCTTGAGCAAAGCGCTCTAGTAAAGCAGATTCTTTTTTTAATAGATCGCTTACTTCGTTTAAACAGCTATTCAGGATTTGTTGAACGTCACTGTTAAGTTGTTCTTTAAGCTTTTCCGAGATAAAAGAGGCCTTACTCCCGGCAAATGTTCCGTGATCTTCAGGCATATTCTGAAGCATGGTATAATCACCTATCAATCCGGAATTTCCCATGCCCCATTTCCAAACCATATTGTGGGCATTCCACATTGCACTGACAAAGTCTTGACTGACACCCGAAGTAGATGTATTAAATTTTATTCTTTCTGCTGCATAAGAACCAAGGCTGACTTTAATATTACCTAAATAATGTTCTTTTGTTCCTATATGCAGTTCTTCGCGTGCTTGCGGCATAACAAAGCCTAACGCTCCGCCACGCGCCAAGATAGTAGCCTTAAAAACATCTGAATGCGGAGCAAGAAAATACATAGCAATAGCATGACCGGCTTCATGATAAGCAATTTTCCTACGCTCCTCTTGATTAAATACAACTTTATGTTTTATGCCTAATTCTATACGGTCAAAAGCCTCTGAAATCTCTTTCATTGAAATAACATCTTTTTTGTTTCTTACCGCAATTAAGGTAGCTTCCCTTACCAGGAGAGCGATATCTGCAGGGCTGTTCCCTACGGTAAGCCTGGCCATTCGGCCTACGTCAATAGAGGAATCAGTTTTAATATCTTTTAAATAATATTGCATCAATTTTTCGCGTTCATCTAGATTAGGAAGTTGGACATAGATCTTTCGGTCGAACCTACCCGGTCTAAGTAAAGCTTGGTCCAGAAAATCTTCAGGTGCGTTAGTAGCGCCTATAATAACAATGTTATGATCTTCTCCTTTTAAGCCGTCCATTTCGACTAGAAGCTGGTTGAGCGTAGAGTTGTGTTCTGCCTGGCCGCCGAAATTCATGCCAGAACGTTTTGCTCCGACAGCATCAAGTTCATCAATAAATATAATGCATCCGCCTTCTATATAAGAGAGTTGTTGCGCCTGTTTGAAGAGCTTGCGTACGCGACTGGCACCTACGCCTACAAACATCTCTACAAATTCAGATCCTGACATGGAGATAAAGGGGAGATTTGCTTCAGTAGCAATAGCTTTAGCCAGGTAAGTTTTACCGCATCCAGGAGGGCCCATCATTAAAATTCCTTTTAAAATCTTTCCCCCGATACGTTTAAGATGCGCACGGTCTGTGACAAGCCGCATTACTTCCATTGCTTCTTCCTTGGCTTCGTCCATACCAATGACGTCCTTCCAGTGTATCTGGATATCTTCACCCTGAACCGCCTTTTTATCTAATTTAGTGAAAGACGAGTATCCGCCTTTCATAGTCCAGAGCATGGCGACGATACTTAAAGGAAGGCTGATAATTTGTAGCACCAGGAAGATATAAAAGAAAATCCCATATTGGGCGAGAGCAGCTTTTTTAAAATAAGAATCCATGCCAACCCAGGCACTGATTGAAGCGGTTAGGAAGAATATAAAGGAGATACCGATGATAATTAGTAAGATTACTGCGGCAATCGCAAGCCAGTGTAATTTAAAGAAAACTTTAATTTTTCTATAGTTCATTTTTTCACCTCGAAAGTTAAGGTATCACAATTTCGCAGGTATGTCAATCTCTTTAGGCTTATAAGTGTATTGTAGGGTTAGACTTAGGCTTAAATACTGTTTACTTGAATTTGTGAAAAAATTCAGTTTTTAGTTAATAATGTCTTTTATTAAGCTTGTAGTTTTGTATATCTAATTATATAATGAGAAAGTGAAAAATAATGAACAAATACGGCTCCTTTATGTTATTACTAAGCTAGAGCTTGGCGGTGCCCAGAAACAACTTTTAACGCTTATTCAGGCTCTAGATAAAGAAAAATTTATTCCTTTTTTATTTACAGCCAAAGAAGGGGTGTTGATTAAGGAGGTTGCCGGAATTCCTTCTCTTAAGCTTAAGCGAAGTAATTTTCTTGAGAGGTCAATTAATCCTCTTAAAGATTTTGCGGCACTCCTTGAGCTGTATTTTTTTATAAAGAGGAACAGGATAGATATTGTACATACCCATAGCTCAAAAGCAGGGATTCTCGGCAGATTAGCGGCTAAATTTGCCGCAGTTGAAGTTGTTTTGCATACAGTTCATGGCTGGAGTTGACCTGCCCCCATTACTTGTACCAGTTCTTATGATAGAACAAGCGCATTTTCCGGTTTAATAGCTTCTGGCGCAGGAGGCCGGTAATTCAACGAACTATGCGGCCTGACTGTATTATATTCT
>Ga0172371_10004345_pt1 | contig 21519 bp, 19 predicted proteins | sample Lak12m_FD_114543 | JGI IMG/M metagenome (GOLD analysis project Ga0172371, IMG submission 114543) | Freshwater microbial communities from Kabuno Bay, South-Kivu, Congo - kab_022012_12m | ecosystem: Environmental > Aquatic > Freshwater > Lake | place: Democratic Republic of the Congo: South-Kivu... | reverse complement strand
ATTGACTATGAGAAAAGCGTATGGCTTTCGGAACGTAGAAACACTACAAACGGCCTTATATCATACTCTTGGGAAACTACCGGAACCGAAAATCAATCACAGATTCTGCTGAAGAACCATATTATCATCAAGAGAATGTTCCATCCAGAGAGCTTGGCTATTTTCCCAGCTGTAGCTAAACCACGAAATCTTGTTGTAAAATAAACCGGAAATTATTAAATCCGTCTTCCCGTTTCCATCAATGTCACCCGTATACATGTCGGTGCCATCATACGTATTTGATACAAAGCGCTGTATCCATGAATCTCCACTGTTTGCCGGCTGTTCATACCAGTAGATACCATAATCCATAAATGTTGATAATATTACATCTTTCTTCCCGTCTTCGTTTACATCCATGGTGTTAACGTCAAAAGCCCGTATCGTGGCAGGATCTATAATTGTCCTGTTGAAAATAATCTGTTCATCTGCGCTGAGCACATCAATCCATGAGACATTTCCCTGATAACCCATCGCGCTGAGTCCTGTATGTGAATTAACTACATCTATTTTCCCGTCATTATTCATATCATCAAGGTAAATAGAGGCTCCCGTTCCCTCAGGTACCGTTCCCTCAGGTAATGGTACCTTTGTCCACACAGCTCCGGGCTGATCTGGGTTTCCAGGGTTAAGAAACAGCACAGCGCCCCTGTTGCCACCGATAACAATGTCCAGCGTCTCGTTCCCATCAGCATCCATGGTATATACTTTACCGTAGGAATCAGCGACACCGGTTTCAAGCGTAAAACGCTGCCACGGGCTTGTGGCAGGATCAGCAGGCGCTTTGAACCAGTACACATCTCCTTTGGGAGTGATTACGTTTCCTGTCACAACCACAGCGTCTTTACGACCATCGCCGTCAATATCTGCCATGATGATTCCGGCTGCCCCAACTATTGGACTGGTGACCGGGTCAGCAGAGCTGATAACAATCTTCTCCCATGGCAGCCCCTGCTGCATATTGTTCCGATACCACGCTACTTCAGAATTTGACCCCTTTGGGTGCACGTCAGAAGTAGCAGCTACATCGAGATCCTCGTCACCATCAATGTCTTCAACATATAGGTAAATGGGACTGGTTTGCGACCCGATAATATGTTTCTCCCAACCAATTGACAACGTGCCATGCACATCTTGTAATCCGAATCCTCCCATACATGCCATTAGGATACCTGATAGAACCATTTTTTTAAGCATTGCATTACCTCCTTTTACTTGATTAAAAATGTTTGCTATCACGTTCTTTTAATTATTTTGATTAATCTAATTTAATATATAATAAACCGCTATAGGTCTATTAATTCACCTGATAGCGGTTACTTTAACTATCTACTGTTATCACCAGCTCTTTTATTGCTGTGCTCATCAATGTATCCATCACGGTTTTCCTTGTTACATTTGGTGTTTTTTTCGTTATGAGTACATTATTAATATTTCTTTATATATTATCAATATTAAGCAAATTAAGTCAATAAAATAATTATTATACTTTATAAATATTCAATATGTTTATTTTCATTTTTGAAATAGTTTTATCTTCTAAATAAATTTGCTGAGCAGAAAGAGGCCAAGGAGATTGTTGGTGACTGGGTGAATGAACAGGCACAAAGGCAACCCGCCTTCGCGCAAGGCTACGGCGGGCAAGCAGGCACATAGGCACAAAGAGAAAAATTAAAAAAGGTTAAGAGGTGAAGCGGCATAGGGAATTGTACGATTGGAGATTACAGAATGAGAAAAACGTGCCCTGCCTGCGGTGAGCCGTGAGCCTGTCGAACGGCCGAACCGTTGCTCGTAAAAGGCTTTGACAAAATCAGTGGCTGTAATAAAGTTATTCAAAAGAAGTGTATTTCATTCAGCGTTTCATTCGCCATTGAATCGGGGGGTTTCCCTCTATGAAAACAAACTATGCCGTAACGATCATCGGGGCCGGGCCTGCAGGCCTTATGGCGGCCATTACCGCGGCGCGAGAGGGGCTTAAGGTATTGCTGGTCGAAAGGAAATCCGGAATTTCCCGTGTGCAGCGCTCCTGCTGCTCCTGCCTTATTATGGAGCCCGATACGCACGGCGAGTCAGTAACGCTCGCGGATAATAAAATCAATTTCCCCAAAAACGGTTTTTCAATTCCGTATAAAGGGCCGTACGTTCCCTTGGTCCTGGCGATCAGGTTTTCTCCCCGCGGCAATAAACTGGTCTTTACACAACAGGGGCAGCCGCTTGCCGTTTCAATCAACAAGGAAAGCCTGCTTGCCGGGCTTCTGCAGGAGGCCGAACAGGCGGGGGTAACAATATTTAATAATACCCTGGCGCTAAAGGTGGAAAACGCGGGTGACAGGGTCGTGGTATTGCTCAGGCAGGCCGACCGGGATTTTGACATTGTCTCCGAAACAGCCATTGTTGCCGACGGGGTCAATTCCCGCCTGGTAGAAAATCTCGGCCTGAACAAACTGCGAAAGTTCTTTGCCCAGTTTCACGTCGTCACCTATTACATGGACAACATGTCCTGCGAGTATCCCCCGTCCTGGATGGTATTTATCGGCAAGGGGCAGACGCCATCCGGCATGGGGCAGCTGTATGTTCTGCCGAAACCCCGCGAGGACGGTTCAGTGGTGCATGAAGTAACGTACGGGTGCCCGGTTATCGGGGAAAACCGCATTAAGGCTGATCTTGAATGGTTCATACACGAGGGGACCTTTTCCCCCTGGTTCAAGCAGGCCCGGTGCGTTAAAACACTCTCAGCCGTGCTCCGGTTTCACACGCCGCTGTCAGAACCGGCAGCGGGAAGAATTCTCGTCGCGGGAGATGCGGCAAGCTTCATAGAAGTCTACATGCAGGGGGCCCTCATGTATGGCTTTCGGGCGGCTAAAGCAGTCTCAGGCTATCTGAAATCAGGGTCCGGGTTTGATGAATACACCCGCTTCTGGAAAAGCACCTACGGCTACAATCAGCCCGGCGCGATTGAAGCTGCAACGCAGGCATTTGGCCTGCATGTGCTTGCGGATGATGAAATAGATTACCTGTTCAGCCTTACAGATAAGGAGCAGCATCCCGGATATGTTAATGAATTCTCCGACCGTGAAAATCTCATGAGAGCGATACTCGCGCATATGAGTGATATAAAGAGGGACCGGCCTGAGCTTGCAGCCAGGATACATAATTTAAGCAGTATGTCAGTGGAAGAACTGTTGCAGGTTACATAATAGTTCTGAGTGCCGAGTAGTGAGCGCTGAGTGGGGGAAATCAATGAATGGGTCAATGAACAGGCACAAAGGCAGAAGGCACATAGGCACCCCTCGACTGCGCTCGGGGCAGGCAGCAAAAGGGAATAGTCAAGTTAGTTAAATGGGTGAGTCGGTGAATCGGTGAATCGGAACATTTCACTTTTCACGTTTCACTTTTCACGTTTTACGTCCCACTGGCCACGGGGCACGTTTTTGCTGACCGCTGATAGCCAATATTATTTCTTGCATCCCGCCTTGTTCCACATTAAAATGTGGCACTTTCTCGCAGTATCCTTTTCCTGACGAACACTATTATACACACAACCACATTGCTGGCCGCTGCAATCAGGAGCCCCTATGGAGATGATTTTAAAGTTTTGTGACATCCTGCTGCACCTTGACAAGTATATCAATGTCGTCATTCAGGACTACGGGCAGTGGACCTATATGATCCTCTTTGTCATTATCTTCTGCGAGACCGGGCTGGTGGTGACACCCTTTCTCCCCGGCGACTCCCTGCTCTTTGTCGCCGGCGCCTTTGCCGCGCTGGGCTCATTAAACCTGGTGTGGGTGCTCGTGCTTCTGAGCGCCGCGGCCATACTCGGCGACACCATTAATTACTGGATCGGAAACTATATCGGGCCGCGGGTTTTTCAGATGGAAAACAGCCGCATCTTCAAAAAAGAGTACCTGGACCGCACCCACCAGTTCTATGAAAAGTACGGGCCCATCACCATCGTCATCGGCCGGTTCGTCCCCATCATCAGGACCTTTGCCCCGTTTCTCGCGGGAGTAGGCAGCATGACCTACGGGAAATTTCTCACCTACAACGTGGCGGGCGGGATTCTCTGGATTATGTTATTTACCCTGGGCGGCTATTTTTTCGGCAACCTGCCGATTGTGAAAAGAAATTTCAGCCTGGTCATCTTCGTCATCATTATCATCTCGGTCATGCCCACGGTGATTGAATATTTCCGCCAGCGAAACGCTGCGAAGCAGGGGGAGAAAACATGACCATGGATGACGAGAAGCGCCTCGTCACTTTTTGCGGCCTGCACTGCGCAGACTGCCATGCCTATGCCGGCCGCATAGCAGACCTTGCAGGGGAACTGCGGGCGCTCCTGAAGCAGCACAATTTTGCGGCGATCTCACAGGTCGTCCCCTTTGACGGATTGCAGAACTACGACCCGGCAGACGCGTTTCTGGAAGCGCTCACCTATATGCGCTGCGAAAAAACCTGCCGCGGCGGCGGCGGCAACCCGGCCTGTCAGATACGGGAATGCTGCGGGAAAAAGGGATTCGCGGGCTGCTGGGAATGCGGCACAATTGAGGAGTGTGAGCTTCTACAGGTCCTTGAGCCGGTACATCAGGACGCCACTATAAAAAATTTGCGCGCTATAAAAAAACAGGGTATTAATAAATGGGCGGCAGCAAAAAAACGCTTCTGGTAAACTTCACCGCAACAACTGTAACGTGAGTGCACAAGGAGGGACAGCATGATACGTAAAAACGTTGCCGGCGATCAGCCCCAGATTGACACTACTGCCTTTGTCGATCCTTCCGCCATTATCATCGGCAGGGTTATTATCGGCGGGAACACCTATATCGGACCCGGGGTGGTCCTCAGGGCCGACCGGTTTTCCGACATCGATGAAATATCAAAAATTGACATCGGCAGCAACTGCAGCATTCAGGACCTGGCGGTAATTCACTGCCGCGCAGAGACACCCATAATCATTAAAGATGATACCAGCATAAGCCACGGGGTCATCATTCACGGCGCCACCTCTATCGGCAGCAGGTGCTTTGTCGGGGCGCGCTCGATTATCACCAATTCCATGATTGAGGACAGCGTATATATCAGAAGCAATGCCATCGTTGAAAACGTGCACCTGGCGCAGGAGATAGCCGTCCCCAACAACGCGGTGATTGAAGCGCAGGACATGACCATCGGCCTGCGCAAGATCACGGCCAAAGAGAAGGAATTCATAGTGAAGTGCGTCGCGGAAAACAGGGAGTTTGCGATGCGCTACAAATACTCATTAACCGACTGAGTCCCGCAAAACCCGGTGAAACGTCGTCTCAGAGAAATAGCGCAAAGGGCTACAGCCCGGTACCGCTGGTGCGAAAAGGAAGAACACTACATGGCGCTGGCCGTCTGCAAGTCCCGGGAGATGAGCATCAGGCAGTGCCGCGCCTGTCTCTTCCTCTGGCGGCAGCTGCCCCTGCCGTTTCCGGAACAAAAAAACAGGAAAATTTCCACGGGGAACGAGCATGCATGATCCCGGCTTCCTGCGCACCTGCGCCGGCGGAATTTTTGCCGCGATGAATTCGCGGGACCTTTCCGGCCTCTCCCGGAACCTTGCGGAAGACGCGGTGTTTGATTTTCCCGGCGCCGGCTGCATCAGCGGGCACAAAAAAATCCTTACGTTCCTAAAAGCCCTTTTCAAGAAATATCCCCGCCTCAGGTTTTCGGTTGAAGACATTCTGCTGGAGGGCGACCGCGCCTGCGCGTTCTGGTCAAATGAAGGCGAAGACAGCCGCGGCACGCCCTACCGGAACCGCGGGGCCACCCTGGTGCGCGTCGCTGACGGAAAAATAGTTTTTATCAGCGATTATTTCAAGGACACCTCTTTTACCAGCGCTGCCACATAATGTTTTTTTCTCCGCAGGGAAGACACCATGAACATCCTAACATTAAACGGCAGCCCCCGCAAAAAGGGAAACACCAGCCGCCTCGTGAGCGAGTTTTTTCGCGGCGCGCAGGAAGCCGGCGCGCGCACCGAAGAGCTCCGGGCTGAAGAGCTCAACCTGAAATACTGCCGCGGGTGCCTGCGCTGCAACGTCCTGAAACGCTGCTCCCTGACGGGTGATGACTGGCCGGAGATAAGCGCAAAAATTCTTGCCGCGGATGTCCTGGTCTTTGCCTCGCCGGTTTACTTTCATCACCTCTCTGCCCCGCTGAAAAAAATCATCGACCGCTTCCGCTCCTTCATTCATGTTCAGATAACCGAAGAGGGGCTGCGGCACACGCCCTGGCAGCCCTGGAACAAGCAGGTTGTCCTGCTTCTTTCCCTAGGCTCATCCCGGGACGATGATGCCCGGCCGATACGTGATCTCTTTAGTTTTCTTGCCGGTGTTCTGGGGCCGGGCACGGCCGTCATGCCGGTCGTCGGCACCCGCCTTGCCGTGGCGAACCAGGTGGCAATGGATGCTGGAGAGCTTCGCGCCCTGTACCCGAAAATCGGCCTGCCGGAAACGCTCGCGGAAGAGGATTATCACCGGAACCGGGCGCTCCTGCAGAAATGTTATGAACTGGGAAGGGAGCTGGCAGCAGCCGGGACGCATAAGCATGAAGAATAGCCCCGCTCAGGCAGAGACAGCAGTGCTATATATTAGTGTCATAGGCGCTCGCGCTGCCTGAGGTATCAAACATGGCCTCGCAGGCGCCTGCCAGCGCTTCATCATGCCGGTGGTCCAGGGCAAATACCCTGAAGTGGACAATGCGCGCCGGTATGTATTTAAATATCTCTTTCAGCGGCTCGGGCGAGGTTACCGCGGTGGACGGGTTGTAGATGTTGATTCGCTTGTTGCCCTCTGCCATGGGGTTTATGGGCCGGGGGTCCTGCATGGCGAGATCCACGCGAAACTCAATTGTTCGAATACGCCGCGGCAGGTTCTCCCGGATGGCCTCTTCAAACTGCTCGGGCCGGGCAAAGCCGACCATGCCCCGCTGGGCCTGGTCCAGGGTGAGTTCTGTCGCATAGGCCATTTTCCACTTTATCCGGCGCGAAATGATTTGTGCCCACTCTTTTCCCAGCCGCTTCTTCTCCCGGTCTTTCCCGTACTGCCACTGCTCGACCTCCTGAATGAGCGACCAGTCATTCAGGTGAAGGTACTTTTTAAGGGCCTTTGCCGGATTAGCCGGAAAAATGCTGTTCAGTGTCTGCTGAAATATCTCCTGCATGTGAAAATCTATGGCCCTGGTGGTGCGGTGGTAGTAAACGTTGCCGTAGAGGCTCAGGCGGGCATTGAGAAAGCGCGTGAACGCGGAGATTCCTGCCTGGTGCAGGGTAAGGCCCCGGTCGCTGAAAAATGAATAGAAGAGCAGCCGCCGCATGTCCACCATGTCCAGGGAAAACCCCGTCATGTAGGCGTCGCGCTGCACGTAATCAAGATTATCAACCGTGTAAATGCCGGAAAAGAGCTGCTGCAGGAATTTAAGCCACTGCGGTTCTTGTGCGTCGCCGGCTTGCGCCTCCCGGGGTTTTTTTATCAAAAACGCGACATCCCCGGGGCGCAGCTGCTCCCGTGACTGAAACATTCCGTGGGGGCTTCTCCTGATATTCTGAATTATGGCCCCCAGCTCGCGGACGATGATCTCCTGCCCGAGCAGTTCATGGGTAAGCCCGTACTGGGAGAGAAAATTCTCGTCAAAGAAATGGCCGTAGGGCCCGTGGCCGACATCATGCAGAAGGCCCGCGATGCGCAGCAGCTCTTCAACAAAGGGAAATGACGGGACCCCGGAACATGTCGCGCACAGGCTCCGGTAGAGGTGCCGCGCAAATTCGCCGGCCATGTGCATGGTTCCGAGAGAGTGCTGGAAGCGGGTGTGCTCGGCTGAAGGGTACACCCAGCGGGCGCTCTGGAGCTGGTGGATGCGACGTAACCGCTGCAGCCACGCGGAGTCAATCAAATCCTGCTCGGTGCGCGCCTGCGTGGTATCGCCATCAGAGTCCGTGAACGGAATGTAGCTGTAGATCGGATCAGCAATGAGCGCTATTCCCTTGAACGGGAGGAACGGGGGCTTTTTCATGTGCTGACAACGCTGTAGTTAAAAACCTGACTTCTTAAGGGTCCTGAGCCGGGTTTCCATCCGCGCGATCAGGTTCTTCAACTCCACCTGCAGCGCGCTCAGGCTTTCCGAGGGCTTTTTCACAATCTTTTCCGCCTCTTCCTTCCAGTACTGGACAACGGCCAGCTCTTTGTCCTGCAGATCCTTCTCAATCCTTTTTTTCATCTCTTCCGCGAAAGACTTGTCCATGGTTTCCCTTTATTTATGATAATCTGTTTTTAAAAAAGCAACCTCAATCCCGATAGATCGGGTATTTCAAGCTGTCAGCGGTCAGCTTTCAGCCAGCAGCAGATCTTTAATGAATTCCTCTATGAGACGTGGTTCATGCAGTCTGCTGTTTATCTGAGAACTTCCGGCAGTACCCGGTAACTTGTCAGCGTTCATCTGTGAAAATCTGTGTAGTTCTGTGGCTAACACGATGCTTTATCTTTTGTATCCGATCGTGCGCAGAAACTCTCCGCGCTTCTCTTTGTCCTCGGCAGTCTCAACTCCTTTTGGTGAAGACCCGTCTATCACCCCGATGATTCCGCAGCCCTGGTCTGACTGCGCAACAATCACTTCCACCGGATTTGCCGTGGCGCAGTATATGGAGCACACCTCCGGGCACTGCTTGATCGCGTTCAGCACGTTGAGGGGATATGACTGGCGCATGATCAGGGTGAAGGTATGGCCCGCGGCAAGGGCCTGGCAGTTTCTGACGGCTGCCTGAACCAGCTCCTCGTCATTTCCGTCCGAGCGGATCAGGCACGGCCCCGACGCTTCGTTGAAGGCAATGCCGAATTTCGCGCCGGGCACGCCGGTGACCATTATTTCATAGACATCTTCAACGGTCTTTATAAAGTGGGTCTGCCCGAGAATGATATTGGCGTCCTCGGGGATTTCCAGCTTTACTGATATGATTTCCATAGTGCCCTCTCTGTTGAAATAGCAGCTGTCAGCGTTCAGCAAAAACGTGCCCCGTGGCCAGTGGGACGTGAAAAGTGAAATGTTCCGATTCACCCATTAACCCATTCACCGACTCACCGATTAAACCCTTCCCCTGTACTTTTCACGAACCCCGAGTCACGAGACACTGGCCCCGAGTAATTCATTGCGGCCTTCTCCGGCCAAACCGCCACTGCCGGTGACCGGGCTGAGGCGGCGGGGGCCCCTGCTTGTCTTCCGGATAAAAGACAAAAATCTCGTTGGCAATATCCTCTTCCAAGGCAATCTGGGTATTATCCTGCTGTATGACAAAGGATGGCGCCTGCTGGTGAACCCTGATATAGGAGCCGGGGACAATGCCGAAATGACTGAGCTTGTGCATGCGGGTGTTTGATTTGGTGTTTATGTAGCAGACCTTTACCCGGTCTCCTATCCGTACCCTGCTTAAGGGGACGATAGCGCTTCCCAGAGTATCACGCGCCTGCCGGCAGCAGTTTCCTTCCGGGATCTTCAGCCCGTGGGGGCATTCCGAGGGGTGCCCGAGCAGCGTGCAGATGCTGTCAGCTATTTCCGGGGCCAGAATGTGCTCGAACTCGCAGGCCCCCTGCTCAGTCTCTTTGGGCTTCATGCCCAGCACATCAGCCAGCAGCCGCTCCGCCAGCCGGTGGCAGCGCACAATCTGCTTGGCCTTCTCATGGCCCGCGGGGGTGAGCTCGATCTTTTTACCCCGCACCGCGATCAGCTGCTCCTCCTGCAGGTGCGCGACAATCTCTTCGTTAAACGTCGCATCAACCCAGTTCTGCAAATCCTCCGTGGTCAGCCGGTCCTCTTCGGCAAGGTACCAGAGCGTCTCCATGTATTCGTCAAGGTCTCTTCTGTCCATATAGATTACCTTCAACTATTGTATCAGCAGTGCGGTGAAGAATCCCCGGTCATGAAAATCCCGCATGCAAAACCCAAAAGATGAATTTCAAATTTCAAAACTCAAATTAAAAATGAATGCCAAATATCAAAAGCATTGGATTACGCATTGGGATTTTGTCATTTGACATTTATTTGGCATTTGATTCTTTGGATTTTGAGCTTTAAGCAAGCGGGTCAATCCCCGGACGCATATTTTTCAGGTATGATTAAAAAAGCCGCAGCAGGTAATTCACCGCACCGCCAATAATAACAGAAAAAGCGCTAATTACAAGAAGCATGAACAGCGCGCTCCTGACCCCGAGCTCTTTGATCATGGTCATGATGTTGGCAAAGCAGGGAAACAGGCAGGTGAGCACGATCGTGCCGACAACAGCCTGGATGTAATCAAGCTGGTGGTTTTGCGCCAGGTTCAGAAGAATTACCGCGCCGGCCTCCTTGCGCGTCAGGCTCAGCAGAAAGGCATCCACGAACTGCACGGGAAGATTAAGGAACGAGGCGATAACGGGAAAAACAAGCCGCTTGATAATCACGAGGAGCTGGAGCTTGTCCAGGGCGAACAGGATGCAGGAGCCTGCCATGAAAAGAGGCACCGCTTCTATTAGGAACCACTTAATGCGATAGTAGGTTTTGGTTACAATATTCTTCAGAATCGGCAGCCGCACCGGTGGGATTTCAAGAATAAAGTCGGTTTCCCGATCCTGCCTGATGATCCGGTTGAGCAAAAAGCCTGAGACCGTCTCCATGGCAATAAGAATCGCCAGCACCAATAGAAACGCGCTGAACGGGTAGAATGAAAGGACCGCAAGGTTGATGCCGATCAGGGGCGAGCACGGGATGGCAAAAGCGATGAGAAATATGGCTATATAGCGCTCCTTGCGTGAATCAAGGATTTTGGTGGTGAGCGTGGCCATGGTTTTGCAGCCGAACCCGAGGATGATCGGCAGCACCGCCTTTCCGCTCAGCCCGATCCGCTTGAAAACCCGGTGGCTCAACACGCATAAATTGGCAATGTAGCCGATATCTTCGAGAAAATTCAGCGCCAGAAAAAAAAGTGTCAGGATGGGCAGCACCGTGCCCACCGCGTTGGCAAGTCCGGTGGTCAGTATCCCGTACGGGCCAACCATGAATTCTCGCGCCGGCGCCCACGGAACCATGCTGCCGATCGCGCTGTTGAGCGGTATGAAAAAATAGTTGTCGAGCAGCGGCACAATCATCCCGGCGCCCACGGTCCCCACCATGAAATAGGTGCCGTAAATAATTCCGCACAGGATAAACCATCCCCAGACCGGGTGCCGCGCGAGCGTACCGATCACTTCTCCGGTCCGGTTAGGGACGTGATCGCGCGCCCTGATTACCTCCCGCGAAATTCTTTCGGCCCAGCGGGTGCGCTTTTCGTGAAGGATCCGAGCCAGCGGCCCCCGGATTCGGCGCCGGACGCTCTCGGCCGCAGCGCATGCTTTTTCCGCGACAGCGCTTTCCCACGTTTCGCGCACATACTGTTCGGCAGCCGGGTCCTGCTCGAGCAGCAGCAGCGCCACGGCCTCCGGCAACGCGGCGTCGGGCGGGAAGCAGCGCAGGATCTCGCGCACCCCTTTCTCGATGGTGGCGGTATAGTGAACCTTCTCCCGGGACACTGCTGCCTGGGGAATTTTTTTCAGAAGCTGTTTTATGCCGTGCCCCTCGCTGGCGACGGTCTCAACTACCGGCACACCCAGCAGCTGCTCCAGCTTCTCGCGGTTTATCTGCATGCCCTTCTGCTGTGACTCATCGATCATGTTCAGGCACGCCACGGTCGGGATGGCCAGCTCAAGGATCTGGGACGCCAGTATCAGGGAGCGGGAGAGGTTGCTGCTGTCAAAACAGAGAATAATCAACGCCGGGTGCTCCTGCAGGAGAATGTCCCTGGTTACCATGCCGTCTTCAGACTGCACGCCAAGAGAAAGAATCCCCGGTGTGTCGATAATTTCATATTTTTCGCCGCCGGTGACAATTTCGGCGCGCGCCACGCTGATGGTGGTGTAGGGAAAGTTTGCGACCAGCGAGTAGGCTCTGGTGAGCTCGTTGAAAAGCGTGCTTTTCCCGACATTCGGATTGCCCGCAATGACAATCTTTTTTGTGTTATGGCCTGTATCGCTGAGAGACACTGATGTACCCTGTTACCGTGCGTAGTATGATGTTATGACGCTTACATTAACCAGATTACGCAGCGTGAGTCAATATGATTTGGCCGCGCGCAGTTTTCCTTTTGCAGGACAGGGGAAAATATGCTAATTTTTATAACCTCACACCCGGTTCCCGTGGAATTTTTTTCCGCAGAAGAAGGCTTATGCATGAAACTGACGATTGCCAAGAAACTGCTTGCCGCCTACCTGCTTATGGCCCTGTTCACCATCCTGGTCGGCTCCTATGCACTCTTCAGCCTGCAGCATTTGAATGAGCTTGCCTACACCATCATCAAGAAAGATTTTCTCATTATCTATCACGGCCGGCAGATGCTTGACAATCTTCTGGCCCAGGAGCGCAGCGAAAAGAAATTTATTATATTAAAGGACCCCGCCCTCGCGCAGCTCTTCCGGGTCCGCAGTGCCGCCGTCAGGGAGAGCATGAAAAAACTGCAAAAAGCAGGCGATCCGGCGGTGGAGAAGCTCCTGTCACGGGTCAGGCAGCTGCAGGGGGAATGCGACCTGCTGTTTGAGCGCGAGGTCAAGCTTATAAACGCACAGCAGGCGGATGCGGCAGGCCGGCTCTCGGAGGGCAGCGTCAGGGAAAAGACCGAACAGCTGGCCGCACTGCTGCGCGATCTGCAGAAACAGGCTGAAAGCGATGTCGACCAGAAGATGAATCTTATCAGGAGCCGCGGCACCAACGCCGCAACCGTCACCACCATACTGTTTCTCATCAGCCTCGGCGGCGGCATCATTCTGGCGCTCTTTGTTACCTATACCATCTCCGTGCCGCTGCGGAAGCTGAAAATGGCAACCGGCTTTATTGCCGAGGGCAACTTTGACTATGACGACCTCAAAATAAACCACCAGGACGAGATCGGCGAGCTGGCGAAGCGCTTTCGTATTATGGCCAGCCGCCTGAAGGTGCTCGAGCAGCTGAACCTTGACGCGAGCCCCCTGACCCGCCTGCCCGGCAATATCGCCATTGAGCAGCAGCTTGAAAAGCGTTTGGCGGAGAAGCGGGCGTTCTCCCTCTGCCATGCGGACCTGGACAACTTCAAGCCGTTTGCGGACAAGTACGGTTACGCCTGGGCAAGCGAGATCATAAAGGAAGTGGCTGATATACTGCTGGGCGCCTTGAAAACTTCGGGGCTTGACAGCGACTTTGTCGGTCACATCGGCGGCGATGACTTTATTATTATCACCGAGCCAATGCGCGCTGAACAGATCTGCCGGCAGGTGATTGCCGATTTCGACCGGCGGACCATGCGCTTTTACGAGGAGGCGGACCGCGCGTCGGGCTTTATCATCGGCAAAGACCGGCGCGGCAACATGCAGCAATTCCCCCTTATGACCATATCCATCGGCATTGTCACTGATGACGGCTCCCGCTTTGAAAGCGCGCTTGCCATGGCCCGCGTGGCTGCTGATCTGAAGGAGTTTGCCAAGGCCCACCCGATAAGCAATTACATGAAACTGGAAGATTTACAAAAACACTGATTACCAGAAATGTACCGCCATGCTGTTCCCTGTTAAGAAAATATCCGTTCTGCTGCTGATTATCCTGCTGGCCGGCGCCTGCGCGGTGATCAGGCCCCCTGAAGAAAAAAAAGTGCCTTTTCCGGATGGCCCCGCCGTGCCCGGCACACCTACTGATGAAGACCTGTTCCTGCTCGGCACTTCCTGCCTGGGGAACGACGAGCTGCGCCCTGATTACTTCAATTCCCGGGCGGCCTTTGAGAAGCTGGTAACAACCTATCCCGGCAGCAGGCGGCGGCAGATCGCGAAGCAGTTTATCAGGCTCATCGATGAAATCCAGGGGCTGCAGAGCAGCGCTTCCGCAGGCGGCTCCAGCACCCCGAATGCGCAACTGCGCCGGGAAAATGCCCGGCTGAAGCAGGACCTTGAGCGCCTGAAGCTGCTGGAAATAGAGTCTGAGAAGCGGGACAAGAAGCTCCGGTGAAAATTCCGGGGAATGCGCAGAAGACGCCGTTCCCCTGCCTGCATGAAGAGGCGGTGATGCCCTATCCGTACAGAAGCTTTCGCGACTGGCTGCAGGAAGAAGAGCGCCGGGGTACTGTCGTGCGCATACCGACACCCATACAATGCGGTGACTACGCTTCAATCGTTGCCATCGGCAATGGCATACCCGGCCACCAGCCGGAGACCGAAGTGCGCGCTCTCGCCCGCTACCTGCACAGCCTGCCCGGCAAGCCCGCCGGCATCCTTGAGCGGCCCGTTTACAACCGGCCTGATATAGCGGTGGTGGTAAATCCCTGGCCCGCGCGGGAGCGCGTGCTCAGGGGCATGGGCCTGCGCGGAAAAGACCAGTTGTGCCGCAAAATAAAAGACCTCACTTCCAGCCGCATCAAGCCGCGTATCGTTGGCCGGGATCAAGCACCCTGCAAGGAAGTTGTCATCGCTGAAGAGCGCCTTGATCTGCGACAAGACCTGCCGCGGGTGTGGGTGGAGTTTCAGCAGACCCTGTGGAGCACCTTTAACGCAACGCTGATACTTCGCGACCCCGCGACCAGCTGCCACAGCCTGGGTAAAATCAGGCTTGGCCAGTATGAGTGGCGCGACGCAAACCCGGCAACCCCCTATCCTGAAGAGCTGCTAAAGCGCCACATGTTCGCGGCACTGCAGCTTTCCGGCCCGCGCATGAGCAACACCGGCCGTTTTTATCAGAAACACCGCGCCGCCGGCAAACCCATGCCCGGCGTCTTCACCTTTGGCGACCCGGCTGATATTGAGATGCTGGCACCGGTGAAAACCATTCCCTGGCCTGAAAGCGGTGATGAGTATGATATGCTGGGATGCCTGAGGGGAGAGCCGGTTGAACTCGTGGAGAGTGAGACCGTGCCGGGACTCATGATCCCTGCGCACACCGAGTGGGTCATCGAGGGGGAGTTTCTGCCGCAGCAGGAAAAGATGCCGGCCTATGCCGGTGAGGACAATTTTATCGGCTTTGTTCTCGGGGATATGACCTACACCGTATTTCGCGTGCGCTGCATGACCCATCGCCGGGACGCGCTTTGGGCCGGGAATCTTTCATCGGTTGGCGGGCTGCACGGAAACGAGGGGACCCACTCGGCCCTGGCGCTCCTTAATTTGGAAGTTGAGGCGATAAATTATTTGCGCGGGCTCGGGTTTCTGGTGAAAGATGTCGTGCTTCTGGCAGGCCCCATGATGACCGTGATACAGCTTGCGGTTGATGGGGCGGAAAAGCCCGGTCCGCAGTATGGCCGGAAAGTCGGGGCAGCGCTTTCCTCGTACGGCGTGCACAATGCTTCACCTTATATAATAGTAGTGGGGCCTGATATTGACCCCCATGATGCTGCCCAGGTTGCCTGGACCATTGCCATGCGCAGCGCTCCCGTATCAGATGCGCTTGCTGTCAGAAAGGATTTTCCCGGCATCGACGCAATGCTTGGCTTCCGCCATGAGAACCGGGGCGCAGCCCCCCGGGCCGAGCAGGTAATACTTGATGCCACCACGCCCGTGCCCGAGCGCTATGACTCCTGGCGGCCGCGCACCGAGCCCCTGGACTGGGAGGCTGCGGCCATCAAGCGCATACGTAAGAAACTGGGGCCTCGTTGAACAGGTCGCATCCTACGGTAAGCTAACATGGCCGGATACATTAAAGGCCCCTCACGCCTTTCCCGCGCAGCCCAGCACGTTGACCAGCTTGTGGGTCACCACTTTTTTTATCGCGTCGCGGGCCGGGCCCAGGTATTTGCGCGGGTCGAATTCTTCCGGGTGCTCGGAAAACTGCTGCCTGATGGTCGCGGTGAGGGCCAAGCGCAGGTCAGTGTCAATATTTATCTTGCACACTGCCATGCCCGCGGCCCGGCGCAGCATCTCTTCCGGTACTCCCCGGGCTCCGGGAATGTTGCCGCCGTATGTATTGCACAGCGCCACCAGGTCCTGGGGGACCGAGGACGCGCCATGCAGCACGATGGGATATCCGGGCAGTTTTTTACCGATTATCTCCAGGCGCCCGAAATCAAGCTTTGGCTCGCCCTTGAACTTGTACGCGCCGTGGCTGGTGCCGATGGCAATGGCAAGGGAGTCGCAGCCGGTCTGCCGCACAAACTCGATTGCCTCGTCCGGATCGGTATAGAGCGCGTCCTGTGCCGCGACCTTCACATCATCTTCAACGCCGGCAAGTTTTCCGATCTCCGCCTCAACCGACACTCCCCGGCTATGGGCATACGCCACTACTTCTTTGGTGACCCGCACGTTCTCGGCAAAGGGAAAGCGCGAGCCGTCAATCATCACTGATTTGAAGCCGCCGTCAATGCAGGACTTGCAGACGGCAAAATCCTCGCCGTGGTCAAGGTGCAGCGCGATAGGAATATCGGTCGTCGCAACTGCTGCTTCGGCGAGCTTCATCAGATATTCGTGGCGGGCGTATTTGCGCGCTCCCGCTGAAACCTGGAGGATGAGCGGGGCTTTCTGCCCGGCTGCGGCATCCACGATCCCCTGCAGGATCTCCATGTTATTTACATTGAATGCCCCCACCGCGTACCCGCCGGCGTAGGCCTTCTTGAACATTTCATTCGTGGTGACAAGGGGCATGGCATTTCCTTTCGTCAAAAGCTGACAGCTGTCAGCTGATAGCTATCAGCTTGTTGTTATTCTTCCCACTTAATAAGACACAGTTCAGACGGGCTGAACAGGGCCGCATTCTTCGGCAGGATGCGCAGGGTGTAGCCATGCAGGCCGCTTTTCAGGCACGGCACCCTGCAGATGAAAACGTGCTGGCCTGCTTCAGCCCCTTTCAGCGTCATGGGGATGGGCTGGCCGGAGGCAAAGCTTTCCTCGCCGTCAACCATGCCGTTGTATATTTCTACCGAGAGATCATCGGGGCTTAATCCTCCCAGCGATAGGCCTGCCTCGACCTCAAAAGAGTTCCCCACTTTCTGTTCCGCGCTGTCGTTGTTTTTGACATAATTTATTTTCAGGCTGCTCCAGCCCGTATACACCTTCTCCTTCCAGGCTGCCAGGGACCGGGCCATGGCAAAGCTGTCGGCAGTCAAATCCCGGCTGCGCCGCATCAGCGGCTGATAAAAACGCTGGTTGTATTCATAGACCATGCGGTTGGTGTTGAAGGCCGGACAGATTTCCTGCATCATGGTCTTCATCAGGCCGATCCAGCCGCGGGGCAGTCCGTCTTCTCCCCGGTTGTAGAACAGGGGTACGATCTCTTTCTCCAGCAGGTCATACATCTCGCTCGACTCAACTCCGTCCTGGTAGTTTAGGTCTTCATACTCCTCTTCTTTGCCGATGGCCCAGCCTGTTTCACTGGAATAGCCCTCGCACCACCAGCCGTCAAGCACGCTTAAGTTGAGCGCCCCGTTGCAGGCTGCCTTCATACCGCTGGTGCCGCTTGCCTCCAAAAGCTTCCGGGGATTGTTGAGCCAGATGTCCACGCCCTGCACCATGTAGCGCGCCAGCGCGAGGTCATAGTCCTCAAGGAACACGATCCGGTTTCTGAATTTGTCGCTCCGGGCAAAGTTCAGAATCTGGCGGATAAAATCTTTTCCTTCACTGTCCCGCGGGTGCGCCTTGCCGGCAAAAATAATCTGCACCGGCTTTTCACGGTTGCACAGAATTGCTGACAGCCGGTCCGGGTCCTTGAAAATAAGGGTGGCCCGCTTGTAGGTGGCAAAGCGCCGGGCAAAACCGATGGTGAGGGCTTCGGGATTCAGCACCTCGGAGGCACGTGAAATTCCACGCGTTGATTTGCCGCGCTTGAGCAGGTGCTTTTTCAGGTTGCGCCGGGCAAAAGCGACCAGCCGCTCGCGCCGGCGCTCATGGGTCCGCCACAGCTCCTCATCGGGAATTTCCGCCAGGCGTTTCCAGATCTCCTCGTTGCAGGGATCATAGAGCCAGCGCGGCCCCAGGTACCGGTCTAAGAGATCCGCCATTTCGTGGGATATCCACGACGGCGAATGAACGCCGTTGGTGACCGCGGTGATGGGAATCTCCTCAGCGGGAAAGCCGGGCCAGATTTTTTGCCACATCCGGCGCGACACGCTGCCGTGAATTTTACTCACCCCGTTGGTGAAGCCTGCCAGGCGTATGGCGAGCACCGTCATGCAGAAATTTTCCGCTGCCGTGCCCGGCTCCTCGCGCCCCAGGTCCAGAAACTGCTCTCTGGTCAGGTTAAGCTGGGGATAGTAATTACGGAAATATTTTTCCATAAGGTCTGTGGCGAACACATCATTTCCCGCCGGCACCGGCGTGTGGGTGGTGAACACGCTGCCCGCGGTAACCGCCTCCCGGGCTTCGGCAAACGAGAGCCCCTGCTCCTTCATCAGGATGCGGATGCGCTCCAGCGACAGGAATGCCGCGTGCCCTTCATTCATGTGGCACACCAGAGGATTAATGCCCAGCGCCTTTAACGCCCGTATACCGCCGATGCCCAGCAAAATTTCCTGGCGGATGCGGATCTCACCGTCTCCGCCATAGAGCTGCGCTGATATTTCGCGGTGCTCGGGCCGGTTCTCCACGATGTTGGTATCAAGCAGATACAGGGGAACCAAGCCGACCTGCGCTTTCCAGACCCGCGCGCGCACCGGGCCGTCCGGGTATTCAACTTCGATCGTAAGGTCAGCCGCTTCATCCTTTTTAAGGAGCTGCACCGGCATGTTGAAAAAATCATTTTTCGGGTAGCGCTCCTGCTGCCATCCTTCGGCGTTCAAATACTGCTGGAAATAGCCGCCCTGATACAGAAGCCCTACCGCTGCCAACGGCAGCCCGAGATCGCTCGCGGATTTAAGGTGGTCGGCGGCAAGAATGCCCAGGCCCCCTGAATAGATGGGAATGCACTCGGTGAGCCCGTACTCCAGGGAAAAATAGGCGATTTGGGATTCATCCTGCTTGCCGTAGGTACTCTCGTACCAGGGCTTGTAGGTAAAGTAGCGGTCAAGGTCCTGCAGAATCCGCTCCATATGGGCCATGAACCCGTCGTCGGCAAGAGCTTTCTCCAGCGTTTCCTGTTTTATAACACCGAGCATATACAGAGGATTGTGGTTGGTTGTCTCCCAGAGGTCCCGGTCAAGCCGCCGGAAAAGGTCAATCGTGGCTTTGTGCCAGGTCCAGCGAAGATTATAGGCGAGCTTTAAAAGGCCCTGAAGATTTTCCGGCAGGCAAGGTGCAATGGTATACTGGTGTTTTGGCTTCATACCCCGGACCTCCTCTTAAGGGGGACTCTAAAAATAGAATTTTCAAAGCGCTCAATAAATGTTACGAACTGTTTTTACTTCTTGCGGTTTAGTATAAAACCAAATTATTAGAGGTACCCTTAATAATTGCAGCCGAATGCAGATAAAATATAGCAAGTAATGCTCACAGAGTAAAATGAAAAGTTGCAGGGGCGAAGTTCAAAAATAATCAATCAATTATATCCTGTTGTGTTAATATGGTGCTCATATATAATAATTACCCGCAGGCAGCAACCCGTGTGAAAAATATTTCAGGAGGCACGCTATGAAAATAATGGCTATTGTGGGAAGTCCGCGCAAGGGGTCAAACACTGACCTGCTCATCGACAAGGTCATTGAAGGGGCCAGAAGCGCGGCAGCGGTTGATGTGGAAAAAATATATATTTATGATGCAAACATAAAATACTGCACCGGGTGCGGGGCGCATTCGATTCTGCAGGGAAGTAAAGACTGTCCCCTGCAGGACGACATGGCCGGTATTTTACAGCGCATGCAGGACGCCGACGGCTTTATCTTCGGCTCGCCGAACCACGGCCGCACCATTTCAGCGGGGCTCACCAACTTCTTCTCGCGGATGATGCCGCTGTTAAAGATGTACGTTGAACGGGACGATGCCGGAAACATTGTGTATGCCGAGTCCCGGCCGCTCATCAGGGGGAAAAGGGCGGTCATCGTTGTCAGCCAGGGAGATAATATCGCCTCGTCATCAGCCCTGGTGCTGATGATCCTTGACGCCAACCTGCGCGATTTTCACCTGAAAAAAGCCGGCGAAGTCTTCAGCATGTTTAATCTGAAACGGGGCCAGGTTGCGGAAAAGCCGGCTGATCTGAGCACCGCATTCGCCGCCGGGGTGCGGCTGGCAACCGTCCGCTAAAGAGACAGGGATTTATATGCAGCCTCCCGGAACGCCGCCGGTTCTGCACATTGTCGGCAGGAAACGCGCGGGAAAAACAGAACTCATGATTCGGCTTATCCGCAGCCTCTCGGCACAGGGCTACCGCGTTGCCGGGGTGCGCCATTCGCCCCACAATCACCTCCTTGATGCAGAAGGGTCTGACACTGCTGCCTATAAAAAAGCCGGCGCCATTGGCGCAGCCCTCATAACCGCGAGTGAGACCAATTTGTTTTACCCTGCCTCTGGCTGGGATGAGAAGTTCTTGCCGGTCAGGCATACGTTTAATCACTGTCACCTCATCCTGGTTGAAGGCGGGATAAAAGAGGGAAAAGAAAAAATTGAATTAATACCGCCCGGCGAAAGCCCGCTCTTAACCGGTGATTGTAACCTGCGCGCGGTGGTGAGTACGCATGATGCTGCCCCCGGCCTTCCCCGGTTTGACCCGGCGGACCTGGACCGTCTCTCTACATTTATAGAAGCGCGCTATATCAGGGCTGCCATTTCCGGGGCAATTATGGCCGGCGGCAGGTCAAGCCGCCTGGGGGTCAACAAGGCGTTTCTGAAGTTCCATGACCGGCCTGCCGTAGAACTGGTGCTGGAAAAAGTGTCAGCGCTGGTCTCGCCGGTTGTTATTATAACCAACAGCCCTGCTGAATTCCGCCACCTGAACATTCCCGCTGCGCCTGATATCCGCCCCGGGTGCGGCCCGCTCTCGGGAATCCATGCAGCCCTGAGCCTGAGCGCGACAGAATACGTGCTGGTTGTGTCCTGTGATCTGCCGCTGCTTACGCCGCAGATTCTGCGCGCGCTGCTCTCCGCATACCCGGGCTATGACATTACCCTCTACAAGCATGCCCTGTTCGAGCCCCTGTGCGCGGTGTACCGCCGCACCTGCCTGCCGGCGCTTGAAGAGCTCATCGACCACGGCGAATACCGGATCATTGACCTGTTCCCCGAGCTCAGCGTCAACGTAATCCGCACGGATCAGAAGGAGGCGTTTCAGAGCATAAACACCCCGGAAGATTACCAGCGGCTGAAAGAAAAGTATGGCAGGGATTAGTGGTACGGGGTTAGGGGGCAGAAAGGCAGATTTAAAGTTTCTGGTTTAAGGTTTAATGTTAAACCTCAGACCTTAAACCTTAAATGCTAACTTTGGAATAAAACCGTACAGTAACTTTGGAATAAAAGCGTACACAAAGTTGCTTTAAAGACACTATAAAGTTTTTTATGAGGCTCCATAAAAATCACACAAGGGAGCTTCAGTATT
>Ga0172371_10004343_pt1 | contig 21523 bp, 23 predicted proteins | sample Lak12m_FD_114543 | JGI IMG/M metagenome (GOLD analysis project Ga0172371, IMG submission 114543) | Freshwater microbial communities from Kabuno Bay, South-Kivu, Congo - kab_022012_12m | ecosystem: Environmental > Aquatic > Freshwater > Lake | place: Democratic Republic of the Congo: South-Kivu... | reverse complement strand
TGCGGCGCTTCGGGGACGTGCGCCGAATATTCACGAGGCAGTTATATTAGCGCGAAGCCACGGCTTCAGTCCCGCTCCGCGCCACGCGGAAGACGCAACGCGTGCGGCGCTTCGGGGACGTGCGCCGCCTTCTTTCGAGGCAGATGCTTTACCACGAAGCCACGGCTTCAGTAATTTTCGGCTTTGACCTCGTAGAAGGCCCGGGGATGCTTGCAGGCCGGGCACATCTCCGGCGCTTCCAGGCCTTCGTGGACGTATCCGCAGTTGCGGCACTTCCACCGGACCGGGGCGTCTTTCTTGAAGACCTTGCCGCCGGTCACGTTGGCCAGGAGCTTGCGGTAGCGCGTTTCGTGCTCTTTCTCGACCTTGGCGATCATCCGAAACATCGTGGCGATTTCCGGAAATCCTTCGGCGTCGGCGATTCCGGCGTTGTCTTTGTAAATCACCGACCATTCCTCGAGCTCGCCGTCGGCCGCCGCTTTGAGGTTGGCCGCCGTGTCGCCGATGAGCCCGGCGGGGTAGGCGGCGGTGATCTCCACCGCTCCGCCTTCCAGCGCCTTGAAGAACAGCTTGGCGTGCTCCTTCTCGTTTTCCGCGGTTTCCAGGAAAATTTCGGAGATCTGCTCGTAGCCTTCTTTTTTTGCGGCGGAGGCGAAGTACGTGTAACGGTTGCGGGCCTGGGATTCGCCGGCGAAGGACGTCAGGACGTTCTTCTCGGTTTTCGTTCCTTTAAGCGATTTGGACATGGGATTCTCCTTGGATGATTTCAAGCTTTCCAGAGGCCGTGGAGATTGCAGTATTCGCGGGCGACGGCTTTTTCCGCCTTGACGCAGAAAAACGCTTCGGGCTTCTCCCCGGGCTTGAGGAACTCGCGGTAGGCCTTGCCGTCGGCGATCAGCTCGATCCACATGATGTAGTGCTTCTCCTCCATCGGATGGGCGACGGAGCCGACTTTGACCTTGAAGCCGTCGGCCGTCTTTTCGACGACGGGGACGTGCTTTTCTTTGGACGCGTCGACGGTATTTTCCGTCTGCAGCTCCATCGGCTTGCCGCAGCAGACCATTTCGCCGCCGCCGACGGTCAAAACCTCGACGATGTTGCCGCAGACGGAACAGCGGAAGACCTGGAACCGTTCCTTGACGTTAGGCATGGGAAAACCTCCTTTTGGATTTGGGTGCTTTTTGAGCCCGGCAGTCGCGACAGAGACCTTTGAAATAGCCGTGGACTTCGTCGATGCGGTGGCCGTGGATCTCGCCGGCCCTCCCGTTCGGGCAGGAGATCTCGATGTCCAGGACGCGTCCGCAGGCCGTGCAGAAAAAATGATGATGGGGGACGGTGACGCCGTCGTATCGGGCTTCGACGGGATCGATCGTCAAAGACCGGACCAGGCCTTCGGCCGCAAACCGCTCGAGGGTGGAATAAAGGGTCGTCTTGGACAAGGTCGGGATTCTGCGGACGAGAGCGGCGTGAAGAGCCCGGATCGTCGGGTGGGAGCGATTGCCCATGACGGCCCCGAGGATCGTCAACCGCTGGGCCGTCGGCTTGATCCCCCGGCCGGCCAGGATGCCCCGCAGCGCGTCTCTGTTTGTAATCATTACAAATTGGATGATAGGCCAACCTCCGGCCGATGTCAAGGGGCTTTCCGCCCCAATTCTTTCCCCCCAGTCCTCATGATAATCATGATCGCGGCCGGCCGTGAGCGAAAGGCAGTTGATTTCGTTGACAAAGGGTTTTTTCGCGGCTAGCATAAGAAAAATGCGTTTTGATCTCTACGCCCAAAGCGATACCGGGCATGTCCGGAACGTCAATGAGGACAGCTTCCTGAGCCTCGATCTTTCAACCGTTTCCCCTTCCGCCTCCCGCGATGCGTTTCTTCTGGCCGTCGCCGACGGGCTCGGCGGGCATGCCGGAGGCGCGATCGCCAGCGCCATGGCGGTCAAAATCCTTCAAACGGAAGGCGGGGACATCGACGGTAACGATCCCGGCGCGTTCCTTGACGGAGCGTTCGCCAAGGCCAATCGGGCGATCTTCGCCCGGGCCGTCCGCGAGCCCGCCTGCGCCGGGATGGGGACGACGATGGCCGCCGCTTTGATCTGGGAAGCGAAAGCCCATATCGCCAACGTGGGGGACAGCCGGGTTTATCTTTTCCGGGCCGGCGGACTTTCCCGGTTGACGTCGGACCATTCCTGGGCCGCCGAACAGCGGCGCCGCCGGCTTCTCAGCGAACGGCAGATCCGGACGTCGCCGTTCCGGGCCATGATCACCCGGTCCCTGGGCTACGCGGAGACGGTGGCGGTGGATCTGTTTGATCGAACGATCGCCGAAGGCGACATCCTCCTCCTCTCCACGGATGGATTGCATGGGATCCTGCCGGAAAAACGGATCGCCCGCATCCTCGAAACATGCTCCGATCCGAAAGCCGCGGGCCGGACTTTGATCGAGGAGGCCAAGGACGCGGGGGGAAACGACAATATCACCGTCGTGCTGGCCGCCGCCTTGCCGGGCGAATAAGGTCAGCCGGCCGGATTCAAGACGCCCCTCTGCCTCTCTCGGCATTCGCAGGGAGCCAGTTCCGCCCAGGTTTCATCGGGAGCTCCCTCGTCCGGACGAAAATCCCTCTTGATCAGGCCGTCGTCGATCTCAATGACCCGGTCGCAGCCGGCGGCGATGTGCCGGTCATGGGTGACGATGAGAAACGTCGTCCCTTCTTCCCGGTTGATCTCCCGCAGCAGGGCTTTGATTTCTTCGCTCGATTCCGTGTCCAGATTTCCGGTCGGCTCATCGGCCAGGACGAGGCGGGGCTGGTTCATGAGCGCCCGGGCGATGGCGACGCGCTGCTGCTGCCCGCCGGACAGGGCCGTTGATTTATTGTTCATCCGGTCGCCGACGCCGACCCGCTCGAGCAGGCCGCGGGCCCGGCGTGCCGCCGCGGGCGTCGCCCGGCCGTGCGACGCCCGAAAGGGGAGGAGAACGTTCTCCAGGGCGGTGAACTCGGGAAGGAGATGATGGAACTGGAAAACGAAACCGATGGTCCGGTTGCGGAACTCGGCCAGGCCGTCGTCGTCGAGGGCGAAGACGTTGCGCCCGTCGACGCGCATCTCCCCGGAGGTCGGCCGGTCGAGCGTTCCGATGATATGGAGAAGAGTGGATTTGCCGGAGCCGGACCGTCCGATGACCGCGGCGTACTCGCCCGCGGCGATCTCCGCCCGAACGCCGCGGAGGGCCGTCGTGGGATTCACGGTTCCATAGACCTTGACGATGTCCCGGAGCTCGATGAAATCAGCCATTGCGGATCACCTCGATGGGATTGAGGCGGGCGGCCCGCCGGGCGGGGATGAATGAGGCCAGGGTTCCCGCGGCCGTGGCCACGGCCACGGAGATCGCGGCCGCTCCGAAGGAAACGGTGATGGGGAACGCCGAAGCGTCTCCCGCCCGGGCGGCCTGGAACATCTCGATGAGTCCCCAGCCGGCGATCACCCCGGCGGACGATCCGGCAAAACCCAGGACGGCCCCTTGAATGACGAAAATCCGGCTGACCCGGCGGGTCATCGTTCCGACGGCCTTCAGGATCCCGATCTGCCGGGATTTCTGGACGACGGATACGGCCAGGACGCTGGCGATCGCCAGGGTGACCGAGAGAAGGACGAACAGCTGGATCATATAAGAGGACGAGCTCTGACTCCGCAGGGCGGTCAGCAGGGAGGCGTTGGTTTCCTGCCAGCTCCGCCAGCGGAGAGAGGGGAACGCCGCCCGTAAGTCCGCCGCCCGTTCTTCAGCCGCGAAGACGTTCCGCGTTTGGAGCTCGATTTCCGTCCATCCGCCTTCGAGACCGAAAAGAATCTGGGCCCGGGGCAGCGAGAGCAGGATCCAGGTTTCATTCAAGGCCTGATTTTCGAGGTCGAACAAACCATTGACTTGGAAAAGATCCCCCGTCCCTCCCGGCGTCGAAATCCGGACCGTCGAACCGACCCCGAGGCGGAGCCGGTCGGCCAGGTCCTTCCCGACCAGGATCGCGTTGGCCCCGACCTCGAATCGTCCGGCGACGATCCGGCGGCGGATATCGTACAGCCGGTCCGCTTTTTCGAGGTCGAAGCCGCGGAGAACGACCGGGACGGATTTCCGTCCTTGGAGAATGAAGCCTGAGCCCTGGGCGACGGGCAGGATGACCGAATACGCCCCGACCTTTTCGAGCTGCTGCGAGATCGGCCGGCCGTCGCGGATCGGTTTGATGTTGCCTTCCTCGGTCACGATGCGAACGGCCGTCGCCGCCTTCGGCCCGGCCGGCAGGACGGCCTCCGGCTCGAGGTCGGGCATCGAACCGGTGATATGGGGCGCATGCCCGACCGTTTTGGCGATCAGATTGGCCTGGAGTCCGACGATCAGGGCATTGAGAAACACCTGGACGGCGATTCCCAGGATGATGCCGGTCAGAATGAGCGCCGTCTGGACCCGTCCTTCGCGGAGGAAGCGAAAGGCGACGAAAATGTCGAACACGGCCTACTCCGCCGTCGGGACGGGTTTCACCTTGAGCCCGTCCTTCAAGCCCTGCGGGAGGAGGACCACCTGGCCCTCCCTCAACCCTTTCCGGCTCTCGAACAACCCATTGCCGAGGTCGCGGACTTCGACCGGAATTTTCTTCGCCCGCCGTCCCTCGGCGATGTAGACGAAGGCGCCGCCGCCTTCCCGGAGAAGGAAGCGCTGCTCGAGGATCAGGGCCGCGGCCGATTCGCCGACGACGATCTGGACGTTCACCGTGGATTCGGGAAGCAGGTCGGATTCGTAGCCGTCCAGGGCGATGCGGATGGAAAACGAGCCCCTCTGGTTGTCGACGATGGCCCCGAGGCGTTCCACCGAACCGGAAAAAACCCGGCCGGGGAAGGCCGGCGACGAAACCGCCGCTTTCTGGCCCCGCTTGATCCTCCCGGCCTCGGCCTCGTCGGCCTGGATTTCCACATACGTGAGAGCCGAATCCGGGATGAACGTGACGATTTTCTGGCCGGCTTGGACGAATTCGCCCTTGTGGGCGTCGTGGGAGACGATCCGTCCGGGCAGGGGAGCGGTGAGACGCGCCTCGGACAGGTCAAGCTCGGCTTTCCGGACGTCGTCTTTCGCCCGATCGACCTGCAGGTCGGCCTGGCCGGCTTGAACGTCCTTGAGGGAGCGGACCTGGTTTTCGGCCGCGGCGACCGCCGAAGCGGCGAGCTCCATGTCCCGGCGGCCTTGTTCATATTGAAGGGTCGTGATGGCTTTCTGGCCGTAGAGCTCGGTCTGGCGCTTGAAGACTCCGGCCGCGTAATCCGCGTTGGACTTGGCCTGCCGGAGCTTTTCCTCGGCGTCGGCGAGGTCGACCGTCCGGAGCTTTTCCTTCCGGAGCTCGGCGTCGGCCAGGGCGGTCCTGGCCTGGGACAGAGCCAGCTCTTCGCGGCGGGAATCCAGCTGCATCAGGAGGGCCTCCGCCGAAACCCTATCTCCGTCCTCGACGAATTCCCCGGCGATCCGGCCCGGACGGACAAAGGACAACGGGAAGGTTTTTTCCCCGACGACCCGGCCGGCTCCCAGGACGGTTTCCACTGCGCTTTTCGCCCGGACGACAAGGGCCGGGACCGGCGTCCGTTTGAAAAACCCGGGGAGAGCAACGAGGAGGGCGACGGCCGCGACGAGCCCGGCCCATAAGCCCTTCCTTCCGAATCCGAGGACACGTCCGGAAGCCTTCATGGGGAGGATCTCCTTAATGCCAATCAATTGACTAATCCGATATACTTTAACAAAAAGGGCTTGGCGTTTCAATTTCGCCCCTGTCCCGCCGCCCGGCCGCGACGGGGCCGTGCTATAATCTCCGCCGTGATCAAGGCGAAGCCCGAGGATTTCATCGTCGAGGAACGGGCCGATCTCCCGCTTTCGCCGGCCGGCCGGTTCGCCGTCTACCGTCTCCGGAAAAGCCATTGGAACACGGCCGACCTCGTCCGTCTTCTGGCCAGGCGCTTCGGCCTGCCTCCGGGCCGGATCGCCTACGGCGGAAAGAAGGACAAGCACGGCCTGACGACCCAGTATCTTACGATCGAGGACGCCGCTGACAGGAGCGAAACAGGAAAGGATTACCGCCTTGAAGCCGTCGGGCGGATGGACCGGCCGATGGGCCCCGACCTGATCCGGGCTAACGCCTTCCTGATCGCCGTCCGCGATCTCGGCGACCTTTCCGGGCTGAATGAAGCGGCCGAACGGATCCGGACCGGCGGATTTCCCAACTGGTTCGACGACCAGCGGTTCCGCAGCTACGATCCGGAACGGGGGTTTTTCGCCGAAAAAATCCTCCACCGGCACTGGAACGGCGCCCTCCAGGTCTTTTTTACGTCGATCACGCCCGGACTGTCCGGCCGCGAACGCATCCGGCGGGAGGAATTGTTCCGGCTCTGGCGGGATTGGAAAGCCTGCCGGGCGATCGCCGAAGGTCCTCTGGAGCGGGAGGTCTTCGACCTCCTCCGGAAGAACCCCTCCGATTTCGGCGAAGCCCTTCACCGTTTGCCCGAGGAAGAAGTGTCGATGCAGTACGCCGTCTTCCAGGCGCATCTCTGGAACGAGCTGCTCCGCGGGCTTTTCCGCGAACGGAACATCCAGGCCGCCGAAATTGCCGGCCGGGAAGGCCCGATTCTGTTCCCGGAGAAGGCCGGCGAGGATCTCTTGAATCTGCCGCTTCCGACCGCGGCGGTAAAAATGGATTTTTCCGACCGGGAATCGGAAACGCTCTTTGCCGGAATCCTGGCCGAAAAAAATCTGGCCCGGTCCGATTTCCGGACCCGGGAGCTGCGCCGGGTCCGCTTCGCCTCGTTTCTCCGCCCGGCGGCGGTCCGTCCCGAAGATTTTCGGATCATGGAGACGGGACTGGACGAGCTGCACCCCGGCCGAAAGAAAGCCGTCCTCAGCTTCGCCCTGCCCCGGGGGTCGTACGCAACGATCCTCGTGAAAATGTTGGCTCTGCCCAGGAGGACCTCATGACCAAATCGGTGCGCCTGGCCGGCTTCTTCCTCGGCCTGGCCGTTTGGGCGGTCTCCGCCGCCGCGGCGGCGTCGGATGCTGAAACGTTTTTTACCGGGAAAACGCTCCGGCTCGAGCTTTATCAAATCGGGGACGCGAAGGAGGAATTCCTCACGATCCACCGGATCGTCAGGGAAGCGGATTGGCCGGGCAACCCGGACGGGCTTCTCCCGCCGTTTGAATACGGGCGCTACGCCCTCAAAGCCTACGATCTGGCCTCCAATCGCCTGCTCTATGCCTTCGGCTTCGAAACGATGTTCGGGGAGTATAAGACGACGACGCCCGCCCTCAACGGCGGCCGCCGCGTCTTTGAGCTCGTCCTCCGTCTGCCCGAGCCGCGAAAGACGCTGCGGGTCGTGATCGAAGCGCGGGACAAGGCCAACGTCCTTCATCCGCTCCTGACAACGACCCTGGACCCCTCCGACCTGCATATCATCAAGGAAACGCCTGTCCGGGGCGACGCGGTCATCGAGATTCAGAAAACGGGGGAGCCGAAGGACCGGGTGGATTTCGTTTTTCTGGCGGAGGGCTACCTGGCCGAGGACGCGGCCAAGTTCCGGGCCGACGTTGAGCGGATGACCGCCTACCTCTTTTCTCTTGAGCCTTATCGCGCCCTTCGCGACCTGTTCAATATCCGGGCGGTGTTCCGGCCATCGCCGGAGCGGGCGATGGACGAGCCGCGCCAGGGCGCGTTCAAATCGACGGTCCTGGACGCGTCCTTCAACGCCTTCGACCTGGACCGGTATATGCTGATCGAGAACGAATTCGCCATGCACCGGATGGCCGCCCAGGTCCCTTACGATGCGATCGTCGTCCTGGTCAACAGCCCCCGCTACGGCGGAGGCAGCATCGGCTTCAACTATTGCGTGACCACGACCGACCATCCGGCCAGCCTCCGGGTCTTCGTCCACGAGCTCGGACATTCGTTCGCCGGCCTGGCCGACGAATACTACGATTCGGAAGTGTCCTACAATGATTTTTACCCGAAAGGCGTCGAGCCGCTCGAACCCAACATCACCGCCCTCCTCGATCCGGAAAACGTCAAGTGGAAAGACCTGGTGACGGCGGGGATCGCGCTTCCGACGCCCTATGGCAAGGACGAGCGGGAGGTCTTGGACGCGGAACGGCGAACGGCCTTCGAGGACGCGCGGAAAAATATCGAAGCGGCCAAGGCCAGGGGCGATTCCGCGGCTGCCGCGTCCCTCGAAAAGAGAGCGAAAGCCCGGGACGCCGAGTTCCAGGGGAAAATCGACGCAAGCCGCAAGCGATACGCCGGGCTGGAGGACAAGGTCGGGGCTTTCGAAGGGGCCGGGTATGCTTCCAAAGGGCTGTACCGTCCCCAGATCTACTGCAACATGATCGGCAACCCGAAAAATAAATTCTGCCTGGTCTGTCAAAAGGCCATCCGGGACATGATTCGATATGTCGCCGGCATCCGGTGAGGGAGGATTTCTTATGGATTTGGAAAAATTTTTTATGAAGTTTCCGGGGGCGATCACCGTCTGCAGCCCGGACGGCCGCATCCTGGCGATGAATGAACGGGCCCGGGCGGCGGATGCCGGCGGCGACAAGCTTCTCGGGACCAACGTCCTGGACTGCCATCCCGAGCCGGCCCGATCGAAACTGGCGGCGCTTCTGGCCGAGGGCCGGGAGAACGTCTATACGATCGAAAAGAAGGGCGTCCGCAAGCTGATTTTCCAGTCTCCTTGGAAGGAAAACGGCGTCTATGCCGGATTCTTTGAGCTTTCCCTGGTCATTCCGGAAAAGATGCCCCATTTCATCCGGGGAAATTGAGGAGGCGTCATGAGCCGACCCGAATTGCTGTATCTTTCGCGGGCCGACGTCGAACGGACCGGCGTCACCCTGGCCGAGGTTGTCCAGGCGGTGGAGGACATGTTCCGGGAGAAGGGCGAAGGCCGGACCCAGATGCCGCCGAAAACGTCCGTCTATCCGGGCCGGGAGGGCTCGGGCGCGTTCATCAACGCCATGCCCGCCCTGATGACGAAAAGCGGAGCGGCCGGGATCAAATGGGTGGGCATGATGCCGGACAATTTCAAGAGGGACCTGCCTTCGATCTCCGCCCTCCTCGTTCTCAACGACCCGGAGACGGCCCTGCCCGCGGCGGTCATGGACGCGACCTGGATCACGGCGGTCCGGACGGCGGCCGCTTCCGTCGTCGCGGCGAAATTCCTGGCCAGGCCCGAATCGGAAACGCTCGGCGTCATCGGCTGCGGCGTGCAGGGATCGGGCCACGTCGAGGCTTTTCGGGAGGTTTTTCCCCTCCGCCGGATCAAGGCCTTCGACGTCCGGCCGGAAACGGCGTCGTCTTTTGCCCTTCGCGCGCGCGAACGCTTCGGCCTCGAGGTCGAAATCGCCTCAACGGCCGCGGCCGCGGTCGCCGGATGCGATCTCGTCGTCACGGCCGGGACGATCTTCAAACACCCCAAGCCCACCCTCGGAGAAAAAGATTTCGCCCGGGGCGTCTTCGTTTCCGCCGTCGATTACGATTCCGCCTGGACCGGAGAGGCCCAGCGGGCCGCGGACATTTTCGTCATGGACGACCTCGGGCAGGCGGCCGCTTTCCGCGAGCAGGGATACTTCCGTTCGCTGCCGGACCGAATCGGCGAGCTGGCCGACCTGGTCACGGGCAAAATTCCGGGACGGACAAAGGCGGAGGAGCGGACGATGGCCATGAACATGGGCATCGCTCTCGACGACCTGGCCGTCGCTCCCCTGGTCTTCGCCAAAGCCCGGGAGGCCGGGCTGGGCGTCCGCCTGCCTCTTTAGGCCGTTAAAAAAAATCCTTGACAGCTTCGGCGGATTCGTCTAATATCGCCGCCGACATGAACGAACACATTCCGCAGATGATCGTCCCGGCTCTCCTCCGGGCTGTCGTCCGCGTGTCGTTCTGGTGGGCGGACCTCCCCGCCCTGTAAGACCACCTCTCCATCCTTTTCCCGCGCGTCGATTTCGGGTTTTTTCCCTGTCGGTTCGCCCGGTCGACGTTCCCCCTTGGAAACCTCCCCAGATGGGGAGACACCCCGCTCAAAGGAGAATGGTGATGAAAACGACCAAGACCATCGAACGCTTCGCGGCCCGGAACGCCGCCCTCTTGCCGACCCATTTCTACAATATCAAGGCCGACCTCCCGGTCGCCCCGAAGCCGCCGCTCCATCCCGGAACCAAGGAGCCGCTCAAGCCGGAGGATCTCGAACCGGTGTTTTCCAAGGGCTTCATCGCCCAGGAAATCACCTCGGAGCGGTATGTCCCGATCCCCGAAGCGGTTCGGGAAAAATTCGCCGTTTACCGGCCGACGCCGCTGGTCTATGCCTCCGGTCTCCGCCGGGCCCTGGATACGCCGGCCCACATCTTTTATAAATATGAGGGCGTCGGACCCGTCGGAAGCCATAAGAGCAATACCGCGCTGATGCAGGCCTATCTGGCCGCTCAAGAAGGGATCGAAACGCTCGTGACCGAAACGGGCGCCGGCCAGTGGGGATCGGCGCTGGCCCAGGCCGGGGCGTTTTTCGGGATCGATATCCGGGTCTTCATGGTCCGGGCCTCATTCCGCCAGAAGCCGGGGCGCCGGACGGTGATGGAAATGTTCGGAGCCAAAGTCGAGGAAAGCCCGAGCCCGTCGACGGCGTTCGGCCGGACGCTTTATGAGAAGGATCCGAACCACCCCGGGAGCCTCGGCATCGCGATTTCCGAAGCCATCGAGGTCGCCGTCGGAGGGAAAAATTCCAAATACACCCTCGGCTCGGTTCTCGATGCCGTTTTGATGCACCAGACGGTCATCGGCCAGGAAGCGGAGCGGCAGCTTGCCGCCTCCGGGGCCGAGCCGGACGTTGTCATCGGCTGCGTCGGCGGCGGCTCGAACTTCGGCGGCCTGGCCTTTCCCTTCGTCCGCCAAAACCTCAAGGAAGGCAAAAAAGCCCGGTTTATCGCGGTCGAACCCGATGCCTGCCCGTCGCTCACGAAAGGCCGGCTGCGCTACGACCACGGCGATATGGCCGGAATGACGCCGCTGCTCTACATGCATACCCTGGGGATGGACTTCATCCCGGCGCCGATCCACGCCGGCGGCTTGCGGTACCACGGCATGGCCCCTCTGGTCAGCCACCTTGCGGACCAGGGCCTTGTCGAGAATCAGACGTACTCCCAGGAGAAAATCTTCGAGGCGGGCGAGTTCTTTTTCAAAGCCGAGGGGATTCTGCCCGCTCCGGAATCGTCCCACGCCGTCGCCGCGGCGATCGCCGAGGCCCTGGAGGCGAAGAAGACGGGAGAGGAAAAGGTCATCCTGTTCAACCTCAGCGGCCACGGCTTCCTCGACCTGGCCGCCTACGCCAAGAACGGAAACGGAAAAAACGGCGCTTCCAAGGCGAAATAGGGCCGGCGGCCGGCCGGGGCCCGAAGCGCGCGGGCCCCGGAACGCCGCTCCCGTTTCCGGCCGGGATTGGATTTTCCCCTCCTTTGGATTTATGATGGTTTCATCAAAGCATTTTCGGGACGTTCGATTCGACATGACGGATGGACCGGAGGAACGGGGAGGCCGAGGCGGATCTCTCCGGCCGAGGGGAGGAAGGCATGTCCGACGGCGCGCGCAAAAAAATCCTTCTGGTTGAAGACGAAGCCCTGATCGCCCGGGACGAAGCGGATCTCATCAAGAATTTCGGATATGACGTCTTCGTCTGCCATACGGGGGAAAAAGCCCTGGAATTCATGGACGCCCATCCCGAGATCGACCTGATCCTTCTCGACATCGACCTCGGCAGCGGGATCGACGGGACGGAGACGGCCCGCCGCGTCCAGGAGAAACGGCATGTTCCCATCGTCTTTCTGACGTTCCACGGCGAGCGGGAAATGGTCGACCGGGTCAGAGGCCTGCCCCGCTACGGCTATGTCATGAAGAACTCCGGCGAATTCGTCCTCCAGTCCTCGATCGAAATGGCCTTCAACCTGTTCAATGCCTACACCCAGGTGAGGCAACGGGAAGAGCAGTACCATGCCCTCGTCGAGAACGCCACGGACGGGATCGTTCTCCTCGATACGGACGGGACGGTCCTGGACGTCAATGCCTCCGCTTGCGCTTTTTCCGGATACGCGCGCGCGGAATTCCTCGGCCGGAACGTCGCCGGCTATTTTCCGGCCGATGATTTGGACCGCGAGCCCCTGCGGTTCGCGGACGCCCGGGCCGGCGCGATCGTCAACAGCCGGAGGCGGTTGCTCCACAAGGACGGCGGCCTGCGCGACATCATGATCCGCATGCGGATGCTTCCCAACGGCCTGTTCCTGGCCGTCTTTCACGCCATCGAGGAGCGGAAAACGCCGGAGGGGCTCCTCCCCGCCGGCCGTCTGGATGCGGAAGCGGTCCTGACTCCGGCCCGCCTCGGGCACTGGGAGGTCGATCCGGCGACCGGAAAGGGTTCCTGGTCGAAGGAGATGTTCCGCTTCTTCGACGTCCCCCCGGAAGCCGGCGTGCCCGTCGTTTCCGAATTTTTCGCCCGGCTCCATCCCGACGACCGCGGGCTGCTCGCGGAAGCTCAGCGCCGGGTGATGGAAACCGGCGAAACCCGGACGTTGGATTATCGGTCGGATCCCGCTCGCGGGCCGGTGAAATATTTCCAGACCACGATCGCGGCGGTCCGGGACGAGGAAGGCCGGATCCGGCGCCTGGCCGGGATCGTTCTCGACGTGACCGAGCGGAAAACCGCGGAGGAGGACGCCCGCCACCTGGCGGAGGAATTGCGCGCCGTTTTCAATACGCTGCCCGATCCGGCCATCGTCGCCGGACCCGACCTCGTCGTCCTCGAACTCAATGCCGCCGCTCGAACGAAGCTCGGCCTGGCGGAAGGGGCGGTGCCCCCCATGACGTGCCGGGAAGCTTTTTGGGGGAAGGACGCTCCCGAATCGGCTCTGGACGATTTTCTTGAAAAGGTCCGGACGTCGGGCCAGGCCGGCAGCACGGAGCTGGACATCGCCCCCTTCGGCGGATTGCATCGGATCGCCGCATATCCGCTCGTCGACGCCGCCGGCCGGATCCGGCGGATCACCCTTGTGGCCGTCGATATCGCGGAAACGCGGCGGGCGGAGACGGAGCTCCGGCGCCTGGCCGATGAAAAGGCGCTTTTGACGAAAGAGATCCAAAACCGGGTTCGGGCCGCCTTGAACGACGTCACGGCCATGCTCGCCCATCAGATGCAGATCCACCAGGATCCGGCTCTTGAGGAAGTCTTCCGGGACATCCGCCAGCGGATCAGCGCCATGATCACGGTTTATACGAAGCTGCCGACCCGGGACTATCGGACTGTCTCCTTGAGGGAATTCTTTACGCCTCTGATCGATGAGGTTACGGCGACCGGCGCGTTCAACCAGGGGATCACGGTGGAAAAGGCCATCGGAGAACTCGTCACGGAGACATCCATTGCTTTTCCCCTCGGCCTGATCGTGGGCGAGCTGATCGCCGCGGCTTTGAAATATTCCTTTCCGGACCGTCGGCCGGGCCGCCTCGCCGTCCGGATGGCCGAGGAGAAGGATTCCCTGAACGTGGAAATCGCCGCCGACGGAGTTCCCTTCGAGGACAAGCTGACCGTGCGCGGGGCCAAGAGCGTCGGCCCGGCCATGATTGAAAACCTCGTCGGACAGATCCGCGGGCACATGGACATCCTCAAGGAAAACGGAATGGTGATCCGGCTCCGGGTTCCCCTGAAAAGGGCCCGGCTGACGCCTCATCTGGGTTGACCGCGGCGGCGGGCCTCTGCTAAAATCGCCGCCTTCGAAAACCGTCGCCGCGAAAAGGAATTCGCTCCATGGCCGCGTCCTCCGCCGCCGAAACGAACGTCAAAACCCTCGTCCGCGACTCGATCGCCGCTTTGAACGCTTGCGCCGATCCCGAGCGGGCCGGGGGGGCGAGGCGATATTTCAAGGAACAGGTCGAATTCCTGGGGGCGACGACGCCGCAGATGCGCGAGATCGAATCGGAAATCTGGGGGCGGATTCAGGGAAAATGGAAACTGGAAGACGCCGTCGCCTACGCCGAGGCCATGTTGAAGGGGAAATTCCATGAAATCCGCGGCCTCGGGCTTTTGGTCCTCCTCCGTTTCCGCAAGGATTTCCCGCCGTCATTCCGGGCCAAAGTCCGGGAATGGCTCTCGGCCGACCGGCTGGACAATTGGGCCCTTGTCGACCTGTTCTGCCCGGACGCGCTGGGACCGCTTCTGGAAAAGGATCCCGGATTCGTGAAGGAGATCAAGACGTGGACGGCCGATCCCAACCGATGGGTGAAACGGGCTTCGGCCGTTTCGTTCATCAAGCTCGCCCGCCGGGGAAAACATCTGGATCCGATTTACGACGTCGCCGCGAGGCTGTTTGCGGTCGACGACGACCTGATCCATAAGGCCGCCGGCTGGCTGTTGCGGGAGGCGGGGAAAGCCGATCGATCGCGGCTGCGGGCGTTCCTTTTGAAGCACGGCCCGGCCGTTCCGCGGACCACGCTCCGGTACGCGATCGAGCGCTTCCCGGAAGCGGAGCGGAAGGACCTCCTGGTCAAGACGAAAGGGAAGTGAACTCATGGGCGAAAAAATCATGGTCAGTTGCCTCGGCTGCGGCGGAACCAACCAGATCGACGCGGACGCCGTCGGGAAGACGGCCGTCTGCGGCCGCTGCCGGACTCCGCTGCCCGTTCCCGGCCGGGTCATTGAGCCGACCGAAGATCAGCTCGCGGTCCTGATCGAACGGGCGGCTCTCCCCGTCCTGATCGATTTCTATTCGGACACCTGCGCGCCCTGCCGGGTGATGCACCCCGTTCTCGAATCCCTGGCCGCCCGCCGGGCGGGGAACCTGACCGTGGTCCGGGTGAATACGGCCGCGCATCCCGAAATCGCCGGGGCCTTCCGGATCCAGGCCGTGCCCACGTTCGTCGTCATGAAGCGGGGGGCCGAGATCGGCCGGACGAGGGGAGCGATGAACGAAATGGATTTCTCGCTCTGGGCTGCTTCGGTGGCATGAAGACGCGGCTGAGTCCGCAACAGGCCGACGAGATTTCGATTCCGGGATCAGGGGGGAATGCCGAAGAGGGGACTCGAACCCCTACGAGCGTTTAAATGCTCACTAGCCCCTCAAGCTAGCGTGTCTGCCAATTCCACCACTTCGGCATATCGGTCGAGAGGATTACTTTTTCACCGGTTCCGTCGCCGGGGCGGGCGCCTTTTCGGCGGGCTTTTCCGACGGAACGGGCGTTTGAGCCGCCGCTTTTTCCTCGGTCTTCGCCGCGGCCGGCGGCGTCGTCACCGGGGCTTCCGTTTTGGCCGCGGGGGCGGCCACATCCTTGACCGCCGAGGCGCTTCCTTTGCCGGAAAAGACCCACAGGCCCAGCGACGTGACCATGAATACGATCGCGCAGATGGTCGTGATTTTCGACATGAGGGATTGCGTGCTCCGCGGCCCGAAGGCGGTCTGGCTTCCGCCGCCGCCGAACGCGCCGGCCAGGTCGGCCGCTTTCCCGGACTGCAGAAGGATGGCCACGATCAGGACCAGGCATACGATCACGTGGATAATCGTCAATAAAGCCGTCACTTTACTTCACTTCCTTATGCGTTTTATACGCTCGAATCGATTCCCGGGCGATTTCGGCCATCGAAGCCGCCTCCAGCGAGGCGCCCCCGACGAGAAACCCGTCGATGTCCCGTTTCTGGAACAAGGCGTATGCGTTGGCCGGTTTTACCGACCCGCCGTAGAGAATTATAACACAGGCCGCGGCCGGTTTTCCAATCCTTTGTTCCAAATACGCCCGGATCGCCGCATGGACTTCCTGGGCCTGGTCCGGCGTGGCCGTCCGGCCCGTCCCGATGGCCCAAACGGGCTCGTAGGCGAGAATCAGCCCCTTGACCGTCTCGTCCGCCAATCCGGCCAGACCGCCTTCCAGTTGGGACGTGACGACGGCCAGGGTTTGACCGGCGTCTCTTTGTTCGAGTGTCTCGCCGACGCAGACGATCGGCCGGAGGCCGGCCCGGAGGGCGGCGGCGATGCGCTTGGCGACGGTCGCGTCCGTCTCGCCGAAGAGCTGGCGGCGCTCGGAATGTCCGACGATGACGTATCGGCAGCCGGCGTCGGACAGCATTGGGCCGGATACTTCGCCGGTGAAAGCGCCCTTGTCCTCCCAATGCAGGTTCTGGGCTCCCAGGCCGAGCTTCGTCCCGACGATGCGCCGGGAGGCCTCCCGGATCGCCGTGAACGGCGGGCAAATGACCGCGTCGGCTTCCGTAAGATCCCCGGAATGCAGAAGCCATTCCTCGATCCAGCCCCGGGTCTCGGGGACGGTCAGGTTCATCTTCCAGTTGCCGGCGACAAACGGCCGCTTTTTCATGAGGATCGCCTCACTTTTCCAGGGCTTCGATGCCCGGAAGGGTGCCGGCGGCGATGAATTCGAGGCTCGCCCCGCCGCCCGTGGAAATGTGGCTGATCTTGTCGCCCACTCCGGCCTTGGCCACGGCGGCGATCGAATCGCCCCCGCCGATGATCGTGACGGCCTTGGCCGCGGCGACGGCCCGGGCGATCTGCATGGTCCCCTCGGCGAAGGCCGGAGTTTCGAACACGCCGAGCGGCCCGTTCCAAAAGACCGTTTTCGCCCGGCCGATGATTTCGGCGTAGGCGGCCACCGTTTTGGGCCCGACATCGACGCCCATGAGTCCCTCCGGCAGGGGATATGCGGACGCCGTTTGAGCGACCGTCCCGGACTCGATCGACGCCGTCAGGACGTGGTCGACCGGCAGGCGGAAATCGACGCCCCGGTCGGCGGCTTTCTTCAGGATGGCCAGGGCGATGTCGAACTTGTCGGTTTCGACAAGCGATTTGCCGACTCCGAACCCCTGGGCGGCAAGGAAGGTATAAGCCATCGCTCCGCCGATAAGGATTGCGTCGGCCTTTTCGAGAAGCGCTTCGATGACCGGGATCTTGTCCTCGGTTTTCGCCCCTCCCAGGATCGCCACATACGGTTTTTCCGGATCGATCGCCTTTTTCAGGAAATCGACCTCTTTTTTCATAAGATATCCGGCGGCCTTGACGGGAACGATCCCGGCGATGCCGACGACCGAGGCGTGGGCCCGGTGGCTCGAGCCGAAAGCGTCGTTGACGAAGACGTCGATTCCCTTGGCGAAGGCGCGGGACAGCTCGGGATCGTTCTTGGTTTCGTCGGGATGGAAACGGACGTTTTCCAGAAGGAGGACGCCCCCGTCGCCGAGGGCGGCCTTGAGGCGGTCGACTTCGGGTCCGATGACGTCTGGCGCCATCTGAACGTCCCGTCCGAGAAGCTCGGCCAGACGGGCGGCGACCGGCCGGAGGCTGGCCGCCGGATCCGGCTTCTTGGGCCGGCCCAGGTGGGAGGCCAGGACGAGCCGGGCGCCTTTGTCCAAGAGATATTGAATCGTCGGCAGCGACGCCCGGATCCGGGTGTCGTTGCGGATCTTTCCCTGTTCGTCCAGGGGGACGTTGAAGTCCACCCGGACGAAGACCGTCTTGCCCCGGACGTCCAGGTCCTCGATGAATTTCATGGCCGTCACCGGGCGATGTATTTGACGAGGTCGACGAGCCGGCAGGAATAACCCCACTCGTTGTCGTACCAGGCCATGACCTTGAGCAGATTGCCTTCGATGACCTTGGTCGAAAGGCCGTCGACGATGGCCGAGTGCGGGTTGTGGAGGAAGTCCACGGACACGAGCGGCTCGTCGGTGTATTCCAGGATGCCCTTGAGGGCGCCGTCGGCCGCCTTTTTGAAGGCCGCGTTGACTTCTTCGGCCGTAATGGTCCTTTTCATCACCGCGACGAAATCGACCAGGGAGACGTCCGGGGTCGGGACGCGGATCGAGATGCCGTCGATCTTGCCCTTGAGCTCCGGCAGGACGATCCCGACGGCCTTGGCCGCGCCGGTCGTCGTCGGAATCTGGGCGACGGCGGCGGCCCGGGCCCGGCGGAGGTCCTTGTGGGGCGCGTCGAGGATTTTCTGGTCGTTCGTGTACGAGTGGATCGTGGTCATGAATCCTTTTTCCACGCCGGCCAGCTCATGGACGACTTTGACCACCGGGGCCAGGCAGTTGGTCGTGCAGGAGGCGTTGGACAGGATGTGGTGTTTGGCCGGGTCGTAGGTTTTTTCGTTGACCCCGAGGACGATGGTCGCGTCCGGGTCGGTCGCCGGGGCCGAGACGATGACTTTCTTCGCCCCGCCGTTCTCGATGTGCTTGATGACGTCCGGCCGCTTGGTGAACTTGCCCGTGGACTCGACGACGATGTCCACGCCCAGGTCCTTCCACGGCAGATCGGCCGGGGTCTTGTTGACCAGGACCTTGACCGGCCGGCCGTTGACGACGACCGCGTCGGCGGCGGCTTCGACCTTGCCCGGGAAAATACCGAGGACCGTGTCGTATTTCAAAAGATGGGCGAGCGTCTTGGCGTCGACGATGTCGTTGACCGCCACGTACTCGATCCCCGCGTCAGGCGGAGTCGCCCGGAGCATGTTCCGTCCGATCCGCCCGAATCCGTTGATTCCAACTCTGATAGCCATAATCGTACTCCTCCTCAAAGAGTCAAAATATTGATATAGGTAACGCCTAAAATATCATATTTTCCTGTCGGCTGGCAATATTTTTGTGAGTTTTTTGGGAAGGGCGAGTGTGCTAGAATCGGGCCAAGGATAAGACCGATGAAAATTCTCACCGCCGGCCAGATGAGGGAAGTGGACCGCCGGGCGATTGAGGAATACGGAATTCCCGGCCCCGTCCTGATGGAAAACGCCGGACGGGCCGTGGTCGCCGAAATGCGGCGCCGCCATGCCTGGCTTCCGGGCGAGAGGATCGTCATCGTCTGCGGCCGGGGCAACAACGGCGGCGATGGATTCGTCGTCGCCCGCCATCTCCAAAATCTCGGCGCGCGGCCGAAGGTCTTTCTTCTGGCCGAAAAAAGCGAAGTCAAGGGAGACGCGGCGCTGAATCTGGGAATCGCCGATAAGCTCGGACTCGATATTGTCGAAGTCGTGTCCGAGGCCGGTCGGACGCGGCTGAAAAAGGAGGTCCAATCGGCGACGATCATCGTCGACGCGATCTTCGGGACCGGCCTTTCCAAGCCGGTCGAAGGGTTTGCGGCTGAAGTTATTAAAGATGTCAACGCCTCTCCGGCGAAAAAGATCGCGATCGACATTCCGTCGGGACTCTCCTCCGATACCTTCAATATCATCGGACCGGCCGTCCGGGCGGACTTGACGGTCGCCCTTGCCGCGCCGAAAATCGCTCACATTTTTCCGCCGGCCGGGGAATATGTCGGGACTCTCGCCATCGCCGGTATCTCCATCCCTCAGGTTCTCTTCGAGTCGCCGGATCTGAAGCTTTACGAATCCGAGACGGAAGACATCGAGCCCTATTTCCGGCCGCGGCCGAAAAACGGCCATAAAGGGACGTTCGGCCATGTTTTGATTCTGGCCGGTTCCCGCGGAAAAACGGGCGCGGCGGCGCTTGCGGGCAAGGCCGCGTACCGCTCGGGCGCCGGGCTGGTGACGATCGCGACTCCGGAAAGTTGCGTTTCGGCGATCGCCCGGACAATGTCCGAGCTGATGACCGAGCCGCTGGCCGAAACGAAGGAAGGTACGATCGCCGAAGCGGCGCTTCCGCGATTGACCGAATTGCTTTCCGGCAAGGACGCTTTGGTCATCGGGCCGGGATTGTCCACGCATCCGGAAACATCCTCGCTCGTCCGAAAGCTTCTCCCGAAAGTCCGGATGCCCGCGATCATCGACGCCGACGGATTGAATATCCTGGCCGGAAACCTGGACGTCCTGAAAAAGATGTCCCGGCCGCCCGTTTTGACGCCGCACCCGGGCGAGTTCGGTCGCTTGGTCGGGATGTCGGTACCGGAGGTCATGAACGACCGCCTGGGCCTGGCCTCCCGGTTCGCCGCGCAGCACCGGGTCATCCTCGTTCTCAAAGGTTATCGGACGCAGGTCTCCCATCCCGACGGCCGCATGGCGGTGAATCCGACTGGAAATCCCGGGATGGCGACAGGCGGTTCCGGCGACGTCCTCAGCGGGATTTGCGGGGCGTTCCTGGCGGCGGAAAAAGACGCCTTCGGGGCGACAGTCGCCGCCGTCTTTATCCATGGCGCCGCGGGCGACGAGGCCGCCCGCCATGTCGGACAGCGGGCGATGGTCGCCGGGGACATGATCAAATTTCTTCCGGCGGCCATGAAGAGAATGGAAGACGAGGCGGCGGAGTGAGAGAAGACGTTTTCCTTTCCCGTTCGGAACGGACGACCCGCCTTTTGGCGAAACGCCTGGCCTCGACGTTCAAAGGGGATGAAGTCGTTTTTCTGATCGGCGAGCTCGGGGCGGGGAAAACGGTTTTCGCCAAGGGGATCGCCGCGGGTCTGGGCTTGAAAAATACGCGACGGGTCTGCAGCCCGACCTTCACCCTGATCAACGTCTATCAAGCGCGCGTGCCGATCTGGCACCTCGACCTTTATCGGCTCGGCAACCGGGCCGAAATCCGAGATCTCGGCTTCGAAGACGCGATCGGCGAGGCGGTCATCTTGATCGAGTGGGGCGAGCGGATCGATTTTCCCCTGGACGGCATCCGGATTTATATCGACGTCCAGTCCGATGAGAGCCGGAAAATCCGGATCGAACGGCCGGTCGGAAGAAAGAAAATAACCCGTCGGACGAAATCATAATTCCGATTTTTTTTCATTTTTGATGAGATGGATTGAGTCCAGAGACGTCTTCTCTATTGTTCCGGGCTGAGGTTCACGGCCAGAGACAGGAGGCGTAGCTTGAATTTATTGCACAAGTGTGTAATGATACATATATGGAACGCAAGCGTATGAAGCGGGTCAACGTGATTTTGGAGACCGATCTCTACGACCGGGCCAGGATTGTCGCCTTCCTCCGGAAAAAAAGCCTATCTGAAATCGTCCGGAACGCGCTCAGCGATTGGCTCGGCGCTCATATCGATCCCCGGACGGAGATCGTCCTCTCCGAAAAAGACGAGCGCCGGCTGCTTCGAATTCTCTCCGACGACGAATTCGTTCCCCTGAATCAAGCGAAAAAATCTCTTGGCGTTTGAATGCCTCTCTTTTTTAGCAAGACGTCCCTCAAATCGTTAGCGAAGCGCGAACGGGGCGTCCGTGAGAAAATCCTTGCGGCGGCCGAAGGGCTGCCGGACGCGGGCGACGTTCGAAAAATCAAGGGTCAATCCATAACAAACTTGTATCGCTTGAGAGTCGGAAAATATCGGGTTCTCTTTGTCCGGGAAAAAGACATCATTAAAATCGTCGAGATCGACACTCGCGGCGATATTTATAAGTAGATCGGCTTCATCATAAACCGGAGTCCGTTCCTTGACTTCCTCCGGAGCCGGATTTATCCTTTTTTCACCAGAATTCGTGAGGAGAGGGAGATGAGCAGAACGATCTCTCGGCCGGCTTTTCTTTGGGCCATGATTTTCCTCCTTGGATC